>Ga0079216_10000069_pt1 | contig 18298 bp, 17 predicted proteins | sample NCAS100_FD_77008 | JGI IMG/M metagenome (GOLD analysis project Ga0079216, IMG submission 77008) | Agricultural soil microbial communities from Utah to study Nitrogen management - NC AS100 | ecosystem: Environmental > Terrestrial > Soil > Agricultural land | place: USA: North Logan, Utah...
CACGTGAATGAACTCGCGGAACGCGGTGACCTCGCCCCCCGAAACGGTCGTCCGATAGCGCACCGTCGCCGCGCCCATCCGGAGGTCGACTTTCTCGTCGACGAAAGTCCAGTCCGTCCGCTTGGGCCGCGTCACGGGGGTGACCTCGATCGACTTCAGGGCCGCCGCGGCGATCCCGATCCGCGCGAGAAAGGCGTTGGACAGCGCCCTCGCCGCTTCGCTCGTCAGCCGGGGGCCGGGCGCGTCCTCGCGGCGCACGGAGACGAAACCCGCGAGGTCGCCCCGCGGAGTGATCTCGACGCCCTCCTCTTCCTTGACCCCCGACCGGAACCACCGCATCTTCCAGCGCCAGACTTTCGCGTCGGTCCCGTAGAACCGGCTCGCGCCCTCGAGACCGAGCTCGCGCTCGAGATAGACCTTCGGCTCTTCCTCGAGGTCGAAGCGACCGGCGAACCGGGAACCCGAGACGTCGCGGCCGAGACCGCGGAGGAACTTCTCGCCCGCTTCGCGAGCCTCCGACCGGTTGACCCGGAACTCGATCGACGCCTCCGGGAACGCGCGCTTGAAGAGGAGCGCCGTGATCCCGGCGCCCACGACCATGACGGCGAGACACGCGAGCAGGAAGCGCACGTCTTTGCGGTTCAGTTTCTCCATTCGCCCTCCACTAGCCCGCGAGCACGCTTCCGCCGTTGACGTTCAGAACCTCACCCTGCACGTGCCGGGCGAGGTCGGAGACGAGGAAGAGAATCGCGGCGGCGACGTCCTCGGGCCGGCCGACCCGGCCGACGGGAATCGACCGCTCGATCTCCGCCCGCGCATCCGCGTCCCCGAGAGCGCCGGCGGTCATCTCGGTATCCACCCAGCCGGGCGCGACGCAGTTGACCCGGATCCCACGCGGACCGAGCTCCACCGCGAGCGACTTCGTGTAGGAGATGAGCGCCCCCTTCGAAGCGGCGTAGGCGGAGTGGCGCGCCTCTCCCCGCTGGGCAGCGGTCGACGAGACGAAGACGATCGAGCCCTTCTCCTTCTCGATCGGAGCGATGGCCACGTCCGTGAGCGCGAACGCGCCGCGGACGTTCACGGCGAACGTCCGGTCCCACGTGTCCAAGTCGCCCGCGCCCGCGCGGTCCTCCTCCCAGATCCCGGCGTTGTTGACGACGACGTCGAGCCGGCCCCATGCCGCCAGGACGTCCCGGACGAGCTGGCGCGCCTCCTCCGGCCGGGAGAGGTCGCCCGCGAGAGCGAGCGCCTCGCCTCCGGCGGAGCGGACCTGGCGGACGAACTCCTCCGCCCGCCGGTCGTCCGCGCGGTAGTTGACGGCGACCTTCGCGCCGGCTTCCGCGAGGAGCTCGGCCGTGGCGCGTCCGATCCCGCGGGAACCCCCGGTAACGAGGGCCGTGCGCGGAGAGAGATCGATCGTGACGGCCAAGCGTGCGTATCTTACGAGACGCCGTCAGGTCCCGGCGATCAGGTCGGCGACGTACGCCGTCAGGGTCTCGACGATCGGCGCGGAGTTCTTCATTTTCACGTCGACGTCTGCGGCCCGCGCCAGGGCGCGCGCGAGCTCCCTCTCGTCGAAGCGGGTCGCACGTCCGGCCGCTTTCAGAAAGGGGTAACCGGCGGCGCGCCCTCCGAACGGCGACTTGCCGAACGGGGCGACCGGCTCCTCGAGGAACGGCGCGACGCGGGCCTGGTAATCGGGCCAGCGCATGTCCGGACGGAACGCGGGAGCGCCTCGCTCGGAAAGGCGCGAGCGCACGAGGAGCATCCGCCGGATCTCGTCGGTCAGCATCGCGAGAAAGATCTGCGGCCAGCCGCCGTCGTTCGGGTCGATGGTCCGGTTTCCGGCGCGCACGAGCCGCCCGGAGAAGAGCCGGTCGAGGCGCGCGAGCGCGTCCCCCGCGTCGCGCTTCCCGAGCGAATCGAAGAACGCGTAAACGTCCTCGGACTCTTCGTCCGCGATCTGGTCTCCGACGTCCGCGGTCTGGATGCGGCCCCCCTCACCCGCCCAGTCGAGGAGCTTGTCGAGCTCCGCGGCGAACGCGGAGGGGTCGACGTCGGTCGAGGCGACGAGCCGCCCGATCGCCGCGTCTTCGATCTTCACGTCGCGCTCCTTCGCGCGGGCGCGCGCGAAGCGCTGGAGCGCGGCGGCGATCTCCTGCCGCTTGTCCCCCATCCGGACTTCGAGGACGAGACCCTTCCGCGCGACCTCCGCGAGGAGGTCGGAGCCCTTCGGGGGGGCCGACGCGGTGACGAGCGCGACGAGCCCGTCGTTCGGCCGTGCGAGCAGGAGCCGGAGCGCGGAAACGAGGGTCGCGCCCTCGCCCCCCTTCTCCTCCGGGAGCTCGGCGAGTATCTCCGTGAGCGGCTCCTCGAGCTCCTTTTTTCGAACCTTCCGGGTCACGGCGGCCGCGGCCTGCGCCGGATCCCCGTCCACGGTCACGTCGAGCGACGCGAGCACGCGCCGGACGTGTCGGAACGCCTCCCGTTTTCCGGCGGCGGTGCCGCGGGCCCAGGCGTCGATCCCTTTCTCGAGAAGGTCTCCGGGCGACTCCGCTCCGAGGACCCGGGAGAGGTCGGCTTCGACGAGCCTCCGCGGCGAGAAGAGCGAACGGTTGAGGAGAGCCTCCGCGACCGAGCCGGGAGGAGCGTCCTCGTCGAATCGCAGGACCTCGACCTCGCCCTCCCCGAGACGTCCGCGAATCCGCTCGGCCGCCTCCTCCACGAAGAAGGGAATGTCGCCGAGCACGGCGACGACCGACGGCGCCTCGTCGAACGCGGGGATCGCGTCGTCGGCGAATTCTTTTTTCGACACCGCGGAGATCCTACGTCTTCCGCCTCCCGGCTACCGGCTCCCGACCCCCGATGGCCGGATCGGCGGCTTCTCCGGGTCGTCCTCGCCCGGGATGAAGATCGGGTCCTGCGAGCGGTTGTCGATCACCGCCGCGTAGCTGAAGATCGGGAAGAGCTCGCTTCCCTCGACGAGCACGTAGGCGCTTTCCACGGACGCCGCGGTGACCCCGAGAAACGAAAAAATGTCGTTGACCTGGAACGCTTCGCGCTTCCCGAAGGAGCGGGTCGCGATGCCGAGAAGGCTTCCGTTCCCGTCGAAGAGCCGGTACGTGATCACCTGCGGGTCCGCGTCGTTGAAGACGCCGACGTTCACCCGCGAGTCGCCCGAGCGCGCGAGCCCGTTCAGCACCTGCGCGGGCGACGCGCGGTCGGGCACCATTCCGGGGACGAACATCCCGAACGTCGGCTCCGAGCGGGCCGGCGTGTAGAGCCGGCTCGTGACGACGATCGGTTCTTCGCTCACGAACTCGACCGCTCCTCCGGTGCCGGGCGCGCCGAAGAACGTCCCGACGACGTCGTCGAGCACGACCGTCTGCCGCGGCGCGATCAGCACCTCGCGCTGCGCAATTCCGCACGCCCCCGTGAAACACACGTATCGGACCGTGACGGCGGCGAAAGCGGTCGACGACGCGTTCCACACACGGACGTCGGTCTGGAAGAAGGTCCCGCCGATCCCGCGCAGAGACGCGGCCGCGGGGAGCGTGACTTTCGAAACGGCGAGCCCGGCCGCGTCCTCGCCCGGGATGTAGAACGGGTCGGCGGACCGGTTGTCGATCACCGATGCGTAGGCGAACAGCGGGTGGACCCGGTCGCCCGAGACGACGCACGTGAAGTCGCGGACGTCGCCGGCAATGTCCAACCGGCGGAAGATCTCGGCGTCGTTGATCTGTAGCGGGCGGCGTGGCCCCACCGTGTCGAAAAACTGCCCGAGCAGGGCGCCGGTCGCCGCGAAGAACGTGAACACGAGGGGCTGCGCCACGTCGTTGGGGTTGTAGACGCCCACGTTCGTCCGGTACCCGGTGACGGGGTTCGCGGAGTGGGAGAGAGACGTCAGCACCGCGGACTCGTGCGCGTCGTCCTCCTTCAGGCCCCCGACGTACATACCGATCGTCGGCTCCCCGCGAGCCGGCGAGTAGAGGCGGCTCGTGACGACGATCAGGGAGCGGCTCTCGAACTCGATGGCCCCGAACGTCTCCGGCGCCCCGAACAGGGTCCCGACGATGTCCGGGAACGCGCGGACCTGGCGCGGCGGGATCGTGAACGTCTGGACCGCATCGCCGCAGCTTCCGCCGGCGCACCGGTACGTCGCCGTGACGGTCGTCTCGCTCTCGCCGGAGCCGTTGAAGACCCAGACGTCGGAGTGGAAGAACGCGGGCGGCACGCCGTGGAGCGAGGCGGCCGCGGGAAGCGTGACGAGGAAGTCGGCGCGGGCCTCACCGCTGAAGAGCAGAAGGACGAGAAGGCCGGCACCGATCTGCAACCGGCGGCCACGGATTAGCGCGTGCACGTCGGGGAAGAGAGCAAGAGCCGCGCCCACCCCAGGTCTTAGGGATTTGCGCCGAGGGCGAGCGTCAGCGTGCTGTCCTCTCGAATCGTGGCGAGCAGACCCCAGAGGAGTCCGGCTCCGCCGACCTTGGTGAGCCGAACGTGCCCACCGCGCAGCTCGCCGACGCCCGATCGTCCGACGATGTCGGTCAAGAAGAGGGTCGCAGCAGAGTTCAGGACGACCGTCTCGCTCCCGAGGAGGTCCCCCGCCGCCGAGAAAATTTCGACGAGCACGGTCATCGAACCCTCGGAGCGAAGGAGGTTCGTCAGGACGAGATTGCTGCGGGCGCCGGCGGCGCTCTTTTCCGCTCCCGGAAAGGAGAGCACGCTCGGATCGAGCGCGGCGATTGTCGAATAACGCACGGCCGGCAGGTCCGCGGAGAGCATCGGGATTTCGCGGTTCAGGATGCGCGTCTTGACGGTCGGGAGGTCGAAGCCGCTCGGCGAGATGGACCACGTCTCGATCGCCGAAAAGCGAAGGACTCCGCTCGCAAAACGCTCGGCTGCACCGAACGCGGGAAGGAACAGAGTGGGCCGCGCGCAGGACGCGCCCAGACAGGGGCCGGGGAACGGTCCGAAGGGGCTGTACGTCAAACCGACCGAGTACGACCGCGGATTCGAGAACTGAAACTCGGTATCCCAGGGACCTGGTCCCGGCACGCCCGGGCCGGATGGTCCCGTGTTTCCCGCACCGACGACGACGACGTGATCCGCTTCCGAGATCGCGATCTTGTTCGCCGCCGTCTCCGCCACGAAGAACCTGGGGGGTCCGAAGAAGACGTTAGGCATGTCGATTCCGGTCGGACCGCTCGAGGGAGTCGGCAGGAGGAACTCACGCACGGCGCCATCCGGCGTTATCCGACCGACGCGGCCGGCTGCCCTTTCGGTGAACCACGCACCGCCCGAGACGTCGCGGGTGATTCCCCAGGGCTCGCTGCTCGGATCGGGAAGGGGGTACTCGACGATCGATCCGTCCGGTGAAACCCGGCCGATCTTTCCGGCGTTCGACTCCGTGAACCAGAGATTCCCGCCGGAGTAGACGATCTCGACGGGCCCGCTGTTCGGGGTGGGAATTGAAAACTCGGTAATCGTCCCGGTGGCGGGGTCGAGTCTCCCGATCTTGTTCGCGCGGAACTCGGTGAACCACACCTGATCGGTGGTGCGGTCGAAAGCGATGCCCCACGGACCGCTCCCCGGAGTTGGAACGGAGAACTCCGTGATCGTTCCGTCGTCGGCCGCTCTCCCGATTTTGTTCCCTTCGAACTCGGTGAACCAGGCAATGCCGCGCTGGGACGGACGTTCGATGCCGTGGACGATCCCGCGAGGCTCGCTGTTCGGCGTCGGAATCGCAATGTCCGGCAGAAACGTGACCGACGGGAGCTCCGGGATGAAATCGCCGTTCGGCAGGTAGCGCAGCCGCCCGATTCGATTCGCTCGCGACTCCGTGAACCAGAATTCGAATCCAGCAAAGCCGGACGGCGAGCTCGCCGCCTGCACGTACGCAATGGCCATGGGACCGCTGTTCGGTGTGGGGATCGGATATTCCTCGACGGCGTCCGGTAACACCAAACCGATCTTGTTTCCCTCGAGCTCCGTGAAGAGCACGGCTGCGCCCTGGGGGGCTTGCGCGACATCCGTCGGGGCACTCGCAGGCGTCGGAATCGCAACCTCCCGAAAAAACAGTTCCTGGGCGAGGGCTTGCGCCGCGAACAGCAGTGAAATCGTGGCGATCGACGTTCTTCGGGACATCGAGACCTCCCGGGAGGGCGGCTGCAAGAAGCCGGCCTCAGAAACGTTCAGAAACGCGGACCGATCGTGCGGGAAGGCGGCCGCCGAGGTACGGTCGAGATGACGGAGCGATTCGGAAGAAATGTGAAGTCGAAAACACCCCTCCCATCCGTTCCGGCATGGAGAGTCGTACCGCGACCGTCTATCGCGAGGGAAACCACGTAGAGATTCGCCAACCCGTCGTTGAGAGGTGTCCAGGAGGCGCCGCCGCTCCGGCTTTGGAACACCCCGCTCCCGAGAGTCGCGGCGAAGAGCCGGTTCGGATCCACCGGGTCGAGGGCGATCTCCCGGACATCCGGGTTCGTGAGTCCGGTGGAGACCGACTCCCAGGTGGCACCGCCATCCCGGCTTCGGAAGACGCCTTGCCCGAGAGTCGCAGCGTAAAGAGTGGAGCTCGCAACCGGATGGATCTGAAGGTCCGAGATGGGAATCTCCGGCAACCCTGTGGCCGTCCACGCTAGTCCGCCGCTGGTGCTCTTGTAGACCCCTGCGTCGGTTCCCGCGAAAACGGCGCCGTCTCGCGGGGCGACAGCGAGCGTTCGGATGGATCGCCCCGCGGCCGAGTCCGCGAAGCCCGTGCTGGAGAACGCCCAGCTCTGCCCGCCATCGGAGCTTCGGAAGACTCCACCGACCGGCCGGTTTCGCAGGGCGCAGCAGGCCATGCCGGCATAGACCGTACCCGTCCCGGGATCGACGGCAAGCGACAGGATGATGGTGAATTGGACCTCGGGGTGCTGGAGGGTCGTCTGAACCCAGTTTCTTCCGCCGTCCATGCTCTTCGAGACGCCGAACCCCCCCGCGAACATGACCTCCGGGTTGGAGCGATCGAAATCGATCGCGTTCACGCCCACGCTCAGAATCCCTTCGGCCGATGGCGCCCAGGTCTCGCCGTCGTCCGGACGCTGGAAGATCGCGGGCTGCGAAGTCGTGCCCGCAAAGACGGTCGAGATGCGCAACGGATGCGTCTCGATCACGGGAACGGTCAGTGTGCTCAGTCCCCGGTTGATCGCGTTCCAGCTGTTCGCGGAGTCCGTGCTCTTGAAGGCGCCGTCCAAAGAGTGCCCGGCGTAGACGGTGCCGGAATCGGAAGGATCAACCGCCACCGTCACGGAGAGGAAGTCCGTTCCGACCCGAACGCTCGTCCAGCTACCCCCGGCGTCGAAAGATCGGATCACGCCGCCATGTGTTCCCGCGTAGATCCGATCCGGCTCGGAGGGAGAGACGGCAATCGAGAGAATGGACGAGTTGCGAATCTCGCCATCACCGAGAGGCGCCCAGGTCCTTCCGGAGTCGCTGCTCCGGAAGATCCCGTGACTCGAGGTGCCGGCGTAGACCACCGAAGAATCCCCCGGTTTCAGCTCGATGTCGTAGACGAACGTGATGGACGGACCGAGCTCCGACGGAGTCCACGTCACTCCGCCGTTGATCGTCTTGAACAAATTGTTCCCCGACGTCCCCGCGGTCCCCGCGTAGATAACGTTGCCATCCTTCGGATCCAGTTCCAGAGTCAGGGTCTGTTTCTCGAGGCTCGTCGGAAACCAGGAGCTTCCGCCGTTGACGGACTTGAAGACCCCCTGCACCGTCGCCGCGTAGAGGGTCGAAGGATCGAATGGATCGATTGCCAGATCAGTCACCAGCTCCGCGCAGCAGTTCGGCGCAAGCGGAATATCGGGCAGCCGGGTCCAGCTCTCTCCTCCGTTCACGCTCCGCAGAACGGGGCCGTACCGGATCGCCGCGTAGAGAACATCCGGGGAAATTGGATCAAAAGCCAGGGCCAGGATGATCGCCGGCAAATCGGGCATCCCCTCGCTCGAGTCGAACCACGAGGCCCCTTCGTTCACGCTCTTGAAGACGCCTCGATGCGTGCCGGCGAAAAGATTCGAGGGATGGTGTGGATCGATCTCGAGCTCGGCGATATTTGCCTGATAAGGCCCCCGGCTGGTCCAGCGGTCACTCCCCGCACGAACCGGAAGGGGAACTGCGCAGAGGAGGAGCAGCGCCCCAGACACGAACCGAGACGATCGAAAAAAGGAGACCATTCGGAGCCGGAGCGTGAAACCCAAGAGACGACCTCCTCGAATGGGACACCGAGCCCAGCCGGTATACGGCCCCCAACGAGGATGTGTCCGCCAGCATTCCGCGCGGGCGCCACGTCCGCGGGAGTCGTTCTTGGCGCGTAATCGCGCTAAGAGCTCGGTTACCCTTCGAGCAGCCCCTTCTCGGAGAGCTCCTGGCAGTCGACGCAGTACGGCGTCCAGGGCACGGCGGTCAGCCGCTTGTCGCTCATCACGACGCCGCAGTTGTCGCACGTGCCGTAAACGCCGTCGTCGATGCGATTCAGGGCCTGGTCGATCTGGAGGATCACGGTCCGCTCGGCGTCGGTCAGGGAGTAGAGGAACTCCCGCGTGTAAGAGGAGACCGCCTTGTCGGCGATGTCCTGCGTGGACTCCTCGGTCGTCTCCTCTTCGGCGCTGCGCGCCTTCGCGAGCTCCGCGGAGAGAATGACCTTCTTCTCCTCGAGCATCTTGCGGTACTTCTCGATCTCGCGCTTGGTGCGTTTCGGTGCGCGAGCGGCGCTCGTCGGCATTCCGTGTCTCCTTTTGCCCCAGTCCGTCGCCGGGGCCGTTTTTCAAAACGCGCGATGATACTCGATTCCCGCTCCCGGGCTCGGGTCGTCCGTCACATCGGTCGGACGGGCACTCAGCAAACTCAGTGCCCGATCCGGTTATTTCCTCGGAGGTTTCTCCTTCGCCTTTCGGCCGGGCGCCTCCCGGCCGCGCGCGCGCTCCCACAGGAACTTCCGCGACACGCCGAGGCGCTTCGCCGCGAGCGTGCGATTCCCGCCCGCGCGCCGGAGGCACTCGTCGATGTACGCGTTCGTCAGCTGCTTCAGCGTCCACCGGCGCTCCACGGCCAAGCCGAGCAGTGATTCGGTCGATCCGAGCGCTCCGAAGGGGAGGTCGGCCGCCGACACGATCGGACCGTCGGCCGTCAGCACGGCCTTCTCCACGACGTGAAAGAGCTCGCGCACGTTTCCCGGCCAGGGATGGCGGGCGAGGAGCTCCTCCGCGTCGCCCGAGAACCGCTTCGCGGGACGGCCGTAGGCCTTCGCCGCGTCGCGGAGGCCGCGGCGAGCGAGCGGAAGGATGTCTTCCGGACGGTCCGAGAGCCTCGGGAGGGAGACGGAGACGACGTCGATCCGGTAGAAGAAGTCGTCCCGGAACGCCTTCTCGCGCACGAGCGCGGAGAGGTCGCGGCGCGAGGAGACGATGAGACGCGCTCGGAACGTGTGGACGACGACGCCGCCCAGCCGCCGGAAGGTGCGGTCCTGCAGGACGCGGAGGAATTTCGCCTGCGCCGCGAGCGAGAGCGAGGACACCTCGTCCAAGTACACCGTGCCTTCCGCGGCGACTTCGAGCAGGCCCCGCTTGCCCGAGACGGCCCCCGTGAACGCGCCTCGCTCGTGCCCGAAGAGCTCGCTCTCCATCAGCTCGTCGGAGAGGTTGGCGGCCTCCACTTTCACGAACGGCCGGCTGCGGCGGTTGGAGGCGTCATGGATCGCGCGGGCGAGGCGGTCCTTCCCGGTCCCGCTGTCGCCCTGGATGAGGATGGTCGTCGGGAGGTCGATCGCCCGTTCGAGAAGCGCGATCTCGCGGGCGAGCGGGCGGCTGCGCGTCGGGAAAAGGGACTTGAGAGCCGGCCGCCTTCCGGCAGGCCGCTCGGGCGCTTCCGGCGGTCCCCCGCCCGGAGAGCTCAGGACGACGCGGCGAAGCGGCCGGTCTCGTTCTCCGCGTCGCCCCAGAGCCGCTCGAGGGCGTAGAAGCGGCGCGCCTCTTCCTGGAAGATGTGGAAGACGACGTCCCCGTAGTCCATCAGGACCCAGTTTGCGGTCTGGAGACCTTCGACCGAGAGCGCCGGCCCGAGCCGTTCCGTGATCGCGTCCGCAATGGCCCGCGCCTGCCGGTCGGAGCTCGCGGTCGACAGCACGAAATAGTCGGCCATCGTCGTCAGCTCGGTGAGATTGAAGACCAGAACGGCGGATGCTTTCCGGTCGAGCGCGGCGGTCAGACCTTCCCGGACTTTTTCCTGCGAGGTGTGGTCCGCCGTCAACCTTGGACCCCGCGATAAAGACGATGCTTCGTAATGTACTCCCCGACCGGTTCCGGGACCCGGCCGGCGGGGCTCTCTCCCCTCGCGAGGCCGTCTCTCAGCTCCGTCGAGGAGATTTTAAACGACCCGCCGTCGAAAACCTCCAGGCGATTTTCGAGGCCGGCGACCTGCGGGAGGCGGAGTCGCTCTCCGATGAACGGCTCCCGGTGGAAAGCGGCGATCCGCGCGAGCCGCACGATCTCCTCCGGCTCTTTCCACCTTTCCAGCCCGTGAAGCGCGTCCGTGCCCATCAGCAACCAGAGCTCGTCTCGCAAAAACCGCGCCGACAGGGCGCGAAGCGTATCGACCGTGTACGAGGGGGGCTCCCGATCGAGCTCCTCGAAGGAGAGGGTCCAGTCGGCGCGGCCCTGGAGCGCGAGCCCGAGCATCGCGACCCGGTGCCGGGCGTCCGTCGGAGGCGCGCCCTTGTGGGGAGAGATCCGCGCGGGAATCCAGATCACCCGCTCGAGGCCGTGGAGCTCGGCCGCGCGCGCCACCGGCAGGACGTGCCCGTTGTGAACGGGGTCGAACGTTCCACCGAAGACGCCGACGCGACCCACGGCCTACGTCTCCCGACTCATGTTGGCGAAGAAGTGGTGGACGAGCGGCTCGAGCCCCTCGTGCGTGACCGCCGAGATCGCGAAGAAGGGGATGCCTCGGCTGGCCGCGGCCCGCCGGATCGATTCCGGGCGTTCCGGGTCGGACACCGCGTCCAGCTTGGAGGCGACGAGAACCCGGGGACGCGCCGCGACCTCGGGAGAGAACTCCGTGAGCTCCCCTTCGAGGACGGCCACCTCCTTCTCTGCGTCCCCCTCGCCGGAAGCGTCCACGAGGTGGCAGAGGAGGCGGCAGCGCTCGACGTGCTTCAGGAACCGGATCCCCAGGCCCGCCCCGCGGTGCGCCCCTTCGATCAGACCCGGGATGTCCGCGACGACGAGCGTCCGGCTGTCGTCGCCGGCGACGACGCCGAGGTTCGGGACGAGCGTCGTGAACGGGTAGTCGGCGATCTTCGGCTTCGCGGCGGAGATCGCCGAGATCAGCGTCGACTTGCCCGCGTTCGGGAGGCCGATGATCGCGACATCCGCGAGAAGCTTCAGCTCGATCGCGAGCCGCCGCTCCTCTCCGGCGAGCCCGGGCTTGGCGAAGCGCGGCGCCTGGCGCGTGGGCGTTGCGAAGTGCTGGTTCCCCCACCCTCCGTTGCCCCCCCTGGCGAGCAGGACCTTCTGTCCCGCCGAGAGCAGGTCGGCGATGGGCTCGTTCGTCTCCGCGTCCTTGACCAGGGTGCCGAGCGGGAGGGGGACCGTTACGTCCTCGCCGGAGCGGCCGTGACGGTTCGAGCCCATCCCGTGCGCGCCGCGCGCCGCGCGGAACGTGTTCTGGTGGCGGAGGTGGTACAGGGTGGTGAGCGCCGGGTCCGCGACCGCCCAGACGGAGCCGCCGTGGCCGCCGTCCCCCCCGGAAGGTCCGCCGTGCGGGCCGAACTTCTCGCGCCGAAACGCGATGCAGCCGTTGCCGCCGTCGCCGGCCTCGACGTGGATTTCCGCGGTGTCGATGAACAACGAACGCTGTCAGTGTCGGCCGTCAGCCATCCGCTGACGGCTGACAGCGGAAGGCCGAGAGCTAGGTGCCGACCGGCTCCACCGAGATGAATCGGCCATCGCGCCCGCGGTCCCGGAAACGCACCGTGCCGGCGATTCGGGCGTAGAGGGTGTCGTCCTTGCCCCGGCCGACGTTGACGCCCGGGTAGAAGCGCGTCCCGCGCTGCCGGACGAGAATGGATCCGCCCGTCACGACCTCGCCCGCGAAGCGCTTGACGCCGAGCCTCTGGGAGTTCGAGTCGCGCCCGTTGCGGGAAGAGCCCTGTCCCTTCTTGTGTGCCATGGCTTAGCCCTCGATCGAGTCGATCCGGATTTCGAGCATCGTCTGGCGGTGCCCCTTCGTCCGGCGGTACTGCTTGCGCCTCTTCTTCTTGAAAACGAGAACCTTCCGGTTGCGGACTTCGCCGAGGACCGTCGCCTTGACCGAGACCTTGCCGAGGTCGTCTTTGCCCGTCCGGACCGAGTCCCCGGAGACGAGCACGAGGTCCGAAAGCGTGAGCTCCTCCCCCTTGGACGGCGTCTCGCCGGCGGGCCGCTCGACGCGAACGACGTCGCCCGCCGAAACCTTCATCTGCTTGCCGCCGGAGCGGAGGATGGCGTACATGAAACCTCCCGAAAGGAACGGGGAATCATACGTTTTCGAGCCGGAAAGTCAAGCCTGTGGGTCATTCCGAGGAGCGTCGCGACGAGAATCCCCCGAAACGCAGGGGATCCTTCGCGGAGCCTGCCCGGAGCGGAAGACGTCGGTCGAAGCGTAGGGGATCCTTCGCTCCGGTCAGAATGACCGCGAGAGCGAAGGGCTCAGGATGACAGCCGGGGCGAAGGGCTCAGGATGACAGGAAAGGGCCAGGCGTCCGGACTGACAGGACTGAAGGGATCTTCTTTTCCCTGTCATTCCGAGGAGCGCAGCGACGAGGAATCTGGTTCCCTCTCCGACAGGGGCACAGATCCCTCGCTTCGCTCGGGATGACAGGAAGGGCGGCGCGGGTCCGGGACCCTAGTGCTCCTCGTCGATCTCGTCCGGCAGCTCGTCCCGGTCCGCTTTTGCGCGGGGGAAGTGGCGCGCGAGGATTTCCCCTACCTTCGCGACGCCCTGAACGATCCCCTCGGTGAACTCCCCGCGCCGGAAGCGCTCCTCCATCTCCGCGGCGACCTCTTTCCAGAAGTCGGGACCCGCTTTCTCGTGGATGCCCGAGTCTCCGAGGATCTGAAAGCGCCGCACCGCGGGAGCGATGTAGAGGAGGACGCCGTTGCGGTCCGCCGTGTTCGTCATGCCGAGAAGCTCGAAGCGCCGCCGGGCGCGCTGCTCGAGGTCCTCGGGCTTCCGTCCGGTGACGTGGACCCGGATCTCTCCCGAGCTCCGCCGCTCCGCATCGGCGATCGCCGCCACGATCCGGTCGTTGTCGAGCTGCGAGAAGAACGACATCACCAGCTCCCCGAGGCGCCGCCGCCTCCGAAGGACCCGCCGCCGCCCGAGAAACCGCCTCCCCCTCCTCCTCCGCCCGACCAGCCGCCCCCGCCGCCGGACCATCCTCCGCCGCCCATGCCGGTCCACCAGCCGCTCCCGCCGAACGTCCTCCGGCGCTTCCGGGAGCCCTGACGCGCGAGGGCGGGGAGGACGATGAAGAACAGGATGAAGAGGCCGGGGATGATGCATCCGCTCAAGTCGTTGCGGCCCTTCCGGGACCGCTCGGCGACGGTGGAGCCCGACCCCTTGTACTCCCCCTTCGCCGCCGCCATGAGGGCGTTCACTCCCGCCTCGATGCCCCCGGGGTAGTCGTCCGAGCGGAACCGCGGGACGATCTCGCCGTCGATGATCTGCTTCGCCGTGGCGTCCGGGATCACCCCTTCCAGGCCGTAGCCGACCTCGATCCGCAGCTTCCGATCGTCGACGAAGACGAAGAGCACCGCGCCGTTGTCGGTCTTCGCCTGACCGGCCTTCCACTTCTCGGCGGCGCGAACGGCGAAGTCCTCGAGGGTGAATCGCTCGGGCACCTTCCGGTCCACCCAGACGAGGATCTGGTTCGACGTTTCCCTCTCGAACTGCTCGAGCTCGAGCGAGAGCGAATTGACGCGCTCGGATCCGAGGATCCCGGCGCGGTCGGTCACGTACTTTGCCGGCTTCTCCGGAATCTCGGCGTCGACCGAGGCCTGGGCGAGGACCTGCGCCGAAACGAGCGCCGCGAGCGCGAAGACGGCCGCGAGTCGCGAGCCGGCCCGGCTCATCCCGAGTCCGCCTCCCGTGTTCGACCTTCCGTTTTCCGCCTCAGGGCGTGGTCGCCGGCGCCGGCCGGCCGAAGTCGAAGTTCACGTCGGGCGCGCGCTCCGCTCCGGGCGTCGTGGCCTTGAAGTAGGCCTTCTCCTTGAAGCCGAACATCGCGGCGAAGAGGTTGGTCGGGAACCGGAGCCGCGCCGTGTTGTACGCCTGCGCCACCTCGTTGTAGCGCATCCGCTCCACCGTGATGCGGTTTTCCGTCCCCTCGAGCTGCGCCTGGAGCTGCTGGAAGTTCGCGTTCGCCTTGAGGTCCGGGTACCGCTCGACGACCACGAGCAACCGCTGGAGCGCGGCGCCGAGAGACCCCTGCGCCGCCTCGAAACGGGCCATGGCCTCCGGGTCGGTTGGGGCGGCGCCCGGGCTGATGTTCGCGCGCCCGACGGACGCCCGGGCCTGGACGACCGCTTCGAGAGTGCTTCGCTCGAAGTCGGCGGCGCCCCGGACGGTCGCCACGAGATTCGGGATGAGGTCGGCGCGCCTCTGATAGACGTTTTCGACCTGCGCCCACTGCGTGTCGACACCCTGGCCGAGCCCGACGAGCCGGTTGTAGGTCCCCATCATCGAGATGCCGATGACGATGGCGATGATCACCACCAGGACGACGCACCCCAGACCGAGCTTGCCCATGGTTTCCTCTCCTTTCGGTCGCGGCGGATTGTATAGGCAGCCGCCGCCGGGTGTGGACCCCGGCGCCCTTCCGGATATTCTTGACCCCGATTGACACTGTCATCCGGCGACCTGCTCGGCCCTTACCAGATCCTTTCGCCGCTCGGCAAGGGCGGGATGGGCGAGGTCTATCGCGCGCGTGACAACCGGCTCGGGCGCGAAGTCGCGCTGAAGGTCCTGCCCGAAGCCGCCGCAAACGACGCCGAGACCCTCGCGCGGTTCGAACGGGAGGCGCGCGCGGTCGCGGCGCTCAACCACCCGAACATCCTCTCCATCCACGACACCGGAGAGCACCGGGGAACGCCGTACGCAGTGACCGAGCTCCTCGAAGGGGAGAACCTGGCCGACCGGCTGCGCGCCGGCCCGCTCGCCCCGATGCGAGCCGCCGAGATCGCCTGTCAGATCGCGGACGGCCTCGCCGCGGCGCACGCGCGCGGCGTCATCCACCGCGACATCAAGCCGGAGAACATCTTTCTGACGAACGACGGGCGCGCGAAGATCCTCGACTTCGGGATCGCGAGGATCGGGCCGCGCCCCGGCGACATCACGTCGCGCCACGCCGCGGCTCGCGGCGTCTCGAGCGCCGGGTTCGTCATGGGCACGGCCGGCTACATGTCGCCCGAGCAGGTGCGCGGAAAGTCGATCGACTTCCGGACCGACATCTTCTCGCTGGGCGCCGTCTTCTACGAGATGCTCACCGGCCGGCGCGCCTACGACCGGCCGACCATGGTCGAGACGATGGGTGCCGTTCTGAAGGACGACCCGGCGAAGTACCCGGAAACCGAAAAGATCCCGGAGTCGATTCGAGGCTTCGTGTTTCGCGCCCTCGAAAAGGACCCGGCCGACCGTTACCAGACGGCGACGGACCTCCTTCTCGACCTGCGCGCCTACCAGGCCGAGCAGCGCCACGCGGCCGCCGAACGGGTCCAGTTCCGCGCGGAACCGCCCTGGAAGCACCGGCGCACGCGCGTGCTGTTGCGCGCCGTCGGGGGGGTCCTGCTCTTCCTGATCGGGTTCTGGACGGGGTCGTGCTGGGAGCGGCGCGGAGTGGGCGCGCGCGGATCCGGGTTCCGGCCGGCTACCGCCTACGCCGAAGCGGCCGCCGAGTCGAGCCCGCCGCCCACGACCGGCAGGGCGCCCGCGCGCTCCTTCGGCTCCGGGATCGGCGCGGCACAGCACGCGTCGCCGCACGCGTCGTAGAGCGTGCGCCGCTGCGCCGGTTCGTAGCCGGCGTCGGAGATGAGCCGGCGCATTTCCGCCTGAGTCATCCGGTTTCTCGCGCCCGCGGCGTAGACGACGTTTTCCTCGATCATGATCGAGCCGAGATCGTCGGCGCCGAAGGCGAGCGACGTCTGGCCGATCTTCGGCCCCTGCGTGACCCAGGAGCCCTGCACGTGCCGGACGTTGTCGAGGTACAGGCGGCTGACGGCGAGGGTCTTCAGGTACTCGAACCCCCCCGCGGTCGCGACTTTTCCGTCGAGGGCCGTGTTCTCCTCGACGAACGTCCACGGGATCCAGGCGGTGAAGCCCCCCGTGCGGTCCTGGAGGTCCCGCACGACGCGGAAGTGCTCGACCCTCTGCTCGTAGGTCTCGTCGATCCCGAACATCATCGTCGCGGTCGTCCGCATTCCGAGCGAGTGCGCGGTCTCGTGCACGTCGACCCATTTGTCGGTCGGGACCTTCGTGAGCGACCACACGCGCCGCCGCACCGAGTCCTCGAGGATCTCCGCGCCGCCCCCGGGGATCGACTGGAGGCCCGCGTCGGCGAGCCGCGCGATCACGTCGCGCATGCTCCACTTCGTCACCTTCTTCAGGAAGTAGATCTCGGGAGCGGAGAGCGCGTGGAGGTGGATCGTCGGGAAGGTGTTCCGGATGAAGCGGAACATGTCCTCGTAGAACGAGAACGGCAGGTCGGCGTGGACGCCCCCCTGGAGGAGGACGCCCGTGCCGCCGAGGTCGATCGTCTCCTGGATCTTCCGCCCGATCTCGTCGAACGACAGCACGTAGGCTTCCGGGTGGTCGGCGTCCGGCCGGTAGAACGCGCAGAACTTGCAGCGATAAACGCAGACGTTCGTGTAGTTGATGTTGCGGTCCACGATGTACGTCGCGACCCCCGGGTCGTTCTGGCGGTTCCGGATCTCGTTCGCCGCCGTTCCGAGCTCGAGCAGGCGGCCCTCGGCGAGCAGGGTCACGGCGTCCTCGCTCGAAAGGCGCTCGCCCGACAGCGTCCTCTCCAGGATCTCGCCGGTCGCAGTCATCCCGTCCATTCTAAGGGCTACCACCCCAGCGCGAACGCGGCCGGAGCGAGCACGGCCGCGAGGACGAGCGGGACCCAGAGCCGCTCGCCGGTGACCCGCGAGACGGCGATGCCGAAGGCGGCGGAAGCGTAGAGCCCGAGGTCGATCGAGTGGCGCGTCCCGCCATAGGGATAGAGTCGGAGAACCCCACCGGCTGCGGCGAGAACGAAGGGAAGGGCGAGAAGGAGTGCCACCGGGCGCCTTTCCCGCGCCGCGAGCGCGAGCCCGCCGAGCGCTAGAACGGCAGCGATCAGCGCCCCGGCGGGCGACGTGAAGAGAAAGAGGAGGAGAGCCGCGCTCTGGCGAAGGACGAACGGGAGCACGCCCTCCTCGGGCTGAAGATACGCTGCGCGCAGCCAGTCGGTCTGGGCGTGCCGTTCCATGCCGCCCCCGCGCAGCTTCGACACGTGGGTCGTGTAGAAGAAGAGGAAGAGCGCCCCGAGCGCGGCCTGGGACGCCGACCAGACGCGGACGAGGAGACCCGGCGACCGCCGCGCGAGAAGTCGGACCGCTCCGTACGCGAAGAGCGCGATCGCGGAGCGAAGCGCCATGTAGTGCGTGCCGAGAGCGAGCGCCATCGAGACCCCGGAGACCGCCACCCAGCCGGGGGACTCCTCGCGGATCCCCCGTTCGAGCGCAGCGAGCGCGCCCGCAACCAGGAGGAGCGCGAGGGAGTAGCCGCGCAGCTCCGCCGAGAGGAGGACGAGCTGAGGAAGGAAGGCGAGGAGGGCGAGCGTCGCGAGAGAGGATGCCAGCCCGAAGAGCGACCGCGCCCACCGGTACGCCACCCAGAGAAAAGCGGCCCCGAAGGAGGCCGGCAGCAGGCAGAGCTCCCAGCCGACCCCCACGACGCGCTGCCAGGCACTCAGGAGGAAGAAAAAGAGCGGCGGATGCGCGTTCGTGAGGCTCCACCGGTAGACCTCGAGCAGGCTCTCGGGGCTCGCGAGATAGAGGTGCATCGACTCGTCGGAAAGGACGAACGAACGGCGGGCGGCCAGCAACCTCGCCGCGAGGCCAAGGGTCACGAGAAGGAGCGCCGGCGCATCGTCCGGCCGGATCCACCGCCGCCCGGGAAGGCCCGGCGGACCGTTCAAGAACGCCGCGCGAAGTCGAGGGGTCGCGGGCGC
>Ga0079216_10000070_pt1 | contig 18249 bp, 12 predicted proteins | sample NCAS100_FD_77008 | JGI IMG/M metagenome (GOLD analysis project Ga0079216, IMG submission 77008) | Agricultural soil microbial communities from Utah to study Nitrogen management - NC AS100 | ecosystem: Environmental > Terrestrial > Soil > Agricultural land | place: USA: North Logan, Utah...
CGGGCGGCCGCGAGCTTGATGCCGATGGCCCCGCGCTGCCGGCATCGCTCCAGCTCGGCCAACGCCGCATCGGTGTCGTTAGGGTTCACGGCCGCCCAGCTGCGCACCCGACGCTGCTCGGCCGCCTGCACCTGAAGCATGGCATCGTTCCCGGCGACCGTATCGGCGGGTGACTGGAAGTAGACGGGTGACCGCGCCCCCCAGCTTCCCAGGATCGACCCGACATGCCAGGTGATCCCGATCCGCTCCCCCGCCGCGAGACGCGACGCATTGAGCTCACTCCACGACGACCGCCCCGATCCCGATTGGTAGAAGTGCGCGTGGATGTCGATCAGCGCGCCGGAACCGCCAAGCGCTGCGCCGCCGTCGCTCACTCGGACTCGCCATCGACGATGGCGACGAACGCCGAACTCGCCGCGCGTTCAATCTCGACCAGCGTCTCCTCCTCGTCGTGCGCCAGTGCGGCGTAATTGTAAGCGCCGCGCTTGAACAACACGCCCTCGGCGACCGACACCTCGAGGAACTGGCGCTCGACGCGCGGATCGTCGAAGCGGAGGAACCACATCTGGTCCAGCCCCGCTACCGTCACACCGTCGATCCCGCTCGCATTCACGGCCGACTGCACCGACTCGCGCATCGCCGCGCCCACACGTCCTAACGAGTTGCAGACATCCTCGTCCTCGCTGTCGTAGATCTGGAGCACCGCCAGTGCGGCCCCGATCGACATCGATTCGCCCGCCAGCGTACTGCTGATCCACGTCTGGTTCGCCGCGTCCATCACCGCGCGTTTGCCCACGACGGCGGCCAGCGGGAATCCATTGGCCATCGCCTTGCCAAACGCAGCCAGGTCAGGCGTCACGCCGGAGAGCTCCTGGTATCCTCCGCGGGCGAGCCGAAAGCCGGTCTTCAGCTCGTCAAACACCAGGACGGCGCCAAGTTCATCGCAGAGGCCGCGGGCCGCCGCGACCCACTCCGGCGAGGGGAGCCGCTCGATTACTGGTTCGAGGACGACAGCAGCGAGATCGCGACCGGAGTTGCGGCAGGCGGCATCGAGTGCCGCGATGTCGTCGAATGGCACGGCCTGGAATCCAGCGCGCACCGAGTCCGGAACGCCGGGGCTCGAACTCGACCAGTCATGCCAGCCGAAGTAGCCGCACCCGACGACCGTGTTGCGACCGGTCGCTGTGCGCGCCAACCGCACCGCGGCCGACACCGCGTCCGCGCCGCTCTTGAGGAAACGCACCTGCTCCGCGCAGGGAATGACATCGCAGAGTCGTTCGGCGAGCTCCACTTCGGCCGTGTGCGCGAGTCCTGCCACGTTACCACTGGCGGCGCCGGCAATCGCGGCCCGAAGCACGCGCTCATCGCCATACCCAAGGGAGACCGCGCCCAGGGCCATCGTGCAATCGATGAGCGTTACTTCGTTCGGTGTCGTTAGGCGACAACCCGAGGCGCGGATGTAATGGGTCGGGCCCGAGTCGTTCCCTTTCCCGTACAGCGCGTCGGGTCCCTTGCTCCCCGTGGAGGTTCCTCCCGGCAACACGTCGCGGGCACGGGTACGCCAGGAGCGATCGATGTCCTCGCCAGTTTCGTCCCACTCCGGCGGAACGTCACCAACGTCCGGCTCTTCTTCCGCGACGGTGGCATCATCAACCACCGCCTCTTCCGGCTCGCTCTCAGGTTTGGGCTGCTGTTTTCCGCGGAAGAGTCGTCCGAAGGGCATGGGGAATTATATGGGGGATGGGAGATGGGAGATGGGAGATGGGTCAGGTCGGGTCAAGGGGATCACCGTGGGGTGGCGTGCTCACCGGCTCATTAGCCAGTCGGTTTTTCACACGGTCGAGATTCTTCACGACCTCGATGGCCATTGCGCGCATCAATGACAGTTCGCGCGCATTCGGATCGGCGCGCGCTACCAGTGAACGCAACGATCGCAGGACGTGCTCGGGATAACGGGTCTTGAAGAAATCGATCGCGTGAAGCGCTGCCTCTGCATCGGCATGAAAGCGCTCGAGCTCGGCCGCCTCCGGCGGGGGAGCATCCTTGCGTGGCGGTTTACGGGCGCGCGTAGCGTCCCCGGCGGCAAGATGCAGCTCGTACAATGCAACCATGACGGCCTGGGCCAGGTTGAGCGACGCGTATCTGGTGGTCGGGATCGTCACGTGCACGTGGGCGCGGTCGAGCGCCTCGTTAGGCAGCCCCTTGTCCTCGCGACCGAACACCAGCGCTACCGGCCCGTCGCCGGTGGCGTCGAGCAGCCGATCCGCCACTTCCCGCGGAGTCGTGACCGCCCACCGGGCGGCGCGATGTCGAGCGGTGAAGGCGGCGACCAGCACGCAATCGGCCAGCGCTTCGTCGAGTGTCGCGAGCTCGCGCGCTTTTTCGAGGACGTCGCCGGTGTCGTGGGCAATGCCCTGGATGCGCCAGGCGTCGAGCGGGACGGCATTCACCAACCGCAAATCGCTCAGGCCCATGTTCTTCATGGCACGCACGACCGACGCGACGTTCACGAGATCCTGCGTCTCGAAGAGCACGATCCGGATTCGTTCCAGGCGCGACTCAGCCATGCTGCACTACCATTGGAATCAATTGGTCCGTCTCCTGGCGATCACCACGAAGGTACGCCCATCCCGGCTCGCGAGCACTCAGCACGAGTTGCCCACGGCGTCGTTCACCGCCACGCGGCATTTCATTCACGATGACGTCGAGCGAAAACATGGCGTCAGGCGGGCCGAGCGATGCGCGCTGGATGCGGCTGAGAACCTGCCAGCTATCTGCTGTTTTTTTCCAGCTGACGGTCAATGGTACCAAAGGCGCGTCACCTCGTGCAGTCACGCGAACACTGTCCGGCGCCTCGGGAACCAGCAGCCATGACGCGTATCGTGGAGTTCCGGTATCGTGACGGAACGCCAGGTGGAGTTGCATGCCGTCGCTGTTGACGTCAGGGTGTTCATTGTCGAGCGGATTCTCGTCGCGGTGCTCCGCAAAGTACGGATCGCGTTTGCCAACGTTGACTTCGATCAGCAGTTCGTCAGGCGTCGAAGCAATGACGACGGACGCTGTCGGAACATCGGCGGCCCAGGCCGACTCGGTACGCCTGTAGTTGGATTCACCAAGCTCGAAACGAAGGCCCTGTTCCGCTGATGTCAGTTCGCCAACCGACGGGACGATGTGCTGCAGGAGCGGAACCACGAGGAACTGTCGCCTGAGCTGTTGTTGTCGTTTGATCGACTCAGTCACTCGCGCGAGTGAACCCCGCCGGCGTCCGTCCAGTCTGACTTCACCCGCTGCCGATTGCACCTGGCAGGCATCGCCATGGAATCGATAGGTCGTCTGCGAGCCTGCAACGCGATACTGAATGGTATCGTCGCCGGGGCGCTCAACGCTGAAGGATCGGTTCGACGACCATAAGGATCGGTTCCACGACCATACAGAGACGATGCGGCCGGACTTCCCCCGCATGCGGACCAGATAAAACGAGCGCGGAGCGCCACCCGGGGGGCCGGGAGCCACCGCCTTCCATAACTCGTTAGGTACTGGTTCTGACGGCATCGGTTCGAGGAGTATGGTCCCGACTACCACGTCGGATTCGATCACCTCACCGGTCGGAGGGGTCATTTGTGCATCGCGCACGAATTCAAAGCCATCCTCGAGTCCGGTGCCGCCCGTGAGTGCGCCGGGTTTCCAATCGTAACTGACGGGATCGCCCTCGATGTGAAACGGGAGATCGAACGTTATGTCGCGTTCCGATTCCCACTCCATGCGATCCACGATATGATCAGGACCCGCCACAACAGTCCGCCTGACGAGCACTCCCGGAGCAATTCGCGCCTCGGCGTCGACCCAGGCGAATTCGCCGCGCTCGTCCCATGCTCGCAGCGAGCCGGCGACCGGTTCCTGCGACTTTCCATTCACGAGGGGCGCGTTGTGCGCGAGTGTGCTGCGATACCAGTGGAGTGTTTTCTCGACGTACGATCCCGTGCCGACGTCCTCGAACACCCGGTCGTCGCCGAGTACGAGCCAGAGGTTCAGTCGATCGGGATGACCATGACTTCCTCCCGTGTGGCCGTAGTCGAGCGCGACGTAGGACCGTCCCCGGTCCCGACGGATCACCGCAAAACCCTGACCTTCCATGAGTGCTGAGCGAGGTGCGACGGGCGTGCCGGAAGGGAGTTCGGCCTGCGCAAACAGCAACGACTTCCAGCCAAGGTCGGCTCTCGTCAGACGGACGCCGGGCACGTTGCGTTCGGCTTCGCCCGTCGAGCGCCAGCGGGCGGCGTCGCCGTCAGGTCCGCTGCGATAGAGAATGGCCAGGCCGGCAGCGATCTCGCTGGAATCCGGGCGACGCGCCATGGCAAGCTCGAGCGACTCCGAAAGGCGCCATTGACGCAGCGAGGCGCGATACTGGGAGTCGCGTCGGGCGGGAAAGGTGAAATCGGGGAGCGCGGTCCGGAGCGGTGCGACGAACCCGTCCTCGAAGCGGCGCAAGGACTCGTCAGGCAGCTGCACCGCGCCCTCCTCGGCGAGCCTGACGAGATACCAGAGGCCACGGTGTGCGAACAGGTGATAATTCTCTCCTTCGTACCAGCTTCCATCACTGAGCAGGCCAGAGTCGAGAAAATGGCGTAGCCCTCCAGGACCATGAATCGCGCGGTCGACGCCATCCGGCCGACCGAGCAATTTCGTCGCGGCGCCGAGTGCAGCGCTGTTCCATACCTGTCGATTGGAAAGCCCTTCATTGAACTGGGCGATCAGTTCACTGGACGGCTGTGCGATGCGCTCGCGAAAGTGATCACCGGTGTGATTCGTGGCCCCGGCCTCGAGGATCGACACGGCGACGGACAACTGCAGCAACCAGATCGATTCCAGGTAGGTGCTGAAGAACACCCGGCTCGGCCCCAGGACATTGTCCGCGTTAGGCCAGTTCGTGTACTGCTCACCGAGCCGTCTCACGATAGCCTCGGCGAGCCGGACGTACCGGCCTCCGGTCAGTCGTCCGAGCGCTGCCGCGTGAATTGCCCGTTCGGAAAGCCAGAGCTGATAACCCATGATCCACCACCGATAGTGCTCTTCGGCGTCGAACGCCGCGCCGCACACGGGACAGCGGTGAAGGCGTGGGCTTTGGGGATCGAACTCGAGGAACGCTCCGTCGCGCTCGCACCGGCCGCCCCGTCGCGTCATGCGCGCCTTTTCGGCGGGAATGAAGAAGTCCTCGTCAGGCAGCAACCGGTCAAGGTCCGCCGCCAGGGAAGCCGTGAGGGGCGCGAGGGGGCCTGCGACATCCCGGGATCGCTGCTCGAACGATAAGCTCGAACCGATCATCAAGGGGTGCCGGGTGAATCGAGCCGCCATTGAACGAGCGTGGCCATTTCTCCTCGCAGGTCCATCCGCACCTGCTGCAGCCGGCGCGACAGTCCCTGCACGCCGCGAGCATGATAGATCCACGACACCGGAACGTCAGTTGCCAGCGTTTCCTGGATGGACCTCCACGACGTCGCCAACGCCTCGTCGCTGCCCGCACTACTCACCAGACGGAAAAGCGAATCCAGTCCTGGCGTGTGGTACCCGGCGTAATCCAGCGCGCCTCCGGATAGCCTGCCGTCGAACATCGAAGCGAGGTGCGACAGGGAGAGATCGCCGCCGATTCCCGTGAACAGCGCATCGAACTGCTTCGGTGATTGTCGTGCCATGGCGAGGAAGGCACCCAACTCGAGCTGGCGGATATCAACGGTGATTCCATGAGTGCGGAGGTCCGCCTGGATCAACTGCTCGATCGCGTTGTCGCCACTCCCCACCGAAAACAGCGTGAACCGAAGGCGCTCAGCACCTCGGGTGCGAGGCCCGTCGCCTGACGAACGCCACCCGGCGGCGTCGAGCAATGAGTCAGCCCATGCGGGACCCGGTCGAGTGTGGCCGCGGACCCATGGATGCGACGAACTGACCGGTCCTTCGGCCGGAGACCCATATCCAGCCAGCGCGACGTCGATGATACGCTGCCTGTTGATGAGCGCGTCGACGGCCTGACGAACGCGTAGATCATCGAACGGAGGACGCGCGCTGTTGAAGACGATCACGGTGGCGAACGAGACGGGATACCCTATCACGCGCAGCGCAGGATCGCGTTCCACGAGCCCGGCCATCGTGGGAGAAATGCCAGCGACGTGCAGGTCACCACTCGTCAGGCCGGCAAACTTTGTCGTCGCTTCATCGACCACCGCGATGACCAGTAGCCGGATCTGTGCCGGCCCGCTGAGCGCGGATGGAAAGTCATCGACCCGCTCGAAGATCCAGCGGCGTCCCGGCTCGCGTCTGACGAATCGATACGGGCCGTTCCCTGTCGGCGCAGTCGCGAATGCCTGCGAGCGGAACGAGCTCCGCGGAACGTCCTTCAGGAGGTGCTCAGGGACGATCGGCAATTCGGCGAAGATGGGCAGGAGTCCTGGAGGCGGCGACCGAAATGTGAAAACCGCCGTCGAATCGTCGTGGACGGTGATCGAATCGATTGTTGCAAGGTCAGAAGCGCGTGGAAACCCCGTGGCCGGATCGCGCGCGGCATTGACCGTGAACGCGACGTCTCGAGCGGTTGTCGGTTTTCCGTCGTGCCATCGCAATGAGGGAAAGATGTGCATGGTCAATCGACGCCGGTCGGTTGACCACTCCCATCGCCGGGCGAAGTACGGCTGTTGGGTGAGTGAGGAATCGAGCCGCGTCAGCGTGACGAACAACGCGTGTCGCTGGACCTGTCGTGCGAGCGGATGAATCGTGACCAGCGGATTGGCTGACTCCAGGTCAGCGCCCGACGCGAACACGACGACATCGGACCCCGTAGCCGGTGCGCATCCGAATACAAGGCACGCGGCAATCGTCCACCGGCGAGGCCGGTGCAATAACGGGGTCAGAGCCCATTTGATGAGGCTAAATGGGGTCTGACCCCTTTTATGCTGCCGCGCCATTATCACCCCGTGACCTACCTCGTTCGTCGCGGTCTCGCCGCGTTGGGACTGATCTGGCTGGTCCTCACGCTGACGTTTGTCCTCCTGCACGCTGCGCCCGGAGACGCGGCTGACCTGCTCGTTCCTCCCGATGCCTCGCCCGAAGTCGCCGCACAACTGCGGCAGGAACTCGGGCTGGACCGGCCGATCACGCATCAATATGGAAGGTGGCTGGCCAACCTGCTGCGCGGCGACCTCGGCGAAAGTTTCCGCCGCCGCGAACCAGTGCGGGCGATGCTGGCTTCCGCCCTCCCCATTTCGATCTGGCTCGGCACGATGTCGCTGATGCTGACGTTCGTGGTCGGTGTTGCCATTGGAGCGTTGCAGGCATCGAAGCGGGATCAGTGGACCGACCGGCTTCTCACCGGCCTGACGACCGCCGTGTATGCGGCGCCGAGTTACTGGTTGGCGCTCACCGCGGTGGCGACGTTCACGTATGGCTTGTCGCGGATTGGCGCGCCGGTCTGGATGCGACTCCCAGCGTTCGGCGTCACCAGCCCCGCCTCTGACGCGTCGGGCTGGACGGTCCTGCCTGACCTGATCCGGCATTCGATCCTCCCCATCGCGGTGCTGGCCGCGGTCGGGGCTGCGGGTATCGCTCGTTATGCACGCACGGCGGTGCTGGACCTGTCGCGGAGCGAGTGGGTGCGCACGGCGCGAGCGAAAGGCCTGACGCGCAGCCGCGTCTTGTTCCGGCACCTCCTGGCGAACGCCCTTCCGCCGCTGGTCGTGCTATTGATGCTTGCGCTGCCAGGCGTCGTCGCCGGGTCAGTGTTCGTCGAGTCGATTTTTGCCTGGCCCGGGATGGGGCGCGTGATGCTGGAAGCAATCAGCGCGCGTGACTATCCGGTCGTCATGGGGGCGACGGTGGTATACGCGGCCCTCGTCGTGCTGGCCAATGCGGCGTCGGACGTCCTCCTGCACGCGGTGGATCCGCGGCGGCGCGGATGACGAGAACGGAGCGCTGGGCCGGAGGACTGCTCGCCGCTATGGTGATCGGCGCGCTGGTGGTGCCCGCTGTCGCGCGCCAGGATCCGCTGGCCATCGATGACGTGCTGTCCGCCCGGCTGGTCGGGCCGTTCTCGACCGATGATGCCGGGCGGTTCCACTTGTTAGGCACGGACCGTTTTGGCCGCGACCTGTTCGTCCGGATGATGCTGGCCGGTCGGCTGTCGCTTGCCATCGGCGTGGTGGGCTCGGCGATGGCGGGACTCATCGGCGTGTCGATCGGAGCCGCCGCCGGATGGTGGCGCGGGGCGTTCGACCGGCTGGCGATGTCGGCGTCGGATGCCATGCTCGCCATACCGCGCCTCATCCTGCTCCTCCTCTGCGCCGCGTTGTGGCGTCCCGGGACCACGACAGTGGTGGTCGTGCTGGCCGCCACCGGGTGGATGGGCGTGGCCCGGCTCATCCGCGCCGAGGTGATCGGTGCGCGGTCGCAGGCATGGGCCGACGCGGCGCAGGCCGTCGGGACCACACCGCTGCGGGTCCTGGTGCGACACGTGCTGCCTAACGCTCTCGGCCCCGCGATCGTAGCAACCACGCTCGGCGTCGGCAACGCGATCCTGCTCGAAAGCGGTCTGGCGTTCCTCGGGCTCGGCGTGCAGCCGCCGCAGCCGAGCTGGGGGAACATGATCGCGGGGGGCCGCGACCTCATCGTGACGGCACCCTGGGTCGCGATCGCCCCGGGCGTCGCCCTCATCCTCACGGTCCTGGGATGCACGCTTTTGGGCGACGCCTGGCGCGACCGGCTCGCCGGCGAAGTCCCCACCACCCTGGCCGACCGCGCCTAACGAACGAGGATCGTGACGATCCCGCGCGGAGGGGCAACGAAGTCGACTGCGCCGTCGTGTGGTGGCAGCCCTTCCAGCGGCGTTTCATCCAGACGGGCAAGGCTGGCTTCGCGAACCTTGGGAAGGCGCCAGGACCCGGCGACTTCGCGGTTCAGGACGTTGACGCAGCGGAGAACAATCCCATCTCCGTCCTCGCTTTCCTTGATCGTGGAACAGGCCAGTCCTTCACCGGTCAGCTCTACGCCTGGTATCGAGGCGGGAGGGCGGATCGCCGTGCGCCACGTGGCGCCGCGAAGCGGCTGCAGCACCTCATCGGCGATTTTTTCTACGAGTGCCACAGTCGTGTCCGATTTCGGACCATGCGCAAGGAACGCCAGCGAGGCCTCATACAAGCCTTGCGATTGCGCTGCGGGAGTTGGAACGGGGTAGCCGGCGTGGCCAGGTCGTTCCGGCAAGTCGTGTCGGGACAATTCACCCACAGCACGGAGTAACGTGATCCAGATGATGTCGTCGTCGGCCTCGTATTCGGCGAGGCCGTCGGAATACACCGTGGCGCCAGCCGTGGCTGTGTACGCGGACACATAACGATGCAGCGGCGCCGTCGCTGGGGCGGACTCCTTCAGCCTCCCTGTCGCGTCGGTGGTGATGGGGTAACGCGTCACCGGCCCAAATGCCGCGTCGGCAGTAACCGCCGGCGACTGCAGCCCGGTCCGAATTCCGATCCGGAGTCTGAGATCCGTTGCGATGTTGTCGCCGCGCACCTGAATTCGGACAAACGGAGCGCCGGCGTCGAGTTGAATAATCGTCTGAACCTTGAGCGTCGTGGCTGCCGCACGTCGCGGTTCTCCCGCCGCACTCGTCAGGCGGCGTTCCGGAATCGACACGTTCCAGTCGCAGGTGAGCTCTGCGCGCAACGGACCGCGAGCCGAGACTTTGGCGCGAACCAACGTCGCGGTGGTCCGCGAGCCAGAGGGCACGGGGCATGGGGCACGGGGAAACCCGGGTGATTCATGCCCTAGGCCCCATGCCCCATGCCCCATGATAGCCGAGTGAGTGTACAGGTCTCCGCGCTCACCTTCGGCTTCGAAAACGATCCAGTCAGCGATGGTAACGTCGTCGTGAGTCAGGCCCACAGACGCCGAGTCGGCATCGACTCGAAGCCCAGCGCCCTCAATGGACTTTGTGTCACCGGAAACTGGTGAGTGAACGGGATTCGCCCGACGCCGCTTCTCGTCGATAGGCAGCGTGACGAGACCGTAACCCGGAACGTCGTCGACCCACGCCAGCACGCGCCGGCGCTCAACGAGCCGGCTACGCGGGTAGTGGCGTGAAGACTCCTCCCGGACAAACGCACGTTCGCGCGAGATCTCCTGAACCGGGGAGGCACCAAGCGACAGCGCCCCCAGGGCGCGCGCCTGGGGCTCGATGCCGCCGGAACCCGGTCCGACCGGTGCATCATCGAGGACGAGATCAATTTCGAGCTCGGCGATTCCTCGTCGGACGCGAGCCGCGGTATTTCGGACCACAATAACAGAGGTCCACTCGTCAGGCGTCCCCCTGGCCGCGTTCGCGTCGTGACCGAGCAGTGCCATGATCGACGCGTCGCGGATTCCGGCGCCCGCGGCGGTCGCCTCATCCAGCCGAAACGCCATTGCGGACGCCACGTCGTCGACGCTGCACCCGCACAGCGTGTCATGCGGCTGGCACAGCAGCAATGGTTTCCAGGCGGTGCGCAGGATGGCTCGCCCGTCATTGCCATCGCCGTTGATCCTGGACAGTGCCACCCACGGCTCGACATCGCGCAGCAACATCGATTCCACGAGCGCATAACGACGCTTCAATCCAGCGCGGGCGCTGAAGGTACCCTGCAACGTCCATGTGTAGCCGTACGAATCACGCAGTTCGCCGCTGACCTCGGGGATGTCGTGTTGCGCCGCACGCTCGGTCAGCGTGTGGCCGAATTGGCCAAGGGACACGCGCTCGACCCGGTCAGGAAAGGCGGCCGCCTTCAGAGCGGCAATCGCCTCGAGCAGGTTCGCCGGCGGCGCGTGATGGTCAGCGCCGACGGGAACGAGCGTGATACCAGTTGTGGCGCGCGGTCCAATCACCTGACGCATGGCGCGCCATCGCTCCCGCGCAGAGTCCGGTTCTGTCGGCAGCTGAGAGCCGAATTCATAGCCGTCAGGAGGCAAGTGGTACAGCAACACCGTTGACTCGTCAGGCGCCTTCCACCACGCGGTATCCCCAACCGGGTGTCGCGCGCCGCCATAGCCACGCCAAAGCACGATCAATGAACAGCCAAAGCCGGCGGCGATTGCCGGCAATGCGGCGGGATGCCCGAATGAGTCGGGGCAGTACAACACGTCGGGTGCAATCGCCCGAAGCGAACGAAGGACGCGGCGGCCGGCCAGCAGGTTCCTGACAAGACCTTCGCCCGACGGAATCAGTGAGTCAGCCAACACGTACCAGGGTCCTGCTTCGACAGCTCCCTGGCGTAGCGCGGTCGAGACATCCGCAGACCGTTCGGGACGCACCTCGAGGTAATCCTCGAGGACGACGGCCTGTCCATCGAGCAGAAAGGGAGAGCCGGCGACCCCATCGAGGACCTCGTCGATAAGCGCTACCAACCGGAGGCGGAACTGGGGGAACGGTCGATACCATTCGCGGTCCCAGTGTGTGTGGACGAGAAGCCCAACCTCGATACGTGAAGGTTCGGGATGCTCTTCCGGCTGTCGGATCGTCATTATGCGCAGTCTGCGAGCGTTGCGGCGCGGCTGCAAGCGACGATACCCTGCGACCCTGGCCACCTCACCCGTCTTTCATGCCTAGTATCGCCGAACTCTGGGACCTGCTTCACGACCTTCCGGCGCTCGTAAAGTTGGCCGGCTACATCGGCCTCATCGCGATCATATTCGTCGAAACGGGCTTTTTCTTCGGCTTCTTCCTTCCCGGAGACTCGCTCCTTGTCACGGCCGGGCTGCTGATCGCGACCGGGCTGGACATGAACGTCTACCTGCTCGGTGCGATGCTGAACGTCGCGGCCATCGCCGGTGATGCGCTGAACTACTGGGTCGGTCGCGTCACGGGCCCCAGGATCTTCATTCGTGACGAGTCTTTTTTCTTCAAGCGGAAATACGTCGAACGCGCACACGAGTTTTATCTCAGGCACGGGGCAAAAACGATTTTTCTCGCGCGCTTCATGCCGATTATTCGCACCTTCGCGCCCCTCGTGGCCGGGGTTGCCAGGATGGATTACAAGGTGTTCACGATCTACAACGTTGTGGGCGGCACCGCATGGATCTGGAGCATGCTCTTCACGGGATACTTCCTCGGGAGCTACGTTCCGGGCATCGACAGGCACATTGGAAAGGTGATCATCATCGTAATCTTCCTGTCGATACTGCCCGGCATCATCGGGTGGTGGAGAGAGCGTCGACGGCCACCAGCAACGGTGTGAGCGCCGGCGCTTTCGAGGTGACCTCATCCCGGAGCTGACAGATGCCCCATTCGCTGCCCGCCCTGCCGTACGCGTTCGATGCTCTCGAGCCGCACATCGACGCGGCGACGATGCAGATCCATCACGGCAAGCACCACCAGGCGTACGTCAACAACCTCAACGCCGCGCTCGACAAACACTCAGAGTTGCACGAGAAGTCGCTGGAAGCCGTGCTGGCAGACCTCAACAGTGTGCCTGACGATGTCCGAACCGCCGTGCGCAACAACGGCGGCGGGCACTGGAATCATTCTCTGTTCTGGACCCTGATGGCCCCAGGCGGAGGCGGCGACCCGACGGGCGCACTCGGCACAGCAATCACGTCCACATTCGGCGCCTTTGACAAGTTCAAGGAGCAGTTCGCGGCGGCCGGTGTCTCCCGATTCGGTTCGGGATGGGCCTGGCTGGTTCGCAAGGGGAGCGCGCTGTCGATCACGTCGACTCCGAACCAGGACAACCCACTGATGGACGGCGTTGCGGCGCGCGACATCCTGTTAGGCCTGGATGTCTGGGAGCACGCCTACTACCTGAAGTACCAGAACCGCCGCCCGGACTACATTGGCGCGTGGTGGAATGTGGTGAATTGGAAAGCGGTTGCTGAGCGATACGGAGCCTAGGAGGGCATTGGGTACGGGGCATGGGGCATGGGGCATGGGGCCGCTACCCCAGGCCCCATGCCCCATGCCCCATCTAACGCGCGGCCTCGCCCTCGAGGTACGTATACCCCTCAAGTCCGGCTACATACTCGGCGATAAACGTATTGGACTCCGGCCTCGTTAGGCTCGCTGCCGCCGCCACCTTGCGCCGGAACGTCGCCAGCAGGTCGCTCGCCTTGAACTGCACGTAGTTCAGCACCTCAGTCACTGTGTCCCCGTGCACGAGGTCCGTGATCTCGTAGCTCGAGTCCGACAACCGGATGTGCACCGCGTTCGTGTCGCCGAACAGGTTGTGGAGGTCGCCGAGGATCTCCTGGTACGCGCCTGTCAGAAAGACGCCGAGGAGGTACTGCTGGTCGTCGGTGAACTCGTGCAGCGGGAGACTCGGCTGACCCGACTTGCCGCCGATGAACTTCTCGATCTTCCCGTCCGAGTCGCAGGTGATGTCCTGCAGCGTGCCGCGGCGCGTCGGCTTTTCCAGGTGCCGGTGAATCGGCATGATCGGGAAGAGCTGGTCGATCGCCCACGAGTCCGGCAGCGACTGGAAGAGGGAGAAATTGCAGAAGTACCGGTCGACCTGCGTCGAGCGCAGGTCACTGATGATGTCATCGTAACCGTTAGGCGACTCATCGACCATCTGCGCCACCCGGTTCACGGTCGCGAAGTAAATGGTCTCGGCGATGGCGCGGTCGCGGAGTGTGATCACGCCCGCGGTAAAGAGCTGCTGGGCACGCTCCTTGTCGAACGACGCATCGTGGAAGATCTCGATGACTTTCCGCTTGGGGAGCCGCTTCTTCCCCAGGGACTTGTAATCCTCGACCATTTCCAGGAGCAACGGCGGCGTATTCTCGTCCAGCTCCGGCACCGTATGCTCCGCCTGCGACTCGACGTCGATCACCTTGAGCAGCAGGAGCGCGTGGTGCGCCGTCAGCGCCCGGCCCGATTCACTGATGATGTGCGGCATCGGAATGTCCTGGTCGCGGCACACCTCGGCGATCGTGTAGATGACGTCGTTCGCGTATTCCTGGAGCGTATAATTGACGCTGGCGTGACCAGTGGAGCTCGTGCCGTCGTAGTCGACGCCAAGCCCTCCCCCGACATCCACGTGCGTGACATCCACGCCGAGCGCGCGCAACTCGACGTAGAATCGCGTGATTTCGTTCAGGCCCGTCTTGATGTAGCGGATGTCGGTGATCTGGCTGCCGAGGTGGAAGTGGATCAGCTTCAGCACATCGAGCTGGCCGCGCTCGCGCAGCCGATCGACGAGCTTCACCAGCTCGGCTGCACTCAGGCCAAACTTGGACTTCTCCCCACCGCTCTGCGCCCAGCGCCCGGAGCCCTCTGTACGCAGCTTGATCCGCACGCCGGCGGTCGGTACCACGCCAAGGTCGGCGGCCGCATCGAGCAGGACATCCAGCTCGCTCAGTTGCTCGAGCACGATGAAGACGCGATGTCCCAGTTTCTGGCCCATGAGGGCCAGGCGCATGAACTCCTCGTCCTTGTAGCCGTTGCAGACGATCAGGTGTTCGGTGGACTCGGTGAGTCCCAGGACGGCTTGCAATTCAGGCTTCGAACCGCACTCCAGTCCAACCTGGTGTTTGCGGCCGAATTCGAAGATCTCTTCAACGACGTGTCGCTGCTGGTTGACCTTGATCGGATAGACGGTGGTGTAGCCGCCGCTGTATTCGAACTCGCGAATGGCTGACTCGAACCGCTCGCTCAGCTGCTCGATCCGCGTTTGCAGGATATCGGAAAACCGGAGCAGCACGGGAAGCGCGACACCCTGTTCCTCGAGATCCATCGCCAGCACGTGCAGGTCGAGCACGTGGTCCGGGCGCTCGGGATCGGGGCGGACCACGACATGTCCGCTGGCATTGATGTCGATGAACCCCGCGCCCCATCCCTCAACGTTGTAGAGCGTCTTTGCGTCCTCAACGGACCATTCCGGTGGGACCGGTGATGGCGTCGTTGCGGGTGGAGTCTGTGGGGCCCGGGTACTTGTCATGGCGCGAACTATATCAGTTGAGTTGATGAGTTGAAAAGCGCAAAGCGCAAAGTGCAAGACTCCGCGCGCAAAAGAGTTGGAGAATTCGCGCTTTGCGCTTTGCGCCTTGAACTCGTCAACTCGGCACGCCTTGCAATTAACTGTTCCGGAAGACAGATCACTGTCCCGGCTGCATCAGAATTTTTGCCGAGGTTCACCCACTCACGTTTTCGCGCATGCAAACTCTTGCAAAGGTCCTTGGCGTTGTCGTTGGCGTCGTGGTGTTGCTGCTGTCGACGATCTTTGTTTTCTCGACGCAGACCCTCAACAAGCCCATCGCGTATGCCGACGCATCGCCGCCCATTCCCCGCGACTCGACGGCGCTCGCGCGGGGCCGGCACCTGTCGCGTGCGATCTCCAAGTGCGTCGAGTGCCACGGCAACGATCTGGGCGGCCAGGTCGTGATCGACGCCATGCCAATGGGCCGGGTCGTGGCGCCCAACCTCACGTCGGGACGCGGCGGCATTGGTGGCAGCCGGTCCGATGATGACTTTCTGCGCGCTATCCGTCATGGCATTGGTGTGGGCGGACGCCCTCTCGTTCTGATGCCGGCGCGGAACTACTGGCACATGGGTGACGACGATGTGGGATCCTTGATCGCGTATATCCGTTCCGTACCCGCCGTCGATCGAGAGCTTCCAGCAACGAAATTCGGGTTGGTGGGCCGTGTGCTGCTGGTCAAGGGCGACCTGAACGGCATGTTCGAGGCGAAGAACATGGACCACACGGCGAAGCGTCCGCCCCCGCCCGCAGCAGACACGACGGTCGCGTATGGCCGGTATCTCGCTGAAATCGGTGGCTGCACTGGGTGTCACGGACCTTCGCTGTCGGGTGGATCGCTCCCAGGCGCGCCGCCGGATGCGAAGCCAGCGTCCAACCTCACGCCGGAAGGAATCGGGACCTGGACTGAGGCGGACTTCTTCAGGGCCCTCCGCGAGGGCGTCCGTCCCAACGGAACTGCCCTCGACTCGACGCAAATGCCGGTCCGCCTGACGCGTGAAATGACGGACTTGGAAACGAAGGCCATTTACATGTACGTCCGGACGGTTCCGCCGAAGCCATTCGGCACCAATTGAGGCTGCCTGACCCAGCGCCCCTGCCCCTCGACGAGGCGGGGGCGTTTTTCTTGCAGCGAATTGCCGGGCACCTCAACCGACCACCGCGGGTGGCAGCAGGCACGGCAAAGGGAGTAGCTTTGAGCGAGATGCGATACGGATTGGTGTTGGCCGCCAGGGGGGCCGCTCAGTGCTCCTGAAGCGTTTCTTCCATGAGGGGCTCGCCCAGGCCAGCTACCTCATTGGCTGCCAGCAGACTGGCGAAGCGCTGATTGTCGACGCTAACCGCGACGTCGCTCAATACATCGAAGCCGCGCGCTCGGCCGGACTTCGCATCACGCATGTCACCGAGACGCACATCCACGCGGACTACGTCTCCGGATCGCGCGAGCTCGCCTCAATAACGGGCGCGAAGCTCCTCCTCTCGGCAGAGGGCGGTCAGGATTGGCAGTACAAGTTTGCGCGCGAAGACGGGGCGATATTCCTCCAGGACGGCGACACCTTCTCAGTGGGGAACGTTCGGATCGAGGCGATGCACACGCCTGGCCACACACCCGAGCATCTGACGTTCCTTATCGCCGACACGCTCGCCTCCACGCAACAGCTCGGAGCGCTCACCGGGGACTTTATTTTCGTGAGCGATGTCGGACGTCCTGACCTGCTGGAGAAAGTCGCTGGCGCCGAGGGCACCACGCGCGCGGGTGCCAAGCTGCTGTTCGAGTCCCTTCGCCGATTCACGGAGCGTTGCCCGGACTGGTTGCAACTGTGGCCCGGCCACGGTGCCGGCTCCGCGTGCGGCAAGTCGCTCGGGGCCATGCCGCAGACCACGTTAGGCTATGAGAAGCTCACCAACTGGGCGTTCCAGATCGATCGTGAGGAAACGTTCGTCGAGGCGGTGCTCGAGGGGCAGCCTGATCCACCGACGTATTTCGCCACAATGAAGCGGTTGAATCGCGACGGCCCGCCACCGCTCGGCGAGCGCGGGACGCCGCGGCGGCTTGATGCGACCGAGCTCAAACCAGCACTGACCCGGAAAGAACTCGTGGTCGATCTCCGGCGCGCTGACGATTTCGCGGCACGGCATGTTCCGGGCACGATCAGCATTCCGCTCACGCGCGCGTTTGCCGGCTACGCAGGCTGGGTGCTCCCGTACGATCGCGACGTGTACTTCATCACGGGCGGCACCGACGATGCGGCGGTGAAGCGCGCTGCTAGCGAGCTCGCGATGATCGGCATCGATCGCATCGCGGGTTGGTTCGGGCCGGACGCGCTTGCACTGTGGAGTGAACACGGCGAAGACGTGGCGACCGGACGCACTGTCCCCTCGGATGTGGCCGGACGAATGAGCAGCGGAGCGCTCGTCGTCGATGTCCGCTCCACTGCCGAGTGGCGATCGGGTCACATCGCCGGCTCCGTGCATATCCCGCTGGGCAAGCTGGTGTCGCAGATGTCCGATCGTCCGCGCGCGCAGCCCGTGGTGCTGGTGTGCGAGAGCGGCAGCCGCTCAGCGATCGGCGCCAGCCTCCTCACCGCGGCAGGATTCAACGACGTGACCAACCTGACCGGCGGGATCAACGCCTGGAAAAGCGATGGGTTGCCGCTCGAGGTCGACACGATCGTTTTCGCGAACGCGACCTGATGACCAGGCGAATCGCGACCTTCTTCTTCCGGGGCCTCATTCTTCTCGCCCCTCTCGCGATAACCGCTTACGTCTGCGTCTTCCTCTTTCGCTGGATCGACGGCTGGCTGGGCCTTCCGATTCCAGGCGCCGGTTTCATCGCGACACTGATTCTGATCACGTTGGTCGGATTGCTGGGTTCGAATCTTCTGACGCGCGGCGCCGTCTCCTTTTTCGATCGGATCCTCAACCGGCTGCCGTTCGTGAACCTGGTGTACGGGTCCACGCGCGACCTGGTGAAGGCGTTCGTCGGTGAGAAGCGACGGTTCGATAAACCAGTGCTCGTGCAGCTGGTGCCCGGGAGCAATGCCCATGTCCTTGGATTCGTGACGCAGGAGAACCTGACGCGGCTCGGCCTCGAGGAGATGGTGTCGGTGTATGTCCCGCAGTCGTACAACTTCGCCGGACAGCTCTTCGTTTTTCCGGAAAGCACGGTGCAACGACTCGATGCGTCCAGTTCCGCGGTGATGGCGTTCATCATTTCCGGCGGCGTCACGGAAATTCCCGGCGCTGTGGGTGATGAAGCCGAAGTAGTTGC
>Ga0079216_10000073_pt1 | contig 17992 bp, 13 predicted proteins | sample NCAS100_FD_77008 | JGI IMG/M metagenome (GOLD analysis project Ga0079216, IMG submission 77008) | Agricultural soil microbial communities from Utah to study Nitrogen management - NC AS100 | ecosystem: Environmental > Terrestrial > Soil > Agricultural land | place: USA: North Logan, Utah...
CATATTCGCGCAGTCGCTCGATGCATTCGACGTCGTTCGCGACCTTGTAGTGCGCGACAGCGCTGATCTCGGTATGCGTCGCGGCGCCGCCGAGTGTCTCGGCGTCGATCGCCTGGCCGGTCGCGCCCTTCACGAGGTTTGGCCCCCCGAGCCCCATGAAGCTCGTTCCCTCGACCATGAAGATCACGTCGCTGAGCGCGGGCAGGTATGCGCCGCCGGCGATGCAGCTGCCCATGACGGCACTGATCTGGGGAACGTGCAGATAGCGGCGCATGATCGAGTTGTAGTAAAAGATCCGCGCCGCGCCGTCCTGTCCCGGGAAAACGCCCCCTTGATACGGGAGATTCACGCCGGCGCTGTCGACCAGGTACACGATCGGGATGCGCTGGCGCATCGCCACTTCCTGAGCGCGCAGGATCTTCCGGATCGTCTCCGGCCACCAGGATCCGGCTTTGACGGTGGCGTCGTTCGCGACGACCACGGCCGGTCTCCCCGACACGCGGCCGACTCCGGTGATGACGCCAGCACCGGGCGCCTGACCGTCGTACTGGTCGTACGCGACGAGCAGTCCGAGCTCGAACCAGGGGGATTCCGCATCCAGCAGCCGACGAACTCGCTCACGCGGCGCGAGCTGTCCCTTTTCCTCCATGCGCGCCGCGCGCGCCGCGCCACCGCCGGCACGAAGCCGCTCGGCGAGCGTCAGATACTCGCCGGTGAGCTCTCGGAGCCGGCTCACGCTTCGAGGTGTGCCGCCGCCCACGCTTCGATGTAGTCGATGAGATCCGAGGTCGGCGTACCGGGGCCGAAGAGCTGCCCGATGCCTTGGCCCTGGAGTCGCTCCATGTCCTCGCGCGGGATGATTCCGCCGCCGGTGACGAGGACGTCGGGCCGCCCCTGTTCGACCAGCAGCTGTCGCACGCGCGGAAAGAGCGTCATGTGCGCGCCTGACAGGATCGACAGGCCGACGACGTCAACGTCCTCCTGAACGGCAGCGGACGCGATCATTTCGGGCGTCTGGTGGAGACCCGTATAGACGACCTCCATCCCGGCGTCGCGAAGCGCCGCGGCGACGACCTTCGCGCCGCGGTCGTGGCCGTCGAGACCCGGCTTGGCGACGAGCACCCGGATCGGCCGGGCCAGATGGCGCGGGCGGGCTTCGGTCATGAGAGGTTTCCGGTCGCGAGTAGTCTGTCGATGAGCGCGCCGACCGATGGAGCGCTTGCGACGCCCTCTGGTGCGGCGCCGGACTGGACCCCGACGAGCGCTGCCGCAAGTCCCGCCGCTCGGGCGCCCAGCACGTCCACCTCGTAGAGGTCCCCGACATAGAGCGTGTCTTCAGGGACGACGCCGAGGGCATCGAGCGCGATCCGGAAGATGCGGGGATCGGGCTTCTCCACGCCTGCGAGGTGCGAGTCGATGATCACCTCGAAGAGGTGGGCCAGGCCGGCGGCCGCGAGCGCCTCCGCGACCCTGCCGTCACTGTTCGACACCACACCGAGGCGCACCCCCGCCGCGCGCAGCCGCTCGAGTGCGCCCGGCGTTTCGCTGTCGCCTCCGGTCCAGAGGTGTCGCTCGGCGTGCAGACGGTGGAGCGCACTTCGAGCATCCTCCCACCGCTCAGGCGGCACCCCGGCGCCGGTGAAGAGCGCATGCAGAAAGCGCCCTGCCCGGTCGCGGTCGGTGCCGCCTACCCGCTCCATCTCCCGGGTCGCCGCCGGCGCGGCGGCGCGCAACGCCGCCTCGGTCAGCGCAACACCGCACGCCTCCCCGACGCCGGAGGCGAGCCGGGGGTAGTCGAGAAAGAGGAGCGTTCCGCCGGCGTCGAAGAGAACCGCGCGGAATCTCACCTGAACCGGAGCAGCGCCGCCAGCCCGTCGATGCGGTCGCGCGCGTCGTCCGCATACACGACGTTCACGTCGAGGTGCTGGCGCAAGGCGTCCTCGATGGCTTCATCAATCAGGTCGAGGACCGGAATCGGATCGCCTTCCCCGCGGCAGTCGCGCTCGCTCACGGCCAGCCGCCCCGAGTCCCCGCAGCGGAACCCCGGCAATGAATGATCGGCATGCACGAGTAGCGAGCGGACCTGGCCGCGCGCGAGCGCTTTCAGCGTGTCGCGCACGCCATTCACCGACCATCCTCCGCCGAGCGCCTCGTCAATTTCGTCGACCAGCTGCTTCTCCGTGGCGCGCTCCCATTCCTCGCGCACCGCGAGCGCCGCGTCGTGTACGGATCCCGCAGTCGCCTGTCGCGGACTCAGCCGAACCGTGCCCATGAGCCGCTCGACCAGGTAACTGTGCAGGAACGGCTCCACGGCGCGCACGTCGGGGCCATTCGCGCCGAGAATAATGCCGCGCGACGGGTGATCGCGGTCGAGCTCGAACAGGCGACGAGCGACCGCCTCGAAATGTCGCTGCTTCTCCTCGCGGATCCGATTGTTGTACGCGTGCTCGCCCCAGCCGGGGCCGTTCTGGTCACCCCGGAAGCGACTTCCGCGCGTGTTGGGCGAATGCAGACCGGGCAGCTCCCGCGCCTCGAAGGCGGTGACCTCGAAGAAGCGGGCCGCGGTACGGTCGAGCACCACGGTGAGGATCCGTCCGAACTCGTCCTCGAGCGAAGCCAGCTCGCGCACCATGGGCGTCGCATCGACCGACAGCCGCGACCGATGCACGAGCGGGAGCGGCATCGCCTCGAAAAGCCCGATCGATTCGCACGCGAAAATCGCGATCCCCTGGGTCGCGGGGAGGCTGCCCGGTGCCCGCAGGTGGTCGACCACGCGGTCGAGATCCCGTCGTACCGCTTCCTCTACGTCGCGCGACAGCCGGAGTCGCGGCAACGCTTCCGCGACGTCCCGCACCCGATTCTTGAGCTTGATGAGGTACTTGCCGCGGGACCGATCGCGGGGCTCGAGCTTGAGATAGCAGCTCACGATCTTGTGCGCGCCGGGACGCACCCGCGTGAGGCGCGCGAGCTGCGCCTCAAACGGCGACGTCCCCGACGCGGCGCGGGGGGCGCGGGCCGGCCGCGGCCGCCCCGCCACGGTCGCGCCCCCACGCGACGAATCAGAAGAAGACCGGTTCACGATAATTCCCGTAGATCCGCTCGAGCGTGTGGCGGATCTCGAATAGTGTGCAGTATGCGCGGGCGCAATCGAGCATCGCGGGAATCACGTTGCGGTCCTCGCGCGCGGCCTGCGCCAGGGCATCGAGTGCGGACGTCGCGCGGGCGTCGTCCCGCTCTGCCCGGAGCAGCGCGAGCCGCTCCCGCTGCCGCCGATCGGCTTCGTCGCCGATCTTCAGGATGTCCACGGCCGCCCCATCCGCCTCGACGAACTCGTTCATGCCGACGATCACCCGGCGGCGCTGTTCCACCTCGGAGACGAACCGCATGGAAGCGCTCGCGATCTGCCGCTGGAACCAGCCGGATTCGATGGCGCGTACCACCCCGCCCTGCGCCTCGATCTCCGCGAAGAGGCCCTCGGCCTCGCGTTCCATCCGGTCGGTCAGCGCCTCCACGTAGTACGAGCCGCCGAGCGGGTCCGCTACGTTCGGGATCCCGGTCTCGTAGGCGAGCACCTGCTGCGTGCGGAGCGCGATACGCACCGACTCCTCAGTCGGCAGCGCGAGCGTTTCATCGAACGCGTTCGTGTGCAGGGACTGGGTGCCGCCGAGCGCGGCGGCCATCGCCTGGTACGCGACGCGAACGATGTTGTTGAGCGGCTGCTGCGCCGTCAGCGACACACCGGCGGTCTGGCAGTGAAACCGCATCTTCCAGCTTCGGGCGTCTCTGGCGCCGTAGCGGTCGCGGAGATGGCGGGCCCAGATGCGCCGGGCTGCGCGCATCTTGGCAATCTCCTCGAAGAAATCGTTGTGCACGTCCCAGAAGAACGACAGTCGTGGCGCGAACTCATCCACATCCAGGCCACGCGCGACACCGTGCTCGACGTAGCAGAAGCCATTCGCGAGCGTGAACGCGAGCTCCTGCGCCGCCGTGGATCCCGCCTCGCGAATGTGATAGCCGGAGATCGAGATCGTGTTCCATTGGGGCGCGTGCTCGGACGCCCATTCGAACATGTCGACGATGATCTTGAGGGCAGGCTCCGCCGGGAAGATCCAGGCGTGCTGCGCCATGTACTCCTTGAGGATGTCATTCTGGATCGTGCCGCGCAGGCGCTCCGGCGCTACGCCCTGGCGCTCCGCCGCGGCGACATAGAAGCAGAAAAGCATCGCCGCCGGGCCATTGATCGTCATCGACGTGGAGACCTCACCCATCGGGATGCCCGAGAAGAGGGTCTCCATGTCGGCGAGACTGGAGATCGCGACCCCGCACTTGCCGACCTCGCCCTCCGAGCGGGGGTGATCGGAGTCGTAGCCCATCAACGTCGGGAAATCGAATGCGACCGACAACCCCGTCTGCCCGCGGGACAGCAGGAACTTGTATCGCGCGTTCGTATCCTCGGCGGTACCGAAGCCGGCGAACTGGCGCATCGTCCAGAGCCGGCCTCGATACATGGTGGGATGCACGCCGCGCGTGTACGGATACTCGCCGGGCAGCCGGGTGGCTTCCCAATGGTCGGCGGGAAGATCGAGCGGCGTGTACAGCGGCTCGACCGGCACACCCGACACCGACGTAAAATCCGCATCGTCGCGGACCGGCATGCGCGCGCTCCGCTCCCGCCACGCCTCGACCTCGGCACGCAACGCGGCGAGCTCCCGCTCTCGCTCCGCGAGCCGCTCGGCGAGTTGTTCGCGCGATGCCGTCATACGCGCTCTCCCTGTTTGAGTCCTTCGAGCACCTGCGCCGCGACGTCATACGGGCTGAGCCGCCCGGCCACTACGTCCGCGAGGCGCTCCTGTACCTGCCGCTCGGCGCCGCTTTCCGCCCAGATCCAGCGCCGCGTCGCCCGCTCGACGACTTCGCGAGTGCGCTCGAGGAGCCGTCGACGCCGCCGGTCGGCCAGCGTGCCCGACCGCTCGAGCCAGGCGTGATGCGCCTCGAGCGCCGCGAGCAGCTCGTCGACTCCCTCGCCCCTTGCAGCCACGGTCAGGACGACAGGCTGCATCCACGCATCGTCGCCGGGCGCTTCCGGTCGCGGCGGCGTCGGCCGGACTCCGGTGCGAAGGCCATGATGGGCCCGAACATGGCGGAACGCGTTGCCGCGCCGGATGCCAAGCGTCACTTCCACCTCCTGGCGAAGCTTCTCCCCGCCAGGCCTGTCCGCCTTGTTGATCGCGAACAGGTCTGCGATCTCCATGACACCCGACTTGAGGGTCTGGATTCCGTCACCCGATTCGGGAACCAGCACGAGCACCGTCGAATCCGCGGTCCGCGATACATCGAGCTCGGACTGCCCCACCCCGACGGTCTCGACGAGGATCCGGTCGAACCCGGCGGCGTCGAGGACATCACACACCTCGCGTGTCGTCGTCGCCAGACCGCCGAGCGAACCGCGCGTGGCCATGGAGCGGATGAAGACGCCGGAGTCGAGGGCGACCGACTCCATGCGGATGCGATCGCCGAGGAGCGCTCCGCCCGTGAACGGGCTCGTGGGATCGACGGCGACCACCGCGACCCGCAGCCCGGACGCGCGATAGGTAGCGACAAGCCGTTCGGCCAACGTCGACTTGCCGGCGCCGGGCGGGCCGGTGAGGCCGATTCGCCGCGCCCGGCCCAGACGAGGATGGATGCCGGCGAGCAGCTCCTCGAAGCCGGGCCGCGCATTCTCGACCACGGAAATCGCCCGCGCGAGCGCGGCCGTGCGGCCGGCGGTGAGATCGTCGAGCAGCTGAGCGGCCGTCATGCACCTAAAGGTGCCCGCCTCCTCGATGATGGGCAAGCTATTTCGGGGCTGGCACGAGGGCCTCTGCGCGATTCAGCGCTTCGTCGATGTCGGCCACGACGTTCTCCTCGCCCACCTCGTCGAGAAGTCCGGAGCGCGCCATGGCGGCGAGCGGTTGCGCGTGGGGTCCGACGATGATCACGCGCGTCCCGCCGATCCGGAAGCGGTGAATGACGTTTCGAAGCGCATGCAGGCCGGTGGAATCGATTGCCGAGACACGCCGCATGATGAGGACGAGCACCCGGGGCTGCTCCGAAATCTGGCCGAGGGCTTCCCGGAACTTGTCGGCCGCGCCGAAGAAGAACGGCCCGTCGATCGCGTAGATCTGCACACCCGTGGGGAGCGCGCCCCGTCCGGCACCATACAGTCCCTGGCCTTCCGGCCCATCCGCGTACGAATCGCGGATCGGCGTCACATTCGTCACTTCCGCCATGCGCCGCATGAAGAGGAAGGCCGCGAGTACCATGCCCACCTGAACGGCCACGGTAAGGTCTACGAGCACGGTCAGGGCGAACGTGGTGAGCAGGACGGCAACGTCACCGCGCGGACCCCTGAGCTCGCTCCGGAAGCTTCGCCATTCGCTCATGTGGTAGGACACGACTACCAGGATCGCGGCGAGGCACGGCATCGGGATGAGAGCCGCCCAACGGCCCGCCACCAGCAGGATCACGAGCAGCGTGGCCGCGTGCACGATTCCGGCGACCGGCGTGCGTCCACCGGCGCGCACGTTGGTCGCGGTACGCGCGATGGCTCCGGTCGCGGGAATTCCGCCGAACAGCGGCGACACTACGTTCGCAACGCCCTGTGCGATCAGCTCCATGTTGGAGCGGTGGCGGCTTCCGATCATGCCATCGGCAACGACGGCCGACAGCAGCGACTCAATCGCGCCCAGCAGCGCGATGGTGAACGCCGGGCCGACGAGGGCGATGGCATTCGAGATGGAGATCGAGGGAATCGTCGGCGCGGGAAGCGCACTGGGGATGCCTCCGAACCGGCTGCCGATTGTCGCTACGGGAAGCTCGAGGAATGCGACCATCGCCGTGGTGGCAACGAGCGCGACGAACGGCGCCGGAATCTTTCGGCTTACGCGTGGCCACCACGCGATGATGAGCAGTGCCGCTGCACTCACGGCTACGCTCGCGGTGTCGACGCCGCCGGCTCGCGAATACGCAATCCACTTCTCGACGAACGCGCTGGGCAGCTCTGCCATTGGCAGGCCCAGCAGGTCCTTGATCTGGCTGGTGAAGATGATGACCGCAATTCCTGCGGTGAAGCCGGTCACGATGGGATAGGGAATGAACTTGATCGCCCCACCCAGCTTCACCACACCGATCACGATCAGGATGAGGCCCGCCATGATGGTTGCAACGGCGAGGCCGGCCGTCCCGTACTGCTGCACGATGCCGTACACGATCACGACGAATGCGCCGGTCGGCCCGCCGATCTGCACGCGCGAGCCGCCGAGTGCCGAAATGATGAATCCGGCGATGATCGCAGTGTAGATGCCCCGCTCCGGCGTGACGCCGCTCGCGATGCCGAAGGCGATGGCGAGCGGCAGCGCCACGATGCCGACCACGATACCCGCCCCGAAATCGGCGATGAACTGCGGGCGCGAGTACGCGCCGAGGGTGGTGAACAGCTTCGGGACGAGCATCAGGGTCCGAAGCGACGCCGGCGGAAGCGGAGTGGGTTCTGGAACAGATGCGCGGGAAGCACGAACACCAGGAAGAACACCGCCGCGGCGGCGCCGAGTCCGACCACCAGCACCTCGAGCCGATGGGTCGCGTTGTAGATGATCGAGGTCACGATGGCGAGGGTCAGCGCACCGGCGGCAAGCAGCGCGCGGCGCACCTGCTGCGAAAGAAACCGCTGCAGCTCGACGACGTCGCGCGGATGGGAGCGCACGCGGAGCTCCTCCCGTTCGACCCGCTGCACCATGTCGCGGACGTTGCGCAGCACGGCAGCCGCCTCGAGCCCCCAGTCCGTAAGGCGCGCGCGGGGATCGCGATCATCCTGCCCCTTGAGGAGCCGGGCCGCCGAGCGCGCGACGATGGGCCGTGCCGCCGCCATGGTGTTGAAGCCTGCATCGTATCGCAGACCGATCCCCTCGACCAGCACGGCGGCGCGACCGAAGTAGACCAGCTCGGGCGGAAGCATCAGCGGCCAGTCGTAAAACGTCCGCAGCACTTCCTCCACGATCCGCTGGATCTGATGGTGGGAGACGTCGTCCCGGAGGGTGACGGACATGAGCTGGCGCGCGGCATCGCGGATGGTGCCGCGGTCCACGTCGGGATCGAGGATTCCCAGGGCGTAGAAACCGTTGATCACGCCGTCCACGTCCTGACGCGCCGCGGCCAGCACCGTCGTGACGAGCCGGGCCTGGGTCTCGCGCTCCATGCGGAGCACCATGCCGAAGTCGAGCAGCACGAGCCGGCCGGCGGAGTCCACGAGCAGGTTGCCCGGGTGCGGATCGGCGTGGAAGAAGCCGTCTTCCAGCATCATGCGGATGTAGGCGTCGACGACCGTCGAGACGATCGTCTCGAGCGAGAGCTCTCCGCTCGCGAGCCGGTCGTGCAGACGGTCGATCCGCGTGCCGTGAACGTATTCGAGCCCGAGCACCCGCTCGCGCACCAGCTCGGGAATCACCTCGGGCACCACGATCCGCGGCTCCTGCGCGAAGTTCCGGCGCAGCGTCTCGGCGTTATGCGCCTCTTCCCGGAAATCGAGCTCGGCCCAGATCCGCTTCGCGAACTCATCCACGATCGCGCCGATGGCGCGGACGTGATGGTTCCGGAAGAGCACGTTGAGGAGAAAGACCAGGCGGTACGCCGTCTGCAGGTCCTGCCGCACCAGCTCGCTCACCCCGGGCCGCAGCACCTTGAGCGCGACCTCGCGACCGCGATAGGTCGCACGGTGCACCTGGCCGAGCGACGCCGCGGCGATCGGGGTGGGATCGAACGCATCGAAGAGCTGCCCGGGCTCGGCGCCGAGCTCCTCCGCGATCACCCGCTCGGCCGCGCCGGGCGCCAGCGGCGGTACGTTGTCGGTGAGCGTACCGATAGCGCTGAGGTACGGCTCGGGAAGAATGTCGGCCCGCGCTGAGAAGACCTGCGCCAGCTTGATATAGGTGGGGCCGAGCGCGGCGAGCGCGGAGGTCAGCCGCTCCGCGCGCCGCCGGTGGTGCTCGGGGGATCGCGCGGCGGGGCGTCCGAACAGCAGGAACCGGCGGCGGTCACGCCAGAACGCGAGGATGAACGGAAAGAGGCGCGCGAAGACCGAAAGGGCGCGCATTCAGAGCAGCAGCGAGCCGGCGAGCCAGAGCAGCAGGAAGAATCCACACACGTCGGTGAAGGTGGTCACGAAGATCGAGGAAGCGACCGCTGGGTCCACTCCGCGGCGCTCGAGCAGGATCGGAATGATCGCGCCGACGCACCCCGCCACCAGCAGGTTGCCGGCCATGGCGAGGAAGACCACCGCGCCGAGCATCGGCCCTTCCCCGAGGAAGAGCGCCACCAGCGCCACGATGAAGCCGGTGGCGAGACCGTTCGTGGCTCCCACCAGGGCTTCCTTCCCGATCACGCCGAGGAACTGCCCCCGCGGCACGAGCCCGAGCGCGATGCGTCGCACGGTCACGGCGAGGGCCTGCGTGCCGGCGTTGCCTCCCATCCCGGCGATGATCGGCATGAGAACCGCGAGCGTGGTGAGGCGCCGGATCAGATCCTGGTGCGAGTAGACGACCGACGCGGCGAGAAACGCCGTGATGAGATTCACGAAGAGCCAGGGTAGCCGACTGCGCACCGCATCGCGCCATCCGGCCACGAGTCCTTCATCGGCGGACGTTCCGCCGAACTGGAGGATGTCTTCGGTCGTCTCTTCCTCGACGACGTCGATCACGTCGTCGAAGGTGACGCGCCCGAGCAGCCGTCCCGATCCATCTACCACCGGAACCGTCGTGAGATCGTACTTGCCCATCAACCGGGCGACGTCTTCCTGGTCCATGTCCGGCGGGACGATGATGTCCGGCGCCTCCATGAACTCCGACACCCGGCGCGACGGCGGGCTCAGCACGAGGTCGGGAAGCGGCAGAATGCCGCGCAGGTGCCGGCCGTCGTCGGTCACGAACACCGTGTAGAAATCCTCGACCGCGCCCGCCTGGCGCCGGATTGCGTCGAGGGCCTCTCCGGCCGTGTTGTCGGGATTCACCGTGACCAGGTGGGTGGTCATGATGCCGCCGGCCGTGTCCTCGTCGTAGCGGAGCAGCGCGTCGACGTCGGCACGATCCTCGACCTGCCGGAGGATGCGCTCGACGTCCTCCGGCTGCAGCTCTCCGAGGAGATCGGCGGCGTCGTCGTCCTCGAGCTCGTCGACGATTTCGGCGGCCTGCTCGGGCGCGAGCGCGGCCAGCGTGTCCTCGGCGTGCGCGCTCTCCGGCATCTGGATGAGCGCCTGGCTCGAGAGCTCGGGCGGCAGGGCGCGGACCACGGCCAGCCTCTCCGAGTCGTCGAGCTGGGCCAGGACGTCGGCCAGGTCGGCGGACTCCAGCATCCTGGCGTGCTCGACCAGCGCCGCGATGTCGCCGGCGCGAACGAGCCCGACCATCGCGTCGAGGTTGACGGGCCGCTGGGTCACGCTTCGGTCCCGAGGCGCGCCGGGGCGACCGGCCCGCGCCGGACGAGCATCCGCTCGATCCGCGCGGGCGAGGCGTGCACGATGTCGATCTCCAGGCCAGCCAGGGTGAAGCGCTCACCCGGAGCGGGAATTCTGCCGGCGAGCTCCGCCACGAGCCCGCCGAGCGTCGCGGCGCCGCCGCGCGGGAGGGTCACGCCGAATCGCTCCTCGACGGCGCTCGCCGGCGCGGCGCCGTCTGCCTCGAGGAGCGCGGAGGCGACCGTCAGGGGCGTGGCGGCGCCGTCGTCGTGCTCATCGAAGATTTCGCCGACCAGCTCCTCCAGCAGATCTTCGAGCGTGACGAGGCCAAGTGTCCCGCCGAACTCGTCGATGACGACGCCGAGGTGGCGGCGTTCACGCTGCATGTCGAGCAGCAGGTCACCGCAGCTTCGGGTCGCCGGCGCGACTGCCACCGGCCGGACCGGCAGCGCATCATCGGGCCGAAGGCGCAGGAGGTCGAAGGCGTGCAGCATGCCCACGATCTCATCGAGCGTCCGGCGATAGACCGGAATGCGACTGTAGCCGCTTTCCGCGAACACGCGAGCGATGTCGGACAGACGCGTGTCCTCGCTCACCGCAACGATCTCGGTCCGGGGAGTCATCACTTCGCGGACCTGTCGCTGCGTGAACGACATCACGCCGCCGATCATCATCATCTCTCCGCCCTTCCCATCGGCGCCTTCGCGCCAGATCGGACTCAGATCGCGCTGGCTCCGCTGTCGCGCCGGCATGATGAGCCCGATGATCCGCGTCCACGGCCGGAGCACGGGAAGGACCCGTTCGAGCACCGACTCCGAGCGCGGCTCGGTGAGCCAGCGCGGCAGCAGGTAGCCACAGGCGAGCGCAAAGGGGATCGCCACGAGGGCAACCGCGACCGCCGAGATGGTGAGCGTCGAGCCGAGCACCGCAGGAAGTGCCGCCGCGAGCAGCACGACGCCAAGGGACGTGGTGGCCGAGGCCGCCATGAGGCGCGCGTCCACATCGGTGAGCCAGTCCAGCGTCGGCCCGCCGCCGCGAAGCCGCCGGGACAGGGCCCGGGCCAGGTCGCGGCGACTCACGGCCATCTGTGCCGCACCCGCCGTGGCGCCGAATCCGGTGAGCAGGAGCCCGAGCGCGAAGGCGATCCAGATCATCCTCTGGCCTCCTCGCTCCGGGAGGTGCCGACCACCGCGGCCTGGCCGGAGCGGCGCACGCTGACGCGGCGCACCCGGCGGCGAAGTACCTGCTCGACCGTGACCTCGAAGTTGTCGAGGTTGAGCCGCTCCCCCGCTCGCGGCACGCGCCCGAATTCGGCGAGCACGAGTCCGCCGACGGTGCTGACGTCCTCGCGCCCGAAGTCGTGCCCCAGCTCCGCCTCGAGCTCGGCGAGGGCCACGCCACCCTGCACACGGAGGTGCGCCTCGCTGACGCGCTGGATGGGCGCCACCTCGTCGGTATCGTACTCATCCTGGATCTCGCCGACGATCTGCTCCAGGATGTCCTCGAGCGTGATGATTCCGGCGGTGCCGCCGAACTCGTCCACCACGACCGCGAGATGCGCGGCGCCCCGCTGGAAGTCACGGAGCTGCCGGTCGAGCGACTTGGCCTCGGGAACGAACACGGCAGAGCGCACCAGCGACTGCCACGGCGCCGGCTCTTCCGTCTCGTGGAGCGTGGCGATCATGTCCTTCGCGTACAGCACACCGACCACCGCGTCGGGCGAATCGTCGTAGACGAGGAGGCGCGCATGCTCCGAGCGGCGCAGCACCCCCATGACCTGCGTGCGCGAGCTCGCGAGATCCACGCCCACGATGTCGATGCGCGGCGTCATGACCTCCGCGACCGTCATGTCCGCGAGCGAGAAGACGCCGAGCAGCATGTCGCGCTGCGCGACGGCGATGCCGCGGTCCGGCTCGGGCCGCGGCGTCACGAACCGGCTGTCGATCCACGCGACGACGCGCAGCAGCGGCCCCAGCAGCGTAAGGGAGCGGATCGCGCCCCGCCGCGCCGGCTCGGTGAACTCCGGCACGATGGCGGCGAGCAGTCGCGGCAGGAGATCTCCCAGCGACCAGACGAGCGAAACGGCAATCACCAGCCGCGCAAGGGCGCCGGCCGGCGAATGGATCCACCAGAGCACCGCGCCGCCGGCGACGACGCCGGCGAGCGCGAGGACGGCGAGATGCGCGACGTGAAGACTGCGGGAGATGGAGAGCTGGGCCGCGCCGAGCGGGAGCTGTCCCGAGAGCACGCGCGGCACGTCGGACTCGGCCTCGTTCGCAAACGCGAGCCACCCGGCCCACATGATGAGACCGAACATGAGGAGCGGCACGAGGAACTGGTGGAGCCAGCCGATCACGCGAGCGCCTCCACATACTTCTCCTGCCGCCGCCACATCGCCGAACGCTCCCGGCCCGATCGCTCAGGATGGTCATGGCCCAGTACATGGAGCGTACCATGGACGAGAATCCGGATCAGCTCCTCCCGCACCGGCCGCCCCCGGGCCACCGCCTCGCGGCGCGCGATCCATGGGCACAGATAGATGTCGCCGACGGGCGCCCGGCCGGGCCCCCGCAGTGTGAAGGCGAGGACGTCAGTGGGCCGGTCGTGCCCCTTGAAGCGCGCGTTCAGCTGTCGCATCGCATCGCGCCCCAGAAAGGTGACGGACACCGATGCGGCAGCCCGCTCGCCCGCGAGCACCGACCGGACGACCCGGCGCACCGTGCGCTCGGGGAGCGCGCGCGGCCGGCCCCCGACGAGCACCTCATTCACGCGCCGCCACCTCGCGGCTGGACCGGAAGACCCGGGCGGCAACCCGGGTGTCGGGATACTCGACGCGCTGATGGAAGTGTCCCGCCATCACCCGCCCGAACTCTTCACGCACGCGCTCGAGGTCCCGAAGCGTGAGGGGAGCTTCGTCGAGCTGCCCCGACGCGACCCGCTGGGCGATGATGTCGTTGATCGCGGCGCGGACCGTCTCGGGTGTCGGCTCCGGCAGGGTGCGGAGGATCGCCTCGACCGAATCGGCGAGGAGCGCGACGGCCGTTTCCCGCGACTGGGGCCGCGGCCCGGGATAGCGGAACGCGTCGAGCTCGGGCCCGGCGACGGGCCGGATCAGGTTGGCACGGTGCAGGAAGTAGTGGATCTCGCTCGTCCCATGATGCTCCGGGATGAATGCACGCACACCCTGCGGCAGGCGCGCCACCTCGGCGAGCTCGATCCCGTGCAGGACGTGTTCGCGGATGATCGCGGCGGACTCCGCCGGGTCGAGCTCGTCATGCGGATTCGCGCCCCGCGCCTGGTTCTCGGCGAAGAACTGGGGCCGCTGCAGCTTGCCGACGTCGTGGTAGTAGCACCCGATGCGGGCGAGGAGGCCGTTGGCGCCGATGGCCGAACACGCCGCCTCGCAGATGCTCGCCATCGACACGCTGTGCGCCCAGGTGCCCGGAGCCTCGATCGCCAGCCGCCGGAGCAGCGGTCGTGACGGGTCGCCGAGCTCGAGAAGCGTGAGGTCCGTGGTCAGGCCGGTGATCGCTTCCGCCGCGGGGAGCGCCAGCACTGCCATCGCGACGCACGCGACGGCGACGATATAGCCGGTCAGCGCGCTGGTCAGGATCTCGACCGCAGTCCAGCCGAGGGAGAGGCCGACCGCGAGGGACGCGCCGGCGAACGCGACGAAGATGAGTCCGATGGTCGTGAAGAAACGGAGCCGGCGCCGGATGGCACGCACGGCGAACGACGCCGCCGTTCCGCTGGCCGCGCAGAAAACCAGCGCAGGAGTGGAACGAACGAGCCACTGCTCTCCGATCAGCATCGAGAGTGTGAGGGCCGCGACGACGGCAACCCGGCCGTTGTAGAGCATTCCGACGAGCAGACCGGCGAGGGCGACGGGCATGACCTCCGGCCGGTCCGGCACGAACGCCACCAGTCCCCGCGACACCAGGACGGTTCCGGCGAGCAGGGCCGCGATGAAGAGCATCTCGCGCATCTGGGCGTACGTCTCGCGCCGGTAGAGCGTCAGCAGGAACCAGAACGGCATCAGCATCAGCATGTTCGTGAGCAGCGCCCCGCCCAGGCTGCGTCCGACCGTCGGCTCGGGGCCGCGGCGCCGAAGCTCATCCCGGAGCACGGCGAGCTTGTCGCGCACCTCCGCGGTGACCGGCTCGCCCGCGCCGACGATCTGCTGGCCGGCGAGGACGCGGTACTTGAGCGAATCCACGCCGAGGCGGAGTTGGCCGCGACGGCTCGCGGTGAGCTCCGCGTCGAGCACGATCGTCGGCCGGAAGAAGCTGGCGGCGATGCGACGGAAGACCCGCTGCCCCAGCGCGTCGTCCGCGGGAACTGCCGCCCGGTCCGAACGCTCGACGAAATCGGAGAACGTGATGAGCGCGCTGCGCGGCACCAGCCGCTCGCGCCCTTCGCGAATGAGGACGAGCGTCTGGCTCCGCTCGGCGCGCACGGTCCCGGCGTCGGCGACGCCCTCGGACAGGACCGTCGTAAGGAAGCGCTCCAGGGAGTCCGTCACGAAGCGGCGCTGCTCGGCGCGCGAGAGCCACCCGGCTTCGTCGGGCGAGAGACGGACGGAGCGGGATTCACCGGCGCGCGCCACCAGCGACGGACCCGATGGCGCCACTACGTCGATGAGCGCGATGAATCGAGCCAGCGCGGCGACCGCCGAATCGCGCGCCTGCGCGTCGAACCGGTAGACGGGCCGCACCGTGAGAGAGCGCTCGTCCCCTTCGCGCGCGATTTCCTCTTCACTCTTGCGGACGACGAACGACACCGGCGCCACTACCGCGCGGTCCGCCGTGGCGCCGAGGCCGTACGTCGGGATGTCGACAATCGCCGGTGATGGGAAGGCGAGGTGCGCGAGGAACGCGACGATGAGCAGGAGGGCCCAGCGCTGTAGATGAAAGCGCCACGGAGGAGTGCGGCCAGGGGCCGCGCCACGCTCACCGGACGCGGTCATCACCCGCTCTGATCCTCCGCGTAGGCGCGGATGATGTCGCGGACCAGGCGATGCCGCACCACATCGGTCTCCTGCAGATAGCAGAAGGCGATGCCGTCGATGCCCTGGAGGACGCGCTCGACCTGGACGAGCCCGGAATCCTCGCGCTTCGGAAGGTCGATCTGCGTCTTGTCACCCGTGACGACGGTCCGGCTGTTCACGCCGAGCCGCGTCAGAAACATCTTCATCTGCGCACCGGTCGCGTTCTGCGCCTCATCGAGAATGATGAATGCATCGGCGAGCGTGCGGCCGCGCATGTAGGCGAGAGGAGCGATCTCGATGGTACGGCTCTCGAGCGCACGCTGCACGCGGTCGTGCGGCATCATGTCCTCGAGCGCGTCGTAGAGCGGCCGGAGGTACGGATCGACCTTGGCCTGCAGGTCGCCGGGGAGGAACCCCAGCGACTCCCCCGCCTCGACGGCGGGACGCGCGAGGATGATCCGCTTGACCCGCTTCCGCGCGAGCGCCTCGACCGCCTTGGCGACCGCAAGGTAGGTCTTGCCGGTGCCGGCGGGACCGATCCCGATGACGATGTCGTTCGTCGCGATCGCCTGGAGGTAGTCGCGCTGCCCCTGCGTCTTGGCGACGATGGCCCGGCGCAGCCCGGGGAGCACGATCCTGCCGTCGGACGAGGGCGGAGGGACGTCGGTCGGACCTTCGGCGACGAGGCGGCTCACGTCGTCCACCGTGACGGCCTCGCCCATCCGCACGAGATCGATCATTCCCTGCACGGCCGGCACCGCGCGCTCCAGCTGTTCCGCGGTGCCGCTGAGGGCGATCGAGTCTCCCCGGAACGCGACGCGCAGGCCGACCGCGCGCTCGAGCTCCAGCAGGTTCGCGTCATTCACGCCGGCCAGCAGCAGCGGATCGGCGCCTTCGGTCGAGATGCGTTGCGTGCTTTCTTCCGCCACAGGTCCTCCCACGGTACGGCGCGTCACGTGCCGGACCGCACCGACAGGTGCAGAGCGTCGAGGTCGCGGGGATCCACGCGCGTAGGAGCGCCCTCGAACAGCGCGCGTGCCGCCGTCGTCTTCGGGAACGCGATGACGTCGCGGAGCGACGCCGCTCCCGCGAGGAACATCGCGATCCGGTCGAATCCGAGCGCGAACCCGCCGTGCGGTGGCGCGCCGGCCGCGAGGCCGTCGAGCAGAAACCCGAACCGGCGGCGGATTTCGTCATCTGCGAGTCCCAGCAGCCCGAAGATCCGCCGCTGCACGGCGGGGTCGGTGATCCGGATCGATCCGCTGCCGAGCTCGCTGCCGTTGTACACCGCATCATAGTGTAGCGCGCGGCAGGCGAGCGGGTTGCTGTCGAGGCGGTCGACGTCGTCGGGATGTGGGGCCGTGAACGGGTGGTGCGAGGGCACGGCCCCGCCGCTTTCCGGGTCCACCTCGAAGAGCGGGAATTCCACGACCCACGTGAAGCCATGCTGCGTCGCCGGCACCACGTTCGGTCGGCGCATCATCGCCACCCGCGCCGCGTTGAGGCCCGCCGAGGTTGCGGCTTCGCTCCCGGCCACGGCCAGGAGCAGGTCGCCCTCCGTTCCGCTCAGCGCGTCGAGTGCCTCGCCGCCGATCGCCTTCACGCCCTGGCCTTCCCACCCGTCCGCCAGCCGGCGAGCCCAGATGAGGCCGCCCGCGCCGACTGCCTTGACGCTCGCGGCGAGCGTGTCGAGATCCTTCCTCGAAAGGCCCGCCCCGCCCGGCACCACGATGCCACGCACGCGGCCATTCCGGACGGCCTCCTGGACGAATGGTGCCGCATCCGCCCCGACCCGGGCGGCGAGGTCCTGGATCTCGAGACCGTAGCGCAGATCGGGCTTGTCGGTCCCGAAGCGCTCCATCGATTCACGCCACGACAGGCGCGGGAACGGCGTGGCGACCTCGACTCCGCCGACACGCCACAGATCGGCCAACACCTGCTCGACGACGCGCTGCACGTCTTCCGCCGCCACGAACGACGCCTCGATGTCGATCTGGGTGAACTCCGGCTGACGATCGGCTCGCAGGTCTTCGTCGCGGAAACACCGGGCGATCTGGAAGTAGCGGTCATATCCCGCCACCATGAGGAGCTGCTTGTAGATCTGCGGGGACTGCGGGAGCGCGTAGAACTCGCCGGGATGCACGCGGCTCGGCACCAGATAGTCGCGCGCGCCCTCCGGCGTCGGCTTGGTGAGAATCGGCGTCTCGATCTCGAGAAAGCCGAGATCCGAGAGCGTCCGCCGTGACTGCTGCAGGAGGCGATGGCGGAGCGCCAGGTTGGCCTGCAGCTCCGGGCGCCGGAGGTCGAGAATCCTGTGGCGGAGCCGAAGCTCCTCGGCGGCGAGCTCCTCGCCTTCCTTGCGCGCCACGGGAATCGCCGGGGTGACGGCCGCACCCACGACGATGAGATCGGAGACCTGTACCTCGACGTCGCGCGACGCCATCGTCGTGTCGTAAGCGGCCTCGGGCCGGAGGGCGACGCGTCCACTCACGAGCACGACCGTCTCCGGGCCCAGCGACGCG
>Ga0079216_10000076_pt1 | contig 17923 bp, 13 predicted proteins | sample NCAS100_FD_77008 | JGI IMG/M metagenome (GOLD analysis project Ga0079216, IMG submission 77008) | Agricultural soil microbial communities from Utah to study Nitrogen management - NC AS100 | ecosystem: Environmental > Terrestrial > Soil > Agricultural land | place: USA: North Logan, Utah...
AGCTCCAACGGCCGGACCATGGGGAGCCAGCTTCTCGCGAGCGTGTCCGCGATGGTGGGCTCGCTTCGCGACCTCACCGGCGCGATCCAGAATGCGTCGTCCGACGCTGCCGCGATGGCGCAGCAGATCGCCGCGTCCACCGAGGAGATGACCGCGTCCACCGAGGAAGTCGCGAGCACGACCGGCGACCTCACCGAACGGGCGAACCAGCAGGCGCTGATCGTCCGCGCCGCCGCGGACGACGCGGGACGGATCCTTACGATTTCCCAGGAGCTCGCGAGCGGGGCGCTGCAGGCCGCCGACCGGAACGCGGCCCTCGCGCGGGCCGCCCGGTCGCACAAGGAGCGGCTCGACGCCAGCACGGCGGAGCTGGGCCGGCTCGCCGACGAAGTGCGGGCCGGAGCCGAGGAGGCGGAGTCGCTCGCAGCCGCGTCCGAGGCGATCGAGAAGTTCGTCACGCAGACGAAGGCGATCGCCAAGCAGACCCACATGCTCGCGCTGAACGCCTCGATCGAGGCGGCCCGCGCCGGCGAGGAGGGCAAGGGATTCAGCGTCGTCGCCGAAGAAGTCCGGAAGCTCGCCAATCAGGCCGCGCAGGCCGCGAGCTCCACGAGTGCGACGGTGCAGACGGTGCTCGAGCGCGTGCAGACGGCGCGCGAGCGACTGCTCCGTCTCGGCCAGGGCGGAATGATCGCGCGCGACGCGGCACACGCCGCGGCGGAAGGGCTCATGACGGTAGCGGCCGACGCCGAAGCGAATGACCAGTGGACGCGGCGGATGTCCGGCTCCGCCGATGAGGTGCGCGGACTAATCGAGGGCATCGCCGGACGCATGCGGGAAGTCTCTGCTGGAACGGAGGACTACGCCGCGGCCGCGGAGGAGATCGCCGCGGCGGCGGAGCAGCTCAACGCATCGACGGAGGAAATCTCCTCGTCGGCCGGGCATCTCGCCGAGGCCGCGGAGAAACTCACCAGCGCCGTAGGAGGGTTTCGACTATGAGCCGGGGAAGATTCGTGATCGCGGCGATCATTGCCGTGATCTCGCTGCTGGCATACTTCGGAAAGAGCGCGACCAATCCGGTTACCGGCGAGAAGCAGCACGTCGGCGACATCACCCCCGAGACGGAAGTCGCGCTCGGTCTCCAGGCGGCGCCGGAGATGGCGCAGCAGTTCGGTGGCCTCAGCCCGTCCGCGGAGGCGCAGCAGCTCGTCAAGGACGTCTGCGCCCGCATCGTCTCGCGGAGCGCGGCGCAACAGAGCGCGGAGTACTACCGGTACGATTGCCACGTGCTCGCCGATCAGAACACCGTCAATGCGTTCGCGCTTCCCGGCGGCCAGGTGTTCATCACGGAAGCGCTCATGCGGAAGCTCGACACGCACGGCCAGCTCGCGGGCGTGCTGGGGCACGAGATCGGGCACGTCGTCGGCCGGCACGGCGCGGAGCACATCGCGAAGCAGCAGCTCACCCAGGGCCTGACGGGCGCCGCCGTGCTCGCCACCTACGATCCCCAGAATCCGGCGAGCCGGGGGAGCGCGGCGGTCGTCGCTATGATCGGGCAGCTGGTGAACATGCGTTTCGGACGGGCGGACGAGCTCGAGTCGGACAACCTGGGCGTGCGCTTCATGGCGGAAGCAGGCTACGACCCGCGCGCCATGAAGCGGGTGTTGGAGATTCTTGCGGAGTCTGGCGGCGGCGGAGGCCGACAGCCCGAGTTCTTCAGCACACACCCCAACCCCGAAAACCGCATCGCGAGGATCGATGAAGCGATCGCGGCGCAGTTCCCGGGTGGAGTGCCGTCAGGCCTGGAGCCTTGACGCTATTGTGCGAGGTGCGTGCCCGGAGGGGTACGCCTCGCGCGGTCGAACGCATCACGCACGGCGTCCTTGATCGTCTCCCAGGCGGAACGATCCCGGCCGCCGTGCTCGTAGCGGTCCCAGTCGCGCCGCAGCTCGGGCTCGATCTCGTCCCACCCACGGTTCGCGTGACGGTGTGCCGACTCGAATCCGTAGCGATACGCCGGACGGAACTGATCGTAGTAGTCGGGGCCCAGTGAGTAGGGGCGACTGGTGAAGTTCTCGTTCCAGTAGTTGTCCTCGGTTTCCCAGGCGGCCCGCCAATCGTTTCCCGTCGCCGCTCCGCCTTCACTCATGCGCTCGGGCGCATCGCCTCTCTTCTTATTCTTCAGTTGCTCCGCTGTCGTGGTCGTTTGGGCAGGCTGCCATCGGCGCACCGCGGCGTAGAATCGGCCGCGGCGAGCGCCGTGGCGCTGGTGGTGTCCGGCGAGTCCCGACGCTGGCGCGGCGTGCTCTGGACGATGCGTGCCGTGATCGTATCGGTTCGGAGGCACGCACCAGCCATGAGCGTATCGCTCGGCAACGTCGGCGCTACTATGCCGCTCGGTACGTTCGCCTCCGGGGCGAGCTTCCGGCCGCCGAGCGTATCGCTCGGGAGCGTCGGCGCGATCTGCCCCGCCATGGGGGCAGCCGAGAGCGCCAGAGCGACGAGCGCCGCGGGGAGTACGGGTCCGAGCATGTGCATGACAAGCCGTCCTTTCCGCTGTGGGCTACCCCTCGACCATACCGGGACCGCCGCTCCGGCTCTGTGACCCGGGGCACCCTGGCCCCGCTATCTTCCCGCATGAGCATTCGACGGCCGCCGGACGCGGTGAGAATCGCCGCGCTACGCGGCGTATTCCGAACCGTCGGCACGGTCGCTCCCGGCGTGGCGGCGCGCTGGGCGGAGGGCCTCTTCTGCCGCCCGCCCCGTCAGGAGGCGCGTGCGCCGGAGGAGGCGTTTCTGCGTACGGGAACCCCGTTCGCGGTCCCCTTCGACGGTGGCGAGCTGAGCGCGTGGTCGTGGGGTTCGGGGCCGGTCGTCGTCCTCGTGCACGGCTGGGGAAGCCGAGCCGGCCGCTGGGCGACGTTGGCGCCGGCGCTCCTCGAGCAGGGCTTCCGGGTGGTGACCTACGATGCTCCGGCACACGGACGTTCGCCCGGCCGACTGGCCTCATTGCCGGCGTTCGCGCGTGCGCTCGAAGCAGTGGCTGCCGCATGCGCCCCGGTGCACGGCCTCGTGGGACACTCCCTGGGCGGCGCCGCCATCACGCTCGCACTCGGCGGAGGATTGCGTGCATCGCGTGCGGTGCTCATCGCATCGCCCGCCGATCCGGAGACCTTCGCCGACCGATTCGCGGAGGTGCTCGCCATTCCGGAACCGGTGCGGGCGGCGATGCAACGGAACCTCGAAGTGCGCCTCCGCATGAACTGGAAGGACCTCTACCTTCCGTCGGTTGCCTCGAGAATCCGCGTCCCCGTGCTCGTCATCCACGACTGCGACGATCAGGACGTGCGGACGACGGACGCCCAGGCGATCGTCGCCGCCTGGCCGGGCGCACAGCTCCTCCTGACCGACGGGTTCGGGCACCGCGCAATCATTCGCGCGCCCGCGGTGGTGACCGCCACGTCGGCGTTTCTGTCCGACCGACTGGCCCGGTGATCGTCATCGACCGGGAGAATCTCTTCGCGCGCGGATGGTCCCACGCAGTCTCGACGACCAACGATATCGCGGAGCTCGATTCCTTCCGCAGGCTGGTCGGGGCACCGCCCGCCGCGTTGCAGCTCGGCAACCCGCGCTGGCCTCACCTCGATCTCCGCGACGAGGCCCGCCGCCGCGCGCTCGCGATGGACGGGGTCGTCGTGGTGGAGCGCACCCCCGATCTCGTCCGTTACATCCGCGCGATTCGCGCGATAACTTCCCGCGCATGATGCAGCTTCTGCTGAATGCGGACCTCTTCACGCCGGGTCCGCTCGGCCATCGGCACGTCCTCGTCGCCGGCGGCCGCGTCGTCTGGATCGGCGAGCGGATTCCGGTTTTTCCGGATGGACTCGTGGAGCGAGTTGACCTGCATGGCGCGCGCGTCATTCCCGGGCTCATCGACTGCCACGCGCATCTGACCGGGGGCGGCGGTGAGGCGGGACCGGAGACCCGGGTTCCGCCGCTCGCGCTGAGCCGGCTCACGACCGGCGGCGTGACCACGGTGGTCGGCGTCCTCGGCACGGACGATACGATCCGCACGCCGGCAGAGCTGGTCACGACCGCGCAGGCGCTGACCGCGCTGGGGATCACGGCGTTCTGCTACACCGGAGGATATCATGTCCCGCCGGCCACGGTGACGGGGAGCGTTCGGGGCGACATGGTGTTGATCGACCGGGTCCTCGGCGTCGGCGAGATTGCGATCAGCGACCACCGCTCGAGCCAGCCCACCCGGGACGAGCTGCTCCGCCTCGCCGCCGATGCGCACGTCGGCGGGCTGATGAGCGGCAAGGCGGGCATCGTACACCTGCACGTGGGCGACGGTGAGCGCGGACTTGCGCCGGTGCGGGACGCAATCCATGCGACCGAGCTCCCGGCTTCGGTCTTCCACCCCACGCACGTGAATCGCCGCAGGCGGCTCTTCGAGGATGCCTGCAGTCTCGCGCGTGAGGGAGTTACGATCGACATCACCGCGTTCCCGATCGGGCCCGACGAGGATGCCTGGCCAGCCGACGAAGCGCTGATGCGGTATCTGGACGCCGGGTCGCCGCCCGAGCTCGTGACCGTGAGCAGCGATGCCGGAGGATGCCTGCCGGTGTTCGACGATGATGGGCGAGTCACTGCCATGGACGTCGGCGAGCCCATGGCGCTTGCGACCACGCTCCGACGGATGCTGGCCGGCGGCTCGCCGCTCGCGCGCGTACTGCCGGCGTTCACGTCGAATGTCGCGCGACTCCTGCGACTCGGCAGGAAAGGGCACATCGCGGAAGGAGGGGACGCCGACCTCGTGGTCCTGTCGGCCGACGGGGCGGTAAACGACGTCATGGCCGGCGGGGCGTGGATGGTGCGCGACGGCCGGCCGCTGGTGCAGGGCCCCTTCGAGGTGCGCCCGCTGTGAGCCGGCCCCGGCCGAAGGAAGCGACGCCGAGCGGCGACACGCTCGGGCTCGGCTACGTGATTCCGGTGGGCGGCGCCGAAGAAAAGGTGGGCGACACGACCATCCTCCGGAAGTTCGTCACGCTCTGCGGGGCCGAGCGTGCCCGGATCGCGATCATACCCACGGCGTCGGAGCTCGACGATACCGGAGCGAAGTACGCGGCGCTCTTCAAGTCACTCGGCGCAGCGGAGACGGTGGTCCTCCCCATCACGTCGCGATCGGCGGCCGACGACGACAATCACGTGGCGCCGCTCGAAAACGTGACCGGCATCTTTCTCGCCGGCGGAAACCAGCTTCGGCTCTCCACGCTCATCGGCGGAACGGACGTGGCCCGCGCGATCCGGCGGCGAAACGCGGCCGGAGTCCACGTGGCCGGCACTTCGGCCGGCGCAGCTTTTCTCTGCGAGCACATGATCGCCTTCGGACGCGAGGGCGCGTCGCCCCGCGCCCGGATCGTCACGCTCGCACCGGGTCTCGGCCTCACGAATCGCGTGATCATCGACCAGCACTTCCGCCAGCGCGACCGACTGGGCCGACTGCTCACCGCGATCAGTTACAATCCCTTCGCGATCGGCATCGGGCTCGATGAGAATACCGCGGCGTTCATCGCGCCCGACCACTCGCTCGAGGTCGTCGGCAGCGGCGCGATCACCGTCGTCGATCCGTCCGACCTCGAGTTCAGCTCGATGGCGCGGGTCCGGAAGAACGATCCGGTCTGCCTCATCGGGCTCCGGCTGCACATCCTCGACAACGGCGCCACCTTCAATCTTCACACGCGCCGCGCCGCGGCGGCGCCGGCGATCGCCCTTCGGGTATGAAGATCCTCGACCGCACCATCTTCGTGGGCCCGAATCTCTACGCCCACTTCCCCGTGATCCGGCTGGACGTGGATCTGGGCGTGCTGGAGGATTGGCCATCGGGGCGACTCGGCACCCGGTTCACCGACGGCCTCCTCCACGCGCTCCCCGGCCTCATGCAGCACGGCTGCTCCTACGGCGAACCGGGCGGCTTCGTTCGCCGGCTCACCGAGGGTGAAGGGACCTGGCTCGGCCACGTCCTCGAGCACGTCGCCATCGAGCTGCAGAACGTCGCGGGACATCCGCTCACCTACGGAAAGACGCGGTCGCTCGGCCCGCGGGGCACGTACTACGTCATCTACCAGTACGCGCAGGCAGAGGTAGGGGTCGAGGCTGGAGAGCTCGCGCGAACCCTGCTGTACAGCCTCCTTCCCGAGGACCTCCGGCCCGCCGGCGCGCTGCCGGAGGACTTCAACTTCGCGCGCGAGCGTGACGACTTCATCCGCTTCGCCCAGCGCCATGCGCTCGGACCCAGCACCGCGGCGCTCGTCAACGCCGCCGAAGAGCGCCGGATTCCGTGGATGCGCCTCGGCACGAACAGTCTCATCCAGCTCGGCCAGGGTCGCTTCCAGCGCCGCGTTCAGGCCACCATCACCAGCCAGACGTCGCACATCGCCGTGGAGCTCGCGTCGGACAAGGAAGAGACGAATCGCATCCTCGGGAACCTCGGTCTGCCGGTGCCGCGGCAGCGGCTGGTCCAGTCGGCGGCCGCGGCGGTCGCGGGGGCGGAGCGCGTGGGGTATCCGGTGGTGGTAAAGCCCTACAACGCGAATCACGGGCGTGGCATCTCCATCCACCTCACCGAGGCGGCGCAGGTCGAGCAGGCCTTCGAGGTGGCGCGCGAGCATAGCCGTAGCGTCATCGTCGAGTCGTACGTCACCGGGTTCGATCACCGGATCCTCATCGTCAATGGCCGGCTCGTCGCGGTGGCGCAGCGGATTCCCGGGCATGTCATCGGCGACGGCGCCAGCACGATCGACCAGCTCATCGCCCAGGTGAACGAGGACCCGCGGCGCGGCGTCGGTCACGAAAAGGTGCTCACCCGCCTCGCGTGGGATCATCAGGCGGAGCAGCTCCTGGCGAAGCGCGGCATGACCCGCGATTCGGTGCCCGCGGCGGGTGAAAAGGTTTTCCTGCGAGCGACGGGCAACCTCTCGACCGGCGGCACCGCCATCGACATGACGGACGTCATCCATCCGGACAACGCCGAGATGGCGATCCGCGCGGTGGAGGCGATCGGTCTGGACGTGGGCGGAGTGGACTTTCTCACGAGCGACGTCACCCGCTCGTACAAGGAGGTCGGCGGCGCCATCGTCGAGGTGAACGCGGCGCCGGGTTTCCGGATGCATATGGCGCCGAGCGAGGGCAAGGGACGCGACGTCGCGAGCCCGGTGATCGAGATGCTGTTTCCGCCGGGCTCCCCGGCGCGGATCCCGATCGCGGCCGTGACCGGAACGAACGGCAAGACGACGACGGCGCGGATGCTGGCCCACATCCACAAGCTCGCGGGCCATCACGTCGGCCTTACGACCACGGACGGGGTGTACATCGACGGACAGCGAGCAGTGCCGGGTGACATGACCGGCCCCGTGGCGACCCGGATGGTGCTGGGCGATCCATTCGTGGACGTCGCGGTGCTCGAGGTTGCGCGCGGCGGCCTCCTCCGCGCCGGCATGGGCGTGAGACAGGTGGACGTCGGCGCCGTGCTCAACGTGAAGGCCGACCATCTCGGCCGGGGCGGGATCGACACGCTGGAAGAGCTCGCCAAGGTGAAGCGCATCGTCGTCGAAGTAGCGCGCGACACCGCGGTCCTCAATGCCGACGACCCTCTCTGTCTCATGATGGCCGATCACACCGACGCGAAGAACGTCTGCTACGTGACGCTCAATCCCGGTCATGAGATGGTGCGCGAGCACATTCAAGCCGGCGGGCGCGGAATCGTGCTCGAGGCGGGCATGACGGGACAGATGATCACACTCTACGACCGGGGCGCGCATATCCCGCTTCTGGCAGCGCATCTCATCCCCGCGACGCTCGAGGGGCGGGCGCTTCACAACGTGCAGAACGCGATGTTCGCCGCGGCGATGGGGTTCAGCATGGGGCTCAAGCTGGAGAACATCCGGCACGGGCTGCAGACGTTCGACACCACCTTCTTCCAGGCGCCGGGCCGCGGGAACGTCTTCGACGAGCATCCGTTCAAGGTGATCCTCGACTACGGCCACAATGCCGCCGCCGTCGAGGCGATGGTCCAGCTGGTGGATCGGCTCGCGCGTGGTGCGCGCCGCATCGTCGTGCTGTCGGCGCCGGGCGACCGCCGCGACGAGGACGTGCGCAACATCGCCCGTATCGCTGCGGGCTGGTTCGACCTGTACATCTGCCGCCGGGACGATGGCCTTCGCGGCAGGCGTCCGGACGAGATTCCGACGATGCTGCGCGATGCACTTCTCGCGCAGGACGTGCCGGCGGAGCAGATTTCCGTAATTCCCGACGAGCAGGAGGCGACGGCGGCGGCACTCGCCGAGGCGCGCCCCGGCGACCTGGTCCTGATCTTCGGGGACAACATCACGCGCACGTGGGAGCAGATCGTGAACTTCCGACCCGCCGAGACGGAGCGCCGAGCCGTACGTCGCACGCGCGCCGTAGCGGACTCCCCGGCGGCCTCGGGGGACGGACATCTCCGATCGTACGTGCGCGACGTGCGGGGCGTGCGCTTCGCGCGGGAGACCGAGGCCGAGGATTGACCGCTCGGCCGGAGGCCCGCCGGATCACGGGACCACACCTCCTGGACGATCGCACCGGCGCGGCGCTCGACGTCGTTCTCACCCCGGATGCCGGGACGCTGGTGCATGCGTGGGAGTCCGCTGCACGGGACCTGCTCGACGCGGTCGGGTGGCGCGACGAGCGGACGCGCGTGCGGCGCTTCCCCGGGGGGGCCAACCTCTTTGCGAGCGCGCCGCCGGATTCATTGTACGCCGCGACCGATCTGGTCGAGCTCGCGTGGGACCGGGCAGCGGGGCAGCTCGCCGATATCGCATCCCAGGTAGACCGCCTGCGCGAGCGAATCGGCCGCGAGCGGAACCCGCGTCTCGTCGCGCTCGCGGCCGAAGCCGAGCGTCGCGGCCGCACTTTTCTCCATGATGACGATGGCGTCTCACTCGGCTCGGGCAGCGGGGTCCGCCTCTGGCGGCAAGACGAGCTTCCCTCGCCCACAGACGTCGACTGGGACGCCATCACCGAGATACCCATCGCGCTCGTCACTGGATCCAACGGCAAGACCACCACCGTCCGACTCGCTGCCGCCATCGGCACCGCTGCGGGACACCGCGTCGGGTATACCTCGACGGACGGGGTCGTCGTGGATTGCGTGCCGGTCGTGGATTCCGACTACGCCGGCCCCATGGGCGCGCGCATGGTGCTGCGGGACTCACGCGTCACCGCCGCCATCCTGGAGACGGCGCGCGGCGGGATTCTACGCCGCGGGCTGGCGGTCCGGCGGGCCAGCGCGGCGATGGTGACCAACATCGGGGAGGATCACTTCGGGGACTTCGGCGTGCAGTCGCTCGACGACCTTGCCGATGCGAAGCTCGTCGTGGCGCGGGCCGTCGCGGACAGCGGGTATCTCGTGCTCAATGCCGGCGATCGGCTGCTGCGGAGCCGCGGCGTGCGGCTGGACGGGCGAATCGTCTGGTTCGCCGCGGACCCGGCCCTGCTGGAAGGCCTCGGCTCCGAGGCGAGCGTCGCGGCGGTCGATGGCCACGTCGTCGCACGGCGGGGCTCGGTCGCCGTGCGGATCTCTCCGGTCGCCGACATTCCGGCAACGCTGAACGGCGCGGCGACGCACAACGTCGAGAACGCGCTCGGCGCCGTCGCCCTCGTGGCCGGGCTGCCGGGGCCGCAGGGCCAGGTCATCCCGATCGAGGCGATGCGCGACGGGCTCACTGCCTTCGAGTCCGGAGCGGCGGACAACGCCGGCCGCGGGAACCTGCTCGAGGTCGACGGCGTGCGGATCCTCGTGGACTACGCTCACAACGCCGATGCACTCGCCGCCGTGGCGCGCGTGGCCGGGACGATCACCGCGCGGCGCCGGCTCCTGCTCATCGGTCAGGCCGGCGACCGGACGGACGACGCCATTCGGGGCTTGGCGCGCGCGGCATGGGCGCTCGGGCCGGACCTGCTGCTGGTCAAGGAGCTCGACGAGTACCGCCGTGGCCGCGAGCCGGGCGAAGTGCCCCGGCTCATCGTATCGGAGCTCGAGAGACTCGGAGTTCCGCGGTCGCGCTACGAGGTGGTTCCCGACGAGCTCGCCGCCGTGCGACGCGCGCTCGACTGGGCTCGGCGCGGCGATCTCCTGCTGTTGCTCGTCCACGAGAAACGCGCAGAAGTGATGCGCCTCCTGCACGCGGAGGCGGAGCCGGCTCAGAAAGCCGAGTAGAGCGGCTGCAACCGTTCGAGCACGCGCGGCACATCCGCCGCGAGGATCACCACGAGATCGCGCTCCCGCATCAGCTCGAGGCCGCGAGCGACGGCCTGAAGCTCGTTTGCGACGAGCTCGATCTGCTCGGGGCGCATTCCTCCCTCGATGAGACCCTCGCGAAGCAGTCCCATCGCCTCGCCGGGCCGGCGGCCGCGAAGGTTGTCATCTTCCTTCAGAACCGCCACATCGAGCCCCGCGGCGGCGCGGCCGAGCGCCCGCAGGTCTTCGTCGCGGCGGTCACCCGGGCCGGCGAGCACACCGATGCGCCGGGCGGCATCGATCCGGCCGACCAGGTCCATCAATCCCTCGACCGCGGCGCGATTGTGGGCGTAGTCCACGAGCACCTGCCCGTGTCCGACACGCAGCAGGTTCATCCGGCCCGGCGTCAGCGAAGGTGACGGGAAGAACGACATCAGGCCGGCGCGGATATCCTCGTATCGCATCCCCTGCACGAATGCAGCCGCGACCGCCGCGAGAATATTTCCGTACTGGAACTGTGCGGCGCCGCCGATCGTGAGCGGGACCTCGACCACGTCGGCGATCGGGATCTGGAGGCGGCCGCGACGGATGACGAACGCGCCATCCTCGATGCACGCCGCCGTCCCTCCTTCGGCGAGATGTTCCGCGACCAGCGGGTTCCCGGCAGCTGCCGCGGAGGAGAACAGCACGACGTCGCCGCTCGTCCGCGACGCCATCGCGTAGACGAGCGGATCGTCGGCATTGAGCACGGCGTGCCCGCGGCGGCGCACCACCGACGGCACCACTCCCTTGATCTCGGCGAGCTGCTGCAGACTCTCGACCCCGTGCACCCCGAGGTGATCCCCACTCACATTGAGCACGACGCCGACATCGCACTCGTCGAAGCCGAGTCCGGATCGCAGGATGCCGCCGCGCGCGGTCTCGAGCACGGCGACGTCCACCATGGGGTTGGACAGCACGATGTTCGCGGCGAACGGTCCGGTCATGTCGCCCGCGGCCACCAGTCGGTTCTGGAGGTAGACGCCGTCCGTCGTGGTGAACCCCACGGTGCGTCCGGTGTGCCGGAAGAGGTGCGCCACCAGCCGCGTCGTCGTGGTCTTCCCGTTGGTGCCAGTGACCGCGATGACCGGAATCGCGGTGCGCGCACCCGGCGGATACAGCATGTCGACGATCGATGCCGCAACGTTGCGGGGCTTCCCTTCCGCCGGGCTCAGGTGCATCCGGATGCCGGGCGCGGCGTTGACCTCGATGATCACCGCGCCATTCTCGTGAAACGGCACCGAGATATCGGGCGTGAGCACGTCGAGGCCCGCGATGTCGAGGCCGACGACGCCGGCCGCCAGCTCGCATGCGGTGACGTTGTCGGGATGGATGTCGTCGGTGCGATCGATCGACGTGCCGCCGGTCGAGAGATTCGCCGTCGGGCGGAGCGTCACTGCCTCGCCGGCGGCGGGAACGGTGTCGAAGGTCCTGCTGCTGGAGGCGAGGAACGTCTCGGTCGTCGAGTCGGCGGGCAGCTTCGTCAGCACCCTGCCGTGACCGTCTCCCCGGCGCGGATCTGCGTTTGCCGCGTCGATGAGCTCGCGCAGCGTGCGTCGCCCATCTCCCACGACGCGGGCGGGGACCCGCTCCGCGACGGCGACCACCTTGCCGTTCACGACCAGCACGCGATGGTCGGTTCCCTCCACGTGCCGCTCGACCACGACCGACCGCGACACGCCGGCCGAGGCGCCCCACGCCGCGCGAAGCTCTGCCGCTCCGTTGATGCGCGGGGAGATGCCTTTCCCCTGGTTCGCGTCGATGGGCTTGAGGATGACCGGATAGCCGATGTCGCCGGCCACCCGGAGGGCGTCATCGAGGCTCACCGCGACGGATCCGGCCGGTACGGCTAGCCCGATATTCTGGAGCACGCGCTTGGTGAGGTCCTTGTCCTGCGCAATCTCGACTCCGATGAGGCTGGTGTGATCGCTCACCGTCGCCTTGATGCGGCGCAGATGCCGGCCGAGCCCGAGCTGGATGAACGATCCGGTGTTGAGTCGGCGAACCGGAATCCCCCGGCGCCGCGCCTCCTCGACGATCGCGCCGGTCGATGGCCCGAGTCGGAGCGCGTCGTGCAGGTCGCGCAGTCGCGCAATGATTGCTGCCGCATCAAGCCTGTCGCCGGCAAGGCAGGCCCGGACGATGTTCACCGCCTCGCGCATCGCTTCGAGGCCGACTTCCTCTTCCTCGTATGCGACGGCGACGGTCGCGACGAGAGGGTCGCCGGACTCTACCACTCGGCCGAAACGCACGTCGATCCCGGCCTGCCCCTGCAGCTCGAGCGCGACGTGCTCGATCACGTGCGGCCAGCCGGTGCCGTTCGCCAGGCGGCTCAGGAACCCGCCCGGACGGCCGACCGAACACGGGTGCTCGGCGAGGCCCGGAAGCGCGGCATTGAGCCGGTCGGCGAAGCCCGGCACGTCGGCCGTCGTGAGCGCCTCGAGCGAATTGGCGCGGACGTCGCACGCGATGACCGGCTCCAGACTCCAAGCATTCGGTCCGCGAAGAGCCCGGAGCCGGGTCACCTCGAGGGCGGCCGGATCGATCAGCACCGGAAGTGGAATCATTGGATAAGCCTGATGCGGCAGTCCCGGTTACGGAATCGAGCGTCTCTGGGCAGGCCGATGTAGGCAGGCTGATGGTACGTCCCGCCCCACGGGGCCTGCGGTGACGTACATCCCATTACGTCAATGCGAGCGCTGCGCCGGTCGCGACCTCACGAGGAGCGCCTGAAGCCGTTCAGCGACTTCGTACTGGCGGCGGCGCAGGTCACGAAGCAGGTAGGGCCGGCGCCGCAGGAGAAAAAAGCGCCGGGCATCGGCCCACGCGTCACGCCATCGCTCCCGGATCCAGAGACCGGCGAGACCGACCGCCGGAGCGGCGACAAGGACCAACGCTGCGGTCCATGCGTCTCCGAGCGCCGCCGCAGCGCCGACGAGCGCGGCGAGCCAGAGCAGATACACGACGAGGCCACCCAGGAGCTTGTGGGTGGAGCGAACGTCGCGATCGCCGCCGATGATGAGAGCCGTGAATCCGGTGAGGCGGTAGGCCGGCCACCAGACGAGCCAGCCCGCCACCGCCACCAGCACGACCGGAAGCAGGGCGAGCGGGATCCGACGCATCGACCACCAGAACGCCGTCTCGTTGCGGAGGTCCGTCTGGAGATCGCCCGGAGCAAGCCCCAGGCGCCTCAGCGAGCGGCTGTGGCGCGTGACGGCGTGGACGAGCGTCGCGTAGCGCCCGTCGGGCTCCCGGCGAATCTGGGACAACAGCGAGGCCGCCACATTGATGCGCGCGACGCGATCGGCGTCATCCCGGCTGGCGCCGAACTCCGCGGCCCAGACAGACTCCGCGCACTCGACGAGCGGCGCATCCTCCCAGCGCTCGAGGTTCACCGTGACGTCCCTGATGGCGGCATCGAGCCGCGCCGTCAGCTCGCGAACGGCATCGGCATCCTCGACTCCACGATGCGAGAGATCAGCCCATTGGAGCGGCTCTCCCACGATCACCAGCGCGTCGGACCGGAATACGTCCTTTTCGCGGAGCACGATCCCGATGGGCAGTATCGGGAAGTCGCCGCCCGTGACGGCCGCAGCGCCGAGCGCAATCCGGGCCGCACCCGTCTTGAGCGGCGAGAGGGCCGGCAGGCTGTGGCTGATTCCCTCGGGAAAGAGCGCCACCGCGCTCCCCGCGGCGAGCGTCCGCTGCGCGTCGCGCAACGCGTCTTCGTTGCGCCCCATGACCGCCGGGTCATCCTGTTGCCGATAGACCCGGATGGAGCCGGCCGCGCGGAGGGCCCAGCCGATGCCGGCGTTGTCGAAGAGCGGCGCCTTGGCGAGGAACCGGACCGGGCGGCGGGCCGCCGCCGCCACGAGGATCGGATCGAGCAGCGAATTGGGATGGTTGGCGACGAGCAGTGCCGGACCGTCGGAGGGTACCCGGCCACCGGCCAGGGTGAGCCGATAATAGATGCGCGCCGCAGCGAGCGACGCGCGATGCACCCACGGGTGCAGCCACATGGTGTGCTCCGGGCGGCTATCCCTTCATGAGCTCGTCGAGGCGCTCACGCAGCGCTGCGATCGCGGCAACCGGTGCGGGCGTTCCCAGGCGAGCCATCGCCTGCCGATCGGTGCCGTAGAGATCGTCGCGGTACTGCACGACCCCGTCTCGAGCGAACGCGGTCAGATAGAGGATATACACCGGCAGCGTCTTTCGCAGGCGTACCTGCTGATTGTCCTCCCCCTGCATCGCTTCCTCGATCCGCCCCGGATCCCACCCCGGAGCCCCGTCGAGCACGAACTGCGCAAACCGGTCCGGATGCTCGAGGCGGATGCAGCCGTGACTGAATGCCCGCCGATGCTGGTGGAAGAGGTGATCGGCGGGCGTGTCGTGCATGTAGATGTTGAAGCGGTTCGGGAACATGAACTTCACCAGACCGAGGGCGTTGGTCTCACCAGGCCCCTGGCGGATGCGATAAGGAAAGTTCGTCGAATCCACGTCGTCCCAGTCGATGGACCGCGCGTCGACCGGCTCCTCACGCCCCGAGGCCGGAACGACCTCGTAGTTGTTCGCCTCCAGGAAGCGCGGATTCGCGCGGATCTTCGGGAGCAACTCCTCGAACGCGATCGAGCTCGGAACGTTCCAGTAGGGCCGGAACTCGACGTAGCTCATCGTGTCGGCGAAGACGGGCGTCTCGGTATCGTAGTCCTCACCGACGATCACCCGCATGCTCAGCACTTCCTTCCCGCCGTCGAACGCGTGAAGGTAGAAATCGGGAATGTTGACGTACACGTAGCGCTGGCCGAAGTCGTTCGGCAGCCAGCGCAGTCGTTCGAGATTCAGCTCGAGCTGGCGGATGCGCTGTTCGACGGGCACGTTGAGCGCCGCTACGGCGGCGGCGTCGAGCCCACCTTCGGGCGGGAGCCCATGGCGCGCACGAAAGCGGGTCACCGCCTGCTCCAATGCTCCATCGAAGCGAGGGTCGGCGACCGCGGACGAGTCGAGATCCCCGGATGCGACGAGCCGGGCTCGCAGGACTGTCACCGCAGGTCCGGTGGTCCCGGGTTTGAGCGGGGAAACCACGCGCGGCCATCCGCCCCGCGCGGCGATCGCCCGGTAGCGCCCCAGCTCGGCGACGAGCGCCGGATAGTCGGGCTGCGAAGGGGCCAGCTCGCTCACCGCCTTCGAAAAGTCCTCGTGGCGCGCGGACGAGCGGAGCACGCTGTCCACCGCTGCGTGTCGCATGCGGATGTACCAGCTCTTGTCCACCCGCCTCGGATCGAGTCGGCCCACCAGCAGGTCGTGGCCATATTCGAGGTAGAGGGCTGTCAGGCGCACGTCGAGCTCGGCGAGGGCTTCCGGGGTGGACTTCCCGTCGTGATACGCCTTCTCGAGCGCGGTCTGCAGGGCGTCGAGCTCGTACTCGGCGACGCGCAACCCTTCGGACTCCGCGTCGGCGACGGCTTCGATGAGGGCGCGCGCCTGGGCGAGCGGCTTGTCCGGCGCGACCCACAGCGCCTCTCCGTTGCGATCGGCGTAGATGCTTCTGACCTCCTCCCAGGCGACCCCCTCGAGATACGCTGGCGCCTTCTCCTGCCCGACCAGCGCGCCGACCGCCGCATTCATCTCGCGACGGTTGACGCCGCCGCAGGCAGATGCAGCCAGCATGACGATGAGCACAACGATGCCCGAGCGACGCATGACGCCTCGTTCCACGGTGTGACCGCCAGATGAAAGGCCTGATCCCTCCGCATGATACGATGAGAGCCCCGCACATGCGGTGGGGGTCGTCACAGGCGCGCCGGTGGCCGGATTACCCCGCGCCTGGCGCTATCTTCGGTCCCATGACTCGCCGTTCCGCGCCCCGCTGACGTGGTCCGCGCCGCCCGACGTGTTCTGCAGGTCGCCGCGCCGCTCATCGTTCTCGCGGTGGTCGCCGGCCCGCTCTTCGATCTCGACCGCTATCAGGTTCCGAAGGAGCTCATCATGCACGGCGCCGCTTTCCTCGCGGCCGCCCTCGTGCTGCGCGGCGCCCGGCGACTGCCGCTCGCGCTGGTGGACCTGCTGCTGATCGCATATCTGGTGCTCTCTGCGCTGGCTGCGCTCAGCGCACTCAATGGATGGCTCGCCTTCCGCGCAATCGGCGTGTCCGCATCGAGCCTTGCCTTGTTCTGGACCGCACGCGCGATCGGGCGCGCCGGCCTGGGGGGGCCGCTCCTTGGCATGCTCGGCTTCGCCGGCATCCTTGGAGCGGCCACGGGCTTGCTGCAGGCGTACGGGGCCGAGCTTCCTCTCGAGTCGGTGCGGCGCGCACCAGGGGGGATGTTCGGCAACCGGAACTTCATGGCGCACGTCACCGCGCTCTCGCTCCCGCTCGTCGCCTACCTCTCCATCGTTTCGCGCGCACGAGCCGCCCCCCTGCTCGGTGCCGCCGCCGTCGCGCTCAGCGCCGCGGCGCTCCTGCTTTCCCGATCGCGTGCCGCGTGGCTCGCCGTTGCAGCCGGCCTCACGCTCTTCCTGATCGAGGGCATCGGGATGAGCGGGCTCTGGCGCGACGCGCAAATTCGCAAGCGGCTGTCCTTGATCACTGCAGCGGGATTCCTTGGCATCGCGCTGGCCCTCGGCATCCCGAATTCGCTCGAGTGGCGCTCGAAGCACCCCTATCTGGAAAGCCTCGCCGGCGTCGCGAACTTTCGCGAAGGCAGCGGCCGCGGCCGCGTCGTGCAGTTCGGGAATTCGCTCCGGATGGCCGCCGACTATCCGCTCCTTGGCGTCGGGCCGGGGAACTGGCCGGTGCTCTACCCCCGCTACACGACGCCGGGAGATCCGGCGTTCGACCGTGGTGATCCGGTACCGACGAACCCCTGGCCGAGCAGCGACTGGGTCGCCACGGCGGCAGAGCGCGGCATCCCTGCGGCAGTATGCCTGTCCGCCGCCATGATCGCGTCCGCGGTGGTCGGCTGGCGTCGCTCGCGTCAGAAGGGGCGCAGCACCGAGGGGCTTGCCGGACTGGCGATGGTAGCCACGATCGTTGTGACGGTCGTCGTCGGAGCTTTCGATGCGGTTCTACTCCAGGCAGTGCCCGCGTTCTTCTTCTGGACGACGCTGGGGGTGTTGGCACCGGCACCGCGCGAGGCGGTCGAGCTGCCGATGCCGGCGGGCCGCCGGGTTCTGCTCGTCGCCGTACTCATCGCGGGCTTCGCTTTCACCCTGCGCTCGTCATTGCAGACCTTGAGCATCGTCGTGGCCGGTGACGGAAAGAGCCGGCGGGCCGTACGATGGGCCGTCCGGCTCGATCCGGCGAGCTACAGGTTGCACGTGCTGCTCGCCGGGGGATACGGAAGGGAGCGTGCACCGTGCGGGGACGTGCTGACGCACGCCGGCGCGGCGCGGGAGCTGTTCCCGCATCATCCGACGCCGCCCCATCTGCTGCTCCGCTGCCGAAACGCGCAAAGGGGAAGCGGGTAACCGCTTCCCCTTCGACTTCAGGCAGGATCAGGCTCAGCTGCTGCTTCCCGCTCCTGCGCCGCTCCGCGTCGAACGGCCGCGCGCGGGCTCCTCCGACTGTCCCTGCGATCCGGCCTGGTGCCCGGCCGACTTCGAGAC
>Ga0079216_10000077_pt1 | contig 17917 bp, 17 predicted proteins | sample NCAS100_FD_77008 | JGI IMG/M metagenome (GOLD analysis project Ga0079216, IMG submission 77008) | Agricultural soil microbial communities from Utah to study Nitrogen management - NC AS100 | ecosystem: Environmental > Terrestrial > Soil > Agricultural land | place: USA: North Logan, Utah...
AGTCCTCCAAAACACCTTGCTTTGCACGCCTGGCGTATCAGGAAGTTGCAAGGCTGTGCCGGGCAATCGAAAATTCCAGGACCGAGGAGTGCAGGGCCTCCCCTCGGGGCGCGGCCGTGGTTGCCAAACACGGGGCGGTCTCAGAGTGTCGGCCGACAGAAATAGATACCGATCCTAAGTTGCGTCTTGCGCGGTCTCCAGTCGCTGTCCTACAATGCGGTCGTCCCCTAATTGAAATAGGAATAGCGCGCGGTCGGTCTCCCACGCAAGTCGTTTCTAGCGGTCCCTTACAAAAAAGAAAAAGAGAGCACGCTGGGCATCACCGGTTCTCCCGAAAGCATCTGTGTTACCAGTCCTTTCAACCGTACGATCGTTCAGGCTCTGAAGCATACACGCGGGGGTCAAATGCACTTAGCGGCTAAATTCGCTGTCAGGATTGCTTTCCTGTCATGCTGCGCTCTGGCTTGCGCCACCAGCGCCATTATTCACGCCCAGGAAACCGCCCAACCGAAGCCAACCGTCGAACCAACAGCTGCCGAGGCCAAACCGGATCCGCAACGCAAAACGGGAGTTGACCTCGATGGCCCCGTGATCGTTAACACCGATCTGATCACGCTGACTGTAACCGTTACCGACACCTACGGCCGTTATGTTTCCGGCTTAACCAAAAACGCTTTCACCCTTCTCGATCAAAAAACTCCGCAGGAAATTACGTTCTTCAGCGACGATGATTCGCCGGTCTCCGTGGGGGTGATTTTTGACGTTTCGGGTTCAATGAGCGGCGACAAAGTTAAGAAGGCTCGCGAAGCCCTTTCGAAATTTATTCAAACCAGTCACAACTCCGACGAGTATTTTCTCATCGGCTTCAACTCTCGCGCGCAACTGCTGCTGGACAAAACTCGCGACGGCAACGCAGTGCTCGACAAACTGATGTTCGTGGAGACGAAGAACAATACCGCGCTATATGACGCTTGCTATCTTGGTGTCGAGAAAGTTCAACGCGGTGCTCATCCGAAGCGGGCGTTGTTGTTAATTAGTGACGGGCAGGACAATAACTCGCGTTATACCTTTAACGAATTGAGGCGTCTCTTGAAAGAATCGGATGTTGTGTTGTACGGCATTGGCATTTTGAGCGCGGCTGATGCAGGTAACTCGCTCGGCATGGAAGGACAGGGCATCCTGGATGAGCTGTCGAACGTCTCCGGGGGCAAGGCCTTCTTCCCGCGCTCGGCCGTCGAGATGGATGACATATTCGAACAGATTGCTCTCGAGCTGCGCCATCAATACTCAATCGGATACAAACCCAATAACTTCGTCAACGACGGCAAATGGCACAAGATCAAAGTTAAGGTAACTCCCCCGCGCGGTCTGCCTAAATTGTTCGTGCGCTCCAAGGAAGGCTATTTCGCGGTTGCTGGATCGCGCTAGGGTCTTCGCGCTCGCAGACGCGGCAACTATCCCACTCTCCTAAACATCTCTCTACCGTGTGCGCAGTGGACGCCGGGCGATCTCTTTGCCCTAGCCCGGCGCCAGCAGCGGATTGAATTTGCGCTCCGGCCCGATTCAGGGCAGTCGGAGCGCTTTGCGTGAGTAGGCGAAAGAGACGTGATCTTATTCTCACCGGGCGCTTCAGCCCGGTGTTGCTTCGCGGCTCGCAGCGGGAAACCGTTTAAACGGTTTCCATTTGACACTTGGACCGCGAGCACCGCGCTAAAGCGGTGAGAATGAGACCCGGCAGCAATCGAAGGTTTGCGTTACAATCCTTCACGGAGAGAGGGTTACGAGCTCGGTGACAAAGCAGCGCATCATTGATTCAGACGGCCGCATCTTAAGGGCGTTGATATTTCTCGGCATGCTTGCCGTTATCATCGTCGGACTCGCGGGATCGACCCAAGTACCGGCCGGCCAGGCACAGGAAACGCGTTTGCGACGCAGCGGGCAGACCCCAACTCCGCGGCCTACAGCAACTCCAGCGCGACCAGCGGCTGTGATCACACCGACTCGTCCTACTCCGACTCCGGCAACTCAGGGACCTGTTGCCACGCCCACTCCGGTCACCCAGACTCCAGTCAGGCAACCAACTGCCACGCCGACACCGGCACCCCAGGTTATTCAGGGCAGTCAGGGGGTTGATAAGATCGCGCCCAATCTTGGCGAACCACCACCGATTCCTAGATTAAAGCCAACGCCCACTCCGACCCCTCCCGAAGAGTACGGCGAAAACGAAAGGGTGGTCGTGGACACAGAGTTGGTGACGCTAAACGTGCGTGTTATCGATCGCAACAATCGCCCCATTGATAACGTCCGCGAAAATGAGGTGCACGTCTACGAAGACGGTCTCGAGCAGCCGGTGGTGTTTTTCAGCCGCGAAGAAGTGCCGATAAGTTACGGTTTGGCGGTTGATACCTCGGGATCACTCCGTACCCAATTGCAAAGCGTGATCGATGCGGGCAAGAGCATCGTCAACACTAACAAGCCAGGAGACGAGACATTTCTTGTTCGCTTTATCAGCAGCGACAAGATCATTACCGAGCAGGACTTCACTTCAAATCAGGAGTTGCTGATTGATGCACTCGACAGTTTGTATACCGAAGGCGGACAAACCGCGGTAATCGACGCCGTCTACCTTGCTGCAGAGCGCCTCGCCGAATACAAGAAAGGTGACGACAACGATCGGCGTCGCCGAGCCTTGATCGTTGTGACTGATGGCGAGGACCGCGTCAGCTTCTATAAACAGGAGCAACTATTTGCCCGTCTGCGCGAGCAGGACGTACAGATCTATGTGATTGGATTTGTAAATGAGCTGGACAAGGAAAGCGGCTTTATTCGCAAAAGCTCCCGGGAAAAATCGGTAAATCTGATAAACAAGATGGCCTCGGAGACGGGCGGCCGCGCCTTCTTTCCGCAATCGCTTTCCGAATTGCCACAGATCGCCAACGAGATCGTACGCGACCTGCGAACGCAATACATTCTCGCTTATAACCCAACAAACAAAGCACGCGACGGCTCGTTTCGCACGATTAAGGTTGCTGTTGCCGACGCGGCGGGACGCGACAAACGCATCGCGCTGACGCGCAGTGGCCGTAACGCGCCGCGCGGACCTGCCCCAACAACCCGGACAACTCCGACACCGCCGCGGACTCGGCTACCCCCCGTAAAGCCCTAAGAGCATTGTTCAACGGGAACAGGTAAAAAGGGGTAGAGGGGCACCGGATCCGCTATTCCTTTTCCCTGTTCCCAATTTCCTCTGTCTGACGATGCGTCACACAAGATTAACAATCATTCTTGCCCTCTTGCTTTGCAGCATTAGTGTTGCCGGTCAGCAACCTACAGCCAACGTTCGTTCCCTTCCCGCGATTGCCTCTCGTGCTGAGTTTGATTTACTCGCTCGCATCTATTCCGATAGTTCTTATCCCTTGTCGCACGTCCTTTTTGTCATTGATCGCCGCGACCGCAACAAGATCTACTACGTGAATTCTCGGCGTTATGCATTTCATAAAGATTTTGTGAATGGCACATACCTGTCGCTCGAACGCGGGCAGGAGTTCTTTGAGAACAATTATCTAAAAGCCAACCGCCGCTTTATGCTCGGCACGCTCGCTTATCAAACTCCGGTGCAGCGCTGGACGTTTGAGTTTTGGGAAGGCGATCTGATCAGCGGCGAGCTGATCAAAACGGCAAGCGAAGTTATTAATCAGACGTTCTTTACGACTGTGGCCTTTAAGCCCAACTCTTCACGGCAGGAGGAAGCATCAGCGTCGTTAACCGGTCTTGAGCGCGTTCTGCAAAGCGACATTTCCCATGGCCAGGAATACGAACCGCTGAATCTCGCGAAAGGACTGGGCCGCATTCACATCATCGACAATCTCGATGAACATGTGGAGATAGGCTTTAATGAAATTCTGGTGCTGAACGAGGTCCCGATTCAACTTCCGCCTGTCGCCGGGGTGATCTTAAGCAAGCCTTCTACTCCGCTCTCGCACATAAACCTCCTGGTAAAAGGTTGGGGCGTGCCCAACGCATACATCAAGAACGCCCAAGAACTACTGAAGCAATATGACGGTCGCTGGGTTTCTTTTGAGACCAGGCGAGACGCCTACACAATCAAACCCGCCGACATGGATCAATTGCGCGAGTACCAGAGGCGCATGTCGCAGCGGCTTGATGTAATGAAACCGCGCTCGGATTTGACGGCAACCAACATCAAAAGCTTGAGTCAGCAACGAAAGGGTGATGTTGTGGCTTATGGAGGCAAGTCGGCAAATCTCGGCGAGCTGGTGAATGCGCGTCTGCGGGGCGTGATCATTCCCGGCGGTTTTACTGTTCCCTTTTTCTATTACGATCAGTTCATCAATGAAAACGAGCTGGACGATTTCATCTTCGAGATGATGAATGACCAGAAGTTTGTTCATGATCCAGCTTACCGGCGTGGACGTCTCACTGCGTTACGCGATCGGATTCAAAAAGGAACGATCAACCAGGGCCTGCGAACCCGGGTGTTGCAGTTGGCGCACACCCAATACCCCGGCAAAGGCTTGTTTGCCCGCAGCTCGTCGAACGCGGAAGACCTGCCAAACTTTAGCGGCGCTGGTTTGCACTCGAGTGTGCCAAACGTGAAAGGCGACGAGCAATTGCTGGAAGCGCTGAAGACGGTCTGGGCGTCGCTCTGGAACTTTGAAGCATATGAAGCACGCGAACGCGCCGGCATCGATCATGCGAAGGTCTACATGGCAGTCTTAATTCAGGAAGGCATCAATGCCGACAGCGCCGGGGTGATGATCACTGCCGATCCTTTCAATGCGGAAAGCAAAGCAGCAATCTATATCAGCGCGAAGCGCGGTCTGGGGATCAAGGTAGTAGACGGGAAGCGCATCGCGGAACAAATACTATTTCGACCGCAGTCTAACGCGATTCGCGTATTAACGCGGTCGGCTGAGGATAGTCTGCTTACATTTGACGAGAATGGCGGTGTAAAGGAAGTTCCCATCACTGGCGAGCGCGCAGTGCTAACTGACGACATGGCGCGGCGCCTGGCCAACGCGGCGCTGCGGATCAAGCGTTTGTTTGGTGGTAAAGATCAGGACATTGAGTGGCTCTACCTGCGTGGCCAACTTTACATTGTCCAGGCTCGGCCGTTTATTGCAGGCGGTGGAAACTAGCGCACTAACAGGAAACCGCCAACCGCCAAGAAACGCAGAGTTCGCCAAGAAAAAAAAGTAATTCAGAACACCTGGGGCCGAGGTTGACCTGAAAAGTCTTGTGTCATTCGGATGGATTCTCCTGCGCCAGCTTTAGATCCACTAGCTTAACTGAGAAGTATTCTTGGCGAACTCCGCGTTTCTTGGCGACTTGGCGGTTAATCGGTTGAGTGACGATCGTTATTTCTGTCCCAGCCACTCAATTAGCTGCCCGCCAATCATCACCAGGACTGCAGTGGTAATCAGCAGCAAGGTGCCGATTCCCATCGCGTTGTTAAGCCGCGTATTTTTCAATTCTTTCGTCAGAGACTTGTCATTAATCAATAAGAGAATAAAAACGAGAATGATCGGCAGCAACAGACCGTTCAATACTTGCACCCCTACCAGCAACTTCATCACCGGAATTCCTGGGATGAGCGCGAGTACTACGCCCAGCACAATCAACGCAGTGAAGAGACTGAAGAACACCCGGCCCCGACGAAAGTCGAGGTTGACGCCTTTCGGCATTCCAAACGCTTCGCTGACCGCATAAGCAGTTGCCAGTGGCAACACTGCTCCGGCCAGCAGCGTCGCGCCCAGTAACCCAATGCCGAAGAGCACGCGTGCTGCACTTCCGACTACTGGTTCGAGGGCTCGGGCCGCGTCGGCTGCGGAAGCAATTTCGCGCTGCCCTACAACATACAAGGTGGCGGCGGTTGCGATGATCATTGAAATCGACATCAGGTTAGAAAACACCGCGCCGAAGTAGGCATCGATTCGCTCCGTTCCGTAATGACGGCGCGCTACGCCTTTTTCCACCAGGGAGCTCTGTTGAAAGATTTGAATGTACGGAGTGATCGTCGTGCCGAGCAAGCCAACCACCAGAAACAGGTACGCCGGATCCGAGTTGAGAGTGGGAATGAACGCTCCGCGTGCCACTGCACTCCAATCTGGTTTGGCCATGATCGCCGCGATCGGATAGGCAAAGAAAACCAGCGTCATCAGCAGCAGGAATTTTTCCACCCTCGCGTACGAACCAAAAATCACCAGATACCAGATGAAAACAGCTCCCAGCGGGACTGCTATATACTTGCTTACTCCCAGGAGTTCCATCGCAGCGCCAATGCCGACAAATTCGCTGACCGTGACGCCGCCATTCGCGACCAAAATCACCACGACCGCGAACAATGCCCAGCCGATTCCAAATCTTTCCCGTATCAGGTCTAGCAAGCCCCTGCCAGTCGCGGCGCCAAGGCGCGCGCACATTTCCTGAACAACGCCGAACGAAACGGTCAGGATTACCATCACCCAGATCAGTTGATAACCAAACTTCGCCCCAGCCTGACTGTAAGTGGCGATACCGCCGGCATCGTTACCGGCGGAAGTAGCAATCAATCCCGGACCAAGCACCGCAAACCAAAGGAGAATTCCCTTCGGAGGCTTGCGCATGCCGCGCAGATTGACGCTGCGACCGCGTACATTGATTCGCAAACCAGGTTTGATGGGACGCGCAGCCTCAGGCAAAGCCGCGGTATCAACTGCATCGAGTGCCTCCAGACCTTCCCGCTGCACGGAATTCTTCATGAAAAAATCCTGGGTACCTGAGCAGTCCAACTACGGGGAGCCACCTGGGCCACCGCGGCATCAATGGTGACGACACCAAGCAACTGCTTGTCGTCGTCCACGACGGGGAGCGCGGCGAGATGACTATCCAGAACGCGATGGGCGCCCTGATCTGCAGCTTCGAGTGGGTGTAGCGTAATCAGGTATGGATCCATGATCTCTTCCAACTTCTTTTCATCGGGCGCCGTGAGCAAATCTCGAATTGAGATCGCGCCGCGCAGACCACGCGATTCTTCATCGTCCACTACATAAACAAAGTAAACAAAATCAGGGTTTCTCAAGGGCACGCGCAACTTGTCACGAGCTGCGGCTATCGTCAGATCTCCGCAAACGTAAACCAGGTCGTTGGTCATGATGCCCCCGACAGTGTGCTCCGCATAGCGCAAGAGTTCGATAATTCGCTCGGCTTGTTTCCGTGATAAATGCTCGACGTAGCGGCGCATTGTGAGTGGGTGTAAACGACCCAGAAGATCCGCGGCGATGTCCGGCGCCATCAGCTCAAGGAGACGAAGCGCCTGGACCTCATCCAGTTCCTCAAACACCTGCAGCTGACGCGCTGGACCCATTGTTTCCAAAGTGTCCGCAGCCTTCGGATCGGGCAGGAGAGTGATTAGTTCCGCGGCGTGTAAGTAAGGCAAGCCATCTGTTAGCCGCGCGATTTCACCGGCCGGCAAGCGAGTAATGCGCAGGTGCTCGCCCTCTTCACTCCTGACAGCACGCGGATCGCCGCGCAGAAACTCGACATACGTCCAATCATACAAAGCACTCTCGAGAACAGGACCAAAACGCCCTCGGGTTAGGCGGCGTGCAATCGCACCGAGACCGGTATCGGCAGCCCGCAGCAATAGTTTTCCTTCATGTTCTTCGAGCAGCAGGTCGTTCGCACGCGTGGTGCGCCGGTTTTGCAGATCCAGAACCATGGCGTCCAGGATTCCCGCCGCCAGCAGCACCGCTTTAGCCATCGACTGGTCCGATTCCACATCAGCTGCTCCCAGATCGTCCACCTTGATCACGCCGTTGCCCCAGTCTACAGCGCGCACTTTTTCCCAACGGATGGAACATTTCTGTCGTTGTGCAGCAACGAAGTAAAGGCAGGTCACAGGCGGATGATCAGCATCAAGCAGTGCGACACTCAAGTCGCTCAGTTTTGCTTGGGCGCCGTGCTCGTCAACAATTCGGAAGCGCAGCAGTTGCGAAAGCATCACCATGGATTTGCAAACCCCTTAATTCGACGACGCAGAGCGGCGTCCATAGAAGGCGCCGCAGTGGTTACCAATAAGGGCACGGCGATACTGTGTCCCCCGAGTTCTGGCAGTAAAAATGTTGAGAACTGAAAAAGCATACCTTCCAGATAGGCATTGGGCAATCCACATCGGGGCGGCCCGTAGTATCCTATCCGTCACATAGCTCTGAAAGAATTGGCACCCTCTGGTATCTGGCTTTTAACTTGTGAGGGCCCGCTGCCCGAAAAAGAGAGGTTCGCTTTGGAAATTATTCGGAAAGTATTCACTTTCAGTTATTCGGGTATTATTGTTCTCTTCACCTGTTGCGGCCTCGCCTTAATCTTCTTTGCCGCCCTCGAGCTTTGGCATGGACTGAACCCCAGCCAGGTCTTGACGCCGAGAGATCGTTTCAATTTTATTCTGGAAGCGATTGGCTTATTGACTATTGCGGTGGTTGCTTTCGAACTGGGACAGACAATCCTGGAAGAGGAAGTGCTACGAAAAGTGCAAGTGAGCGCACCCACGCGCGTTCGGCGATTTTTGTCTCGTTTCGTGGTTGTTGTCGTTGTAGCTCTCTCAATTGAATGTTTGGTGACTGTCTTTGAACTCGCGCACGAAGATCCCGCGCGACTGACGCAAGCCGCATCCATTGGAATCGCCGCCGGAGTGTTGCTGGCTGCCTGGGGCGTATTCATCAGACTAAACAAGAGCGCCGAGGAAATAGAGCCGGAGGCAATGGCTGAGGCAAAGGATGAGGACCGGAAGGTGAAGTAGCTAGTGTTTACATGTCTAAGCTTCTGTTTCTTCAGGCCTCGAGATTAGGGACCATCCGAACCATTTATTCTGCGTCCATTGAAAGCGTTAGGGCCTTTGATAGCCGAGCACCCGTGCTTTAAGTTGAGCCGCGCCAGGGTCCTGTTCAAACGTTACCCACCCTTCGCGAGTCGCATGACGCGGCAAAAAAGCCACGTCTAGTTCGGCGCGCTCTTTTGAGGCACCGCCGTTATCAATCACCACTTCGATGCGTACTCCTTCGGCCGTTTCATCACCGTGATTAATCACCGTCACGGGCACCAGGAAATTGAATTGCCGTCTTTCTGGTGTCCCCAGCCTAACCTCAATGCTAGGGGCTTCGTGGCCCATAGTGGCGCCAGCGTATATGAGATAACCGAGCGTCACAGAAACAAGGATTAGCCCAAGCGCAAACACAACCCATTCCAACCAATTCTTCTTAGTCTTTTTCATTGTAGTAATAGTCGTCCGGCTGATGCGCCAAGTGTAGCGGGCACTCCGAGCACGACAGTCTGAGCCAAAGCAGTGTAAAGCGCGACCCCCTCAAACCTGCCGAAGAACCAAAGAACCAGTGCCGAAGAACCTAGAGCAACGGCGTAAGTAACAATGGTTCCCAACAAGATAATGACGGGATGATCGGCGCGAACAAAATCAGAGGCACCTTTGAAGTCGCTGTAATGCAAGATCAAGAATGCAATTAAGAGCGAGAATATTGCTAATCCCATTAACTTTGCCCACGATAATGCAATTGCTATGACGACAACCTCCTCGGTCGGTGCAATATTTGCCGCAAAGAGAAAGGCACCGCACAACGCGAAAACCAGCTGAGCAGCAAAATTAATTTCATTCTTAGCCGAGGTGCGCCCTAAACCCTCATCTTCCTTGCCGCTTGCTCCAAGCTGCGCCGTGCCGATTGAAACGCCAATTGCCACAGTCATGGCCCCTACGACAACAATTCCAATAATTTCCATGAGAGCCATGTCAAACGTAAAGCGACCCAGAAGAAAGAGAACCAGACCACCGAGAATAATCCCGAGTCCCATCTCTTCGATTGAGTCGATGGCGACTTCAATCGTGGTCGAATCGCGCCGCAAACCGGCATAGCGGTTGTACCCAAGAAGTAAAACGAAGGTTGCCAGTACATAGCCGAGCAACCGGTAGGGATGGGCAATAAACCCAGCCCACCAGACTTCCCTGGTGTATAAGAGCGGGAGGCTGAACATCAACCCTCCCGCCACGCCGCGTCCGTATTCCTGCAGCGATTCAGTGATCGTGCGCTCTTTGGTTCTTGCGGACTTGCGAGGAGACATAAATGAAAAGGTCAAGTGCGACGAAGAATAATCCCATAGATCCCTCAATGCTGTGGGGGTGCGGTAATTTCAAGGATAACCGCCGTAACAGTCCTGGGCAAACGACTGAAAGCTGGACTGGCACAAGAATGTCAAGATTTGAGTGATCCCACGAAGAGCGATCGCCTTGTCGAGAACCGGCGGTTGGGAGAAGCTCGCGGGGAACGAGCTATTACATAATCTAAGCAGGGTGTCGATGAGTGCCGTGTTTAATTTTATGCCGGGCTTCGGCTTCTTCGATGGAGTGGCTTTGCGTCAGCTTCAAGTCCTTCTTAGCCATGGCTACCAGGCGCCGGTAGTGCTTGTGTAAGGTCTCTATCTCCTCCTCGGTCAAATCTTCGACATCGATTAGCCGGTTACTAGCACCTTCGAGGGCTGCGACGATCTCGTTGAGCTTGAGATGAATTGCGAGAGCGTCTTTGTTCTGCGTTCTCTGAATCAGGAAGACCATTAGGAACGTGACGATTGTAGTTCCAGTATTGATCACAAGTTGCCAGGTATCAGAAAAGTTGAACAAGGGTCCTGTGAGTGCCCAGACCACAAGAACTGACAAGGCCAGAATGAAAGCCGTTGAGGTACCAGTCGCTTTGGTAGCTTTCAATGAGAATAATTCGAGGGCCCCGCTAATTCTATTTCTTTTCTTTTGCGCCATAGTTGCCTCCCGCATGCCGTTTATTGAATCAAGGCCGGCCCGCTAAAAATCGACTGAGAAACCGAGCTGTACACCGACGCGGGGACTCGCAGCGTATTTACCGCCGAGAACTGCAAAATCAAAAGAGACGTTTTGGCTCACCTGGTAGTTTCCACCAATCAGCGTTTGTAATTGTCGCTTACCCAACTCAAAGTCTTTTGACATTGCTCCGGTTAACTCAAACCCCAGCTGAAGTTTCGGACTAAACTGCCTTACGAGGGAGAAGCCTCCGGTTAGCACAGTCCCCCGACTCTTGATGCCTAAGGCGCCGGTAGTCTCGTTCCCTGAAAACAGCACTCCGCCGTTGAACCGCAACTTCGTTGTCGAAGTTACCGACCTTTGTAGAATCCCGTTAAGGTAGAAGTCTGCGAGGCCCGATCCCAACTGGCGGTTCTGATCTCCAGTTGGTAATTCCAAATTAAACGCGATCGCGAGGGCCGGCCGGCGCGAATTCTCTCGCTCGCTGAGAAAGTTATACTTCAGGGAAATGTTGAGGTCTCCAATCCCTGTAACTCTCCGCGGTGTCGTTCCGGCCTGGTTAATGATGGTGAGAAACGGTGCAGCTATCCCAATCTCCAATCTCTCAAACAAGCCGTAGTCCAGCTCGATGTCGGCAGTGTTCTGTTTCAGGCTCGGAAGCGACTCGCGCTGTAACCAGTCAAATTCGTTGCTGAATTCAAAATGGAAACGGCCCTTCGGCGTAACATCTGCGTCGTCTGTGACAAAGGGCTGCTGCGAAGCGGCTGGAACAGATAGGAAGAACAAGAGAGCCAGAATCGACAAGACTCTCAGAGATTGTCGGAAAACCTGTGTTGGTTCAGGCGCGTAGCTCAAGGGGAGAGTGCCCTGACGTTTTCTGAATCGGCGCTCGCCGTAAGTATAACTGTCAGCATTACGTGCCCGGCAATGATCTTAGCGCCTCGCTAAGATGCGAACGATCGGCGAGCGCCCTCAGTAATGGTCCGTGCAGGGTGAACTCAACCACGCTAACCGAACCCACCGGGCAAACGAGCCGGTAGCGAAAGCGGCCCACGTCAATACCCAACAAGCTGCAAAGAATGATCCGGATGGTGGCTTTGTGAGAAACAATCAGAACGTTTCCCTGGGAACACCTGCTCTTTATCTCTTCGATTACGCGCAAACCACGCTGGGCGATCACTACGGCTGCTTCGCCTCCGCTTGGGGGATGCCAGGCCGGATCCGCGAGCCAACTAATGTAGTCATCGTGAAAATCGCGCTCCACCTTTTCCTTTGTAAGCCCTTCCCATTTTCCATAAGCGATCTCGTTCAAGTTTTCGAGAGCATTCAGCTTCAGGCCCAGCTCCTCACAAAGAGGCTGGGCAGTGGTAATTCCCCGCCGCAAGCTGCTGGAATAGATCCCCGCCCAGGGCATTGAACGCGATGCGGCGGCAAAAGCCTGGGCCATCTGTAGTCCCTCGGCGGTAAGTTCAGGTTCTAATCCTGAGCCGCAGAAGACATCCTCACGACTGAGCGCTGTTTGGCCATGACGGAGTAAATGAAGAATTAGGGTCATCGAACCTGCTTTGAGTCAGCGAACCTTACTATGGGATAGGAACCCAAGGCCAATACAAGACCGCAAACACAATGTTCGAGACGCCCAACGCCCGAAACAAGATTGTGCCGAGGTTTTTGTAATTGTTCATGGCGGCGGTTTATAACACGGGGGATGAGTGGCGTGCCAATTGTTGGATTCCGGCTGATCAGGACTCTATCAACTCTTCAGCAAGGTTCTGGGGCGATGCGAGACAGAAGAAAAGCACGCCGGAGCGTGCCTTTCAGCCAAACCTGAAACCCCGTTACGCGCTCAGGGCGATGCTTTCCACTCGCGGCACCGGTGCGGGCGAGTCGCTTAAATCGAGAGCCTCCAGCAACGTCGACTCGTGGCGAAAAACAAACGCGTCTCGCTTCTTGCGAAACTCTACGAGGATGCGCTTTCTCTGCTTCTCGACTTCTTTGGGGTTCCAGGGATTTTCGCGTTTGTCAGAAAATACGTAAGAAAGATCTTCGACGATGCTTAGGAGCAACTCATTACTCTTTTTGGTGATCCGACGTAAGGACGTCTGATAAGCCGCCATTCCCGGCAACGCCGGAAACAGGCGCTCCATCACTGCTACTTCGTGCCAGGCTGTCGCCAGCTGCAGAGTGACGGCCTCGAGACCATGAATCCATCCGCGTACGTTCACCACACTCGTCAGTCCTTCATAGAAATCAGCTAGTCGCGGATCGAGAAAATCGTAATCCGGATTGCAAATATCGCCACGCAATCTGCCCGTGCGAACCAGCTCGTCCTTGATTGGCGTGCCGTCATAAGGAAGCATGCGACAGAAGGTGACAGGCAAACAGCCATCGTCGAGTATGGTTCGCAAAAAGTTCAAGTTCTCACGTACCGACTCAAACGTGCTCGACGGATCAAGCAGCATGAATCCGTACTCCCACATCAGGCCAATACTCTTCAAGATATCCACTGCGCGCAAATTCTGCTCGACAGTGATCTGCTTGTGAAGAGTTTCGAGTCCCTGCTCACTGCCCGATTCCAAACCCATGTAGACGAGGTAAAGTCCGGCATCCCGCATCTTGATGAAGAGATCACGATCAACGGCATCCGCACGGCAGTTCATCTTCCAAATCACTCGTTCGGGCAAGCCGCTGCGATTTAACTCGTCGACAAACTCGTTGGCCCAGCGGCGCCAGACGTTTCCGAACAGAGGAAAGTCGTCGTCTTGAAAGAGAAAAATGGTGATACCTCGTTCTTCATGCAACATGCGCATTTCGCGCACCACTTCCCAGGGCTTGCGTGTGCGCACGATCCTTCCCGGTGCGGCGCGATAGAAAGTATGAATGGAACAGAAGGAACAGGTTCGCGCGCAACCGCGACTAGCGATAAGCGGCATGATGCTGCGGCCAAGCACCGTCTCCGGCTGATAATTTCGCTCGGGATAAGGCAGTTGATCCAGATCTTCCAGCAGCAGGCGTGCGGGTGTGGCAGTTAGCCGATCGTCACTACGATACGCTATGCCCGAAATGTTACGCCAATCTTGTCCGGCGCTAAGTGCATCTGCGAGTTCGAGCAAAGTAAACTCGCCTTCGAATCTAACGACACTATCAAGCTCCGGAACCATTTCCAGAGTCTGTTGATAATTGAGACTCGGAAAGTGACCGCCCATTGTTAAGTGGCAGTCGATTCCCAGCGCGCGCATCGCCTGAATGAGCGCTCCATAGTGATTAATATAAAACTGAAAAATTAATGAGAACCCGATCAGCAAAGGGTTAATGGTCAGTGCCGTTTTCAAAATCTCTTCGGGATCTTGCTCAATATCCACAATCTGTACGGAATAACCGTGCTGGCGCAGCACTGAAGTAAGGTATCCCAGTCCCAAATTGCCCTGGTGCTGGAAGCCGATCAACATGATCGGTCGCGAGGTATCACGGCTGCGGTCAGCGGCGCTCTCGCCAGTAAGAACGGGCAATGGAATTGGTTGGCGCATGCGACCTCCAGGCCGAACCGCCTTAGCACCGATGTCCGGAACACGCTGGACTCGGTGACTAAGGGGTCGGGTTGTTAAGAGTTAAGTGTGGCGGAGCGCTAGCCTCGCTTGATTGCTTGGTTTGCTTTCTTTACGAAATCGTCGCGGAGACGATTCAACCTTTCACGGACGGCCCGGCTGTAAAATTCCGGACCCGGATCGAAGATCCAACGCGGTTTGTATAAGAGGATCGAGCCACTTGCTGATTGTTTTGCTGCGCCTTTCTTTGCAGACTTCTTGGTAGCCATCTTTAGTCTCCTGAGACGGAATGGACGAGCGATAAGCGGGCACCAGAAAGTATGTGGGGGAAATACCTGTAGTAGCCGCGCGAGAAGTCGGGAGCTCGCAATATACACCGCGAGTTTTTTCTGAACAACAAAATTTTTTGTAACGGATTACGAAATTGAAAAGATCTCTTTTAAGAGAAAGTGAGTTGGCAGGTAAATGAGTATAGGAAACAGGATCATCAAGAGCAGCACGTGCCGGGTTGGGGCCAGCCAGCGATATGGTTTGTTTCCGAAGCCATGAACCCAGTTCACGTTTTCTGATCTGCGCGTAAAGAAATACGACAGCGGTAACAGGATCCACGCAAGCAAAGTCTGGATTACGAAAGCACGGCCGTCGTAGCCCAACCGGTAAAGTAGCCAGATGATAAGTAAGGGAAAAAAGACGTGAAAGATCGAGACTGCGCGTATTAAGAGGCTGGTTTCACGGCGAAACATGTAGGCGCTCAGCCCGGTGATTGAGGTGTTAGTGATCAGTGTGGCGAAAAAATCGAGATTCCAGGCGAGGTCAAGTAACAGGATCGCTAATGCAACTATGCTGGCTAAGAGCGGGCTCTCCAGCCAAATCGCCACCAGAGCTATCAGCAATGAGATATCAGAAAACCAAAGAAAATTACCTGGGCCGTAGTGTTTCCAGTAGATCGGAACTAACAAGCACACGAATGCCGTGTATCCAATCTTGAGCCACAGCGGAATCTGCTCTGGAGCGATTAAGCCCCAGAGCATCTCAAGCTGATTCCACATGATTGCGGAGGTTCATCTGCCGGCTGCTGAAGCGGCTGAGCCCGGCTCTGATACTTCCTTGACTACTTCTGAGGTCACGTTCCCAGCCGCGCGCAGCGCAATATCCGCGACGGCGATGATTCCACAGCAGGAACCCGATGCATCAACCACAGGAACGCGCCGAATCTTGTTCCTTTCGAGAATGTTTCCGCACTCTTCGATCGACATTTCCGGCGTTACTGTTACGCACGGTTTGGTCATGCAGTCAGCTGCGGTAAGGTCGAGCGGATTACTACCCTTAGCGACGCTGCGAACTACGATATCGCGATCGGTAATCACGCCGATGGGCAGTTTTGTTTCCTTGCTCTCAACGACTGGGATCTCTCCACAATCGTGATCCACCATCAATTTAGCTACCTCTTGCAGACCAGTGTCCGCAGTACAACACGCGGGATCGGGTGTCATCACGTCCTTAACTTGCATTGTCTAACCTCCGGTTCAAGATGAAATTGAAAAACAGCAGACTGGAGCCACGCAATCACTTCCCAAAACGAAAAGTGAAAGACATTGCTCGTAACGTGGGGGAACTTAACTGGTCCGGGGGATTGTCAGAGAGTTTACGCCTTCTCGACCAATTAGGCGACTGTTGTCAGTCCGCGCAGCTGATAGCACAACAGCACTTTACTGCTGGGGCTTCGGACCTTTTATATCAGCGAGGGTAAGCTATCTTACGTGACCGAGCACTAAAGTGCTCGGCTAAGTTCTGTCGGCCCGCCCTGCGGACTAAATTCCAAGCGCAAAATCACATTCTCCGCCGAACGGATCCGCTGATTTTCTTTCTGGTAGTTTTGCCGCTTTTCAAAACTGGTAATCCCAGATCTACATCTTCATGAGGCTGCGGAATCACGTGAGTCGCTACCACTTTTCCGACTTTGTTGGCGGCGGCGGCGCCGGCGTCCACTGCACTGCGCACGGCCGCAACATCGCCACGGACAATTGCGGTGACTAGTCCGGCATCAATCTTTTCCCAGCCGACAAGTTTCACATTCGCCGACTTCACCATCGCATCGGCCGCTTCAATCATTGCCACCAGTCCCATGCATTCAACCATGCCCAGTGCTTCTGGCATTTGTCTGTCTCCTCCATGCTCTTCAGAGAGCCCAACCGATTATTCAGTTCCGCAGGGAATGAATCGGGGCAGGAATCCTTCCGCCGCGCCTGATAAAACCTGCCGAAGAAAAGGCGTTGACGGCCATGATTGGAGCGCTGCCGAGCAAGCCGCCAAACTCAACCATGTCGCCAACGTCTTTGCCCGGAACTGGAATGATCCGCACCGCCGTGGTCTTATTGTTCATTACGCCGATGGCCATCTCATCAGCAATGATCGCCGCAATCGTTTCTGCCGAGGTTGAACCAGGCACTGCCACCATATCAATTCCCACCGAGCAGACACTTGTCCAGGCTTCGAGCTTATCAAGTGTGAGCGCGCCGACCTGGGCCGCTTCAATCATACCCGCATCTTCCGACACCGGGATGAAAGCGCCGCTCATGCCGCCCACTGCTCCACTCGCCATCGCCCCGCCTTTTTTAACGGCATCCGTGAGGAGCGCTAGTGCGGCAGTTGTGCCATGCGTCCCGGCGCGTTCGAACCCCATCGCCTCAATAATATTTGCCACTGAATCTCCCGGGACAGGTGTGGGTGCCAGGGAAAGATCGATGATACCAAACGGTAAGCCCAGGCGGCGCGCCGCCTCCCGACCGATCAGTTCGCCGGCGCGCGAAAGTTTGAAAGAGAGTTTCTTGATAATCTCTGCCAGCTGCTCCAGCGGCAAATCAGCAGCCGCACTACGCAGTGCATAATTAACTACGCCTGGGCCCGACACACCGACGTTGATCACCGCTTCCGGCTCGCCGACGCCATGAAAGGCGCCCGCCATGAACGGATTGTCTTCAACCGCATTAGCAAAGCATACAAACTTGGCACAGGCGACGCCGCCTGATTCACGAGTGCGTTCGGCAGCCTCTTTGATCAATTCGCCAACCTGTCGCACTGCGTTCATATTGATTCCCGCGCGCGTGGTTGCAACATTAACTGAGGAACAGAGCCGTTCCGTCGTCGCGAGGGCTTCGGGAATGGAGTTGAGAAAATGGGTTTCGGAGTTGGTGGCGCCTTTGTGTACTAACGCTGAATAGCCTCCGATGAAATCGACGCCCACTGACTTCGCGGCAGCATCAATCGTTCGCGCTAATTCAACTGGATCACCGGAGGCGCCCTCGGTGATCATGGAAACTGGCGTCAGCGCGATTCGTTTGTTGGCCACGCGGATCCCGAATTCATCTCCAATCTGATCAACGGTAGGAACTAAGCGCTCGCCGACTCGGACGATCTTCTCGTACGCGCGTTCCGCGGTGCGCGCGATTGTCTCCCCAGCGCAATCCCGCAAGCTGAGGCTGAGCGTGACTGTGCGCACGTCGAGATGTTCCATCTCGGTCATCGCTACAGTCTGGAG
>Ga0079216_10000079_pt1 | contig 17830 bp, 7 predicted proteins | sample NCAS100_FD_77008 | JGI IMG/M metagenome (GOLD analysis project Ga0079216, IMG submission 77008) | Agricultural soil microbial communities from Utah to study Nitrogen management - NC AS100 | ecosystem: Environmental > Terrestrial > Soil > Agricultural land | place: USA: North Logan, Utah...
AGCGCCTTGTGCAACAAGTATAAATCCAACAAAGTCTTTAGCTCTTGATTCGAGGCCGGCAAAAAGCCGTCGCTGCGGCTCACCTCGAGATAGCTCTGGAGAAAGACTACCGACACCCAAAATACCCAGCAATTTCCCGCCACGCTAAAATGCTTTAGATTCTCGGTTCGGAACTCGCCGCTCTTGAGCGCCGTCAGCGCCGCGTAATCGAACGAACGCAGCATACCGGCGACATCGCGGAGCGGCGAGCGCTTGCTGCGGCGTTCGCCGATCGGTTGCGCCGGTTCGCCTTCGAAGTCGGTAATGACAAAATCCTTTCCGGTAAACAACACCTGCCCCAGATGATAGTCACCATGGACGCGAATGCGCATGGCGGATATTTTTTGATCGACAAGAAATCGGAAGCGATTGACGATCTCGTTCTTGAGAGCCAAAACCTGCTCCGCCTCCCCCCGCTCGCCCTCGGGCAAATGCTTGAGTTTGTCGCGCAGCGTCGCCAGCGCGCGGTCCGCAAGAGTGCGCATGCTTTGGTAAACCGTGCGGCGATAGAACAACGTAAAACTTTCGGGAGCGAAGTCGGGATCAGTTCGATCTGCAGCGAGCGCGAGATGAAACTCACCCGTACGCCGACCCAATAAGGCTGCCGACGCCAGGTAAGTGCCGATGGTTTCGCGCACGGCTTCAGGGACATCGCGATCGATAAAGTCGACCAGGTGACCTTGAGGCCGGCAGATATCGATCGGCAAGGACGTCAACGCCGAGCAGGTCTCAAAAAAATCCGCCAGATGATCGAGAGTGTAGCGCCAGGCGTCTCCTTCATTTCTAACCCAGCTTTGCAAAATCCCGACGGTGGCGACACGGTAGTTGCCGCGGCGCAATTCCAAACTCCCCGCCAGCTTAGGCACATGCTCGAAGGAAGTTTTTTCAGTCAAAAAGCGCCCGATCTCGAGATCGGGATTGATGCCGTCCTGCAATCGACGAAAGATTTTGAGAATTAGCCGGTCGCCATAGACTACCGAGGTGTTGCTTTGCTCCCTGCGTACAACGGCAGGTTCCAAAGCGGTCTCGTAGGGGCCCCTTAAGAGCCGGAATAGCTTCGATGGCAGGGCCAAGATCTCCCCCGCCTTGCTCTTGAAACTCCGCCGGCGCGCGATCGCCTCGAGCAGGGTATTTAAGAACTCGCGATCATAGATCGCATCAATCAGGAGCCCTTCCATAGCTACGCCCGCGTGCTTTGCCTTGAGCCGCGCAATCACGCCCTGCGCAAAAGCCTGCTGGAACTCACCGGCTCGGTCGCCGGTGACGAACGCCAGCGACAAAAGATATGCTTCGGGCTCGCCATCGGCGTAGCTGACGTCCATGGCCATCATCTGCGCCTCTTGTGAATCTACCGGCACGGCAATCGGATCACCGAGAGTAACCGCCCGTATTTTCCGGCCCTTGCCGCCGAACCAACGGCACTTGTTGATATAACCGGGAAGGATTTTTTCCAGCGACGATTTGCCGCCGCGCTCGAGGACCTGCTCCCACGCACCGGTGACTTCAAGCGTAGGGAGCGGCGCCTCTTCCGGGGCGCCCGGCTTTGTCGCAGCGACGTTTTCAAGTTTGAACCAATAAAATCCGTGCGGCCCCAAGGTAATGAAGTATGGCAGGTCGCCGATGGGCGGAAATTCGGTCTGCCCGAAAAGCTCCACCGGCACCCTGCCTTTGAACTGCGAAAGGTCCAATTCCGCCGCCTGCACGAAGCGCGACAGGTTCGCCACCGTGAGAATAATCTCGTCATCCAAGCGGCGGATAAAAACCAGCACCCGGCGGTTTTCCGGATAGAGAAACTCGATCAAACCCCGGCCGAAGGCATGATAACGCTTTCGCAATGTGATCAACCGCTTCATCCACCATAACATCGAGCTCAGGTTCTCCTGCTGCGCTTCGACGTTGTTCGCCTCATAGTGGTGCTGCGGATCGATGATGATGGGCAGAAAGAGCCGCTGCGGGTTGGCTTCGGAAAAGCCTGCGTTGCGATCAGCGCTCCATTGCATCGGCGTGCGCACGCCGTTGCGGTCGCCGAGATAGAAATTGTCGCCCATGCCGATCTCGTCGCCGTAATAAACTACCGGAGTCCCAGGCAATGAAAAGAGCAGGCAGTTGAGCAACTCTATTTTTCTGCGGTTGTTGCCCAATAGCGGCGCGAGCCGGCGGCGAATGCCGAGATTGATCCTGGCCTTCGGGTCGCTGGCGTAAACCTTGTACATGTAATCCCGGTCTTCATCGGTTACCATTTCGAGGGTCAGCTCATCATGATTGCGCAGAAACAAGGTCCACTGCGAGTTGGCGGGAATTTCCGGGGTCTGGCCGAGGATGTCGACGATGGGGAAACGATCCTCCATATGTACCGACATGAAGATGCGCGGCATAACCGGAAAGTGAAAGGCCATATGGCATTCGTCCCCCGCGCCAAAATAATTGACTGCCTCTTCGGGCCACTGGTTGGCCTCAGCGAGGAGCATCCTATTTTTGTACTTCGCGTCGACGTGGCGGCGCAGCTCTTTTAAAAACTGATGGGTTTCCGGCAAATTCTCGCAGATCGTTCCCTCCCGCTCGAAGAGATAAGGAACGGCGTCCAGGCGTAACCCGTCCACGCCCATCTCGAGCCAGAAATCCATGGCATCGAAAATCGCCCGCCCAACCGCCGGATTGGCAAAGTTCAGGTCCGGCTGATGCGAATAGAAGCGGTGCCAGTAATACGCCTTCGCCACCGGGTCCCACGCCCAATTGGAGGTCTCGAAGTCTTTGAAAATAATTCGTGCTTCTTTGTACGGTTCCTGGCTGTCGCTCCAAACGTAGAAATCGCGTTCCTTGCTGTCCGGCGCCGCGCGCCGCGCCCGTTGAAACCACGGGTGCTGATCCGATGTGTGGTTGACGACGAGCTCGGTGATCACGCGCAAGCCGCGCCGGTGCGCTTCTCTTAGGAAAACTTTGAAGTCCTTGAGCGTCCCGTAGTCGGGATGAATCTCTGTGTAGCTCGCCAGATCGTAACCATCGTCTTTGAGCGGCGACGGATAGAACGGCAAGAGCCACAATGCGGTAACGCCGAGATCGTGCAGATAGTCGAGTTTTCCCGTCAATCCTTTGAAATCACCGATGCCGTCCGCGTTGCCGTCTGAAAACGCCCGGACGTGGAGCTCATAAATGACCGCGTCTTTATACCAGAGCGGATCGTCGGTAGCAGCAAATTCCCGCGTTGATATTTTTTTCAACTTCATCGTTGTCACATGAAGTAATCGAAATCTTGTTCGCGCCGCATGCGACGGCGTATCCGGAGAATATGCGCAGGCGCCGTCTGCGGGTTGAGCTCGACGTAATTTCGCTCGCCATGCCAGAGGAACCGAGCGCCGGTCAATAGATCGTGAGCTTGATAGGATTCGGTGCGGTCGAGCTGCAATGTCTCGATGGGAATTTTCACCCAGCCGGACTGCACATGGTGCGGATCCAAGTTCACGACTACTGCAATAATATTGCCGAGATCTCCAGACTGTTTCGTATAACAGATGATCTGCTCGTTATCGACCGCGTGAAAGCGCAGGCTGTGATCGCCGTGCAACGCGGCGTTTTCCGCCCGGATGCGATTGACCCGGGCAATAAACTCCTTGAGTGTATCGGGCTTATCTCTGTTCCAGTTTTTAATCTCATATTTTTCCGAGTCCAAATATTCTTCGCTGCCCGGCTCGCGCGGCCGATCCTCAAGAAGCTCGAAGGCCGGACCGTAGATGCCATAGCTTGCGCCGAGAGTGGCCGCGAGCACGAGCCGCACCATAAAGGCCGGCCTGCCGCCGAACTGGAGATATTCATTTAGAATGTCCGGTGTGTTCGGCCAAAGATTGGGACGGAAATATTCCCTCACTTCGCTGGCCGTAAGCTCGGTGAAGTACCGGGTCAGTTCGGGTTTGGTATTACGCCAGGTAAAGTAAGTGTAGGATTGGCTGAAGCCGAGCTTGGCGAGGCGATACATCAGCTTGGGCCGGGTAAATGCTTCGGCCAAAAAAATCACCTCGGGATTTTTCTTTTTTATTTCATCGATCAGCCATTGCCAAAACGGCAGCGGCTTGGTGTGCGGATTATCGACGCGAAAGATACGAATCCCCTGGTCGATCCAGAACTGGACGACACTCAATAATTCTTGCCAGAGCCCGCGCCAGTGCTCCGAGGTGAAATCGAGCGGATAGATATCCTGGTATTTTTTGGGCGGATTTTCGGCGTACTGGACGCTGCCGTCCGGACGGCGGCGAAACCACTGCGGATGTTCCTTGACGTACGGATGGTCGGGACTGCATTGGAACGCCAGATCCAAAGCAACTTCGATCCCGAGCGTCTGCGCTTTCCTGACCAGGCTTGTGAAATCTGCGAGCGTTCCCAGCTCTGGAAGGATCGACTTGTGACCGCCCGCTTCAGCGCCGATCGCCCACGGGCTGCCCGGGTCGCCGGCGGCGCTGATCACGACGTTGTTCTTGCCCTTGCGATGAGTTCGTCCGATCGGATGGATCGGCGGCAGATAGAGAACGTCGAAACCCATCGATGCGACGTAGGAAAGCATGTTCTCGCAGTCTTTGAGCGTTCCGTGGCGGCCGGGCGCAGGCGCGCAGGAGCGCGGGAACATCTCGTACCAGGAACTAAACCGCGCCCGTTCCCGATCGACGACGACGACGAGTTCCTTGGCGTATTGCGTCGCCAACGTCCTGTCCGAATATTGCTCGACTAATGCGGCGAGGTCATCGCTTAGGGCGAGCGTCAGCTTATCTGCCAAGCTTTGCTTCTTGTCGCGCAAGCTCTTCGCCCAGTCTTTAAGTCTTGTGGCATCGGCGCCGGCGCGCTTGCTAGTCTCCTCGATCAACTGAGCGCCGCTAAGCATGTCTAAATCGGTGTGCGTGCTCGCCTCGGCTCTTTTTGCGAGATCGCCGCGCCACGATTTAAAACGATCCACCCATGCGGTCACAGTGTAGACGTAACGGCCGATTTCGTTGGTGCCAAATACCCCGCGCCAGCGGTCGTTGACCAGCGATGCCATCGGCGCTTCGCGCCATTCTTTGTCTTGTTCACGGCGAAACAGCAAGGCCGCGGAGATCACTTCATGGCCGTCGACGAAGATATCGGCTTCGACCGTCACGGTCTCGCCGAGGCTGCGCTTGACGGGAAACAATCCGCCGTCGATTTCCGGCGAAACGGCTTCGATAACGGCGCGCTGGGTACCGTCAACCGATGGATTGGGTTGTCGTGGCATGGGAGACTTCCTCAAGCGCAGATGACAAATGCATGGGCTCTTCGCAATAAAGCAGCGCAACCGGGAAATACTTAAGAACGTTGCCGAGACTCAACTGATTGCCGGGATCAGCTTCGAGACGCGCTCCGCTGACAGCGTCAACCCACCGAGCCGGAGCACCGAGCGGAAGATCGAGCGCGCTCCGCCCCCAGACTTCGCCCACCGGCGCGGCGCCATTATAACCCATCTCGCCGATTAGACACGGCACGACCGCCACCACCCACGCCGCGCCTTGGTGTCTGACGAAAGCGCAAATGCGATCGTCCACCTGGCCGGTGGTGCACTTGAGCGGCGCGTAGTCGGCTGCGGCAAAAAACGCGGCATGAGCGCGCCGGAAGCTTAAAAGCCTGTGCACAAGGTAAAGCTTGATACGGCCGTCCTGCCAGTTGGCAAGCAGATCTTGCATCAACGCAACTCGATCGGTCGAAGCAGCCGACTTGAGCTCGGCAAGCAATCGTCGCCGTTCAGCATAATCGACGGGCCGGCGATTGTCCGGATCGACGAAGCTCAGATCCCAAAACTCCGTGCCCTGATAGATGTCGGGAACTCCCGGAGCAACGATTTTGAGAAGCGTCTGGCCAAGCGAATTGAATACGCCGCAATAGGCGATTTTCTTCACGAAAGGCAGAAACTCGGCGATGAATCGATTGTTTTGCGCCGGCGCGAGGATCGCCTGGGCAAAATTCACGAAAGCCTCTTCGTAGGCGACATCGGGCTTCAGCCATTCGGTATGAACCTTGGCCTCCCGCACCGCTTTGATCAGATACGCTTTGAGTCGGTCGACAAAAGTCTCATCGGCGCCGCTAGCAAGTGGCCATGAGCCGATCAAAGTCTGATAGAGAAAGTACTCGTCGTTGCGATCGGGCGCTTCAAAATCTCTTATTCGGACTCTTTTTGCCCGGTTGATTTTGCTCCAGGATCTTAGCTGCCGTTCCCATTCGTGAGGCAATTCCGAGAGCACATTGATTCTGGCACGCGCGTCCTCGCCGCGCTTGGTATCGTGCGTCGCGGTAGCATTCATCGTATGCGGCCACCGCTCGCGGCGCCGGCGGTTGAATTCATGAAACTCGTCGACCGACACGCCGAAATGATCGGGACCGCCACCGACATCATTGAGCGACAGCAAGCGATTGTAAACGTAGAGCGTGGTATCTTCGAACCCCTTGGCCATCAGCGGGCCGCTGAGCTGCTGAAACCGCATGACGAAATGTGTCCAGGGATTTTTTTCCTCCTCGGTGTGGTGATCGTGGAACTCGAGATTTAGAAATCGTTCGATAAATCTCAACTCGAGCAGCAAGCCCGGATTCGCTATTTTGGCGCGCTCGACGGCCACGCTGAGCCATTGCCGGTCTTCCGGGCCGTGCTGGTCCCCGCTGATATAGCTTCGATAGACGGGAAAAAAGGCCAACACTTCGACGAGCGCCCTTTTGAGACCGTACAGAGTGACGTCCGCGGCGTGACGGTCGCGGCTCGATACGCCCTTCAGCAGAAACGCCAGGCCTTCGATATCCCCGGCCATGTACTTGCCGATGATGAGACGTTTTTTTTCGACCATCAACGCGGCGCAGGAGGTTTCAATGCCGGTAAATCGGCTATAGATCTGGCTGAATTGCCGGCTCCGCTTGCGGTCGCAAAAAATGCCGTTCACGTAACTTAGAAAATCGTACCCGGTCGTTCCTTGCACCGGCCACAGCGCCGGCAGTTCTTCCTCATAGCCGAGAATTTTCTCCACCGTGAGATACACCGCTCCACTGTCGCGGCGCAACCATGTGAGATAGCTCAACGGATCGTAGAGGCCGTCTATATGGTCGACTCTGAGCCCGGTAAACTTGCCTTCGCGAACGAGTCGGTTAACCAGCGCATGAGTGTGGCGGTAGACTTTTTCATCTTCCATGCGCAGGGAAATGAGCTCGTTGATGTTAAAAAATCTACGGTAATCGAGCTCTTCCGCGGCGACTTTCCAGAACGACAAACGATACCATTGTTGCGAGAGAAGGCGATCCAGCAGATTGAAACTTTCCGGTTGGCCCTTGGTGCCGTTGAACCTCGCCAAAGTCGCGTCCAGATGCCGTTTCATATCGTCATTCGAGGTATAGAGCTCCCATAATATTCTTTTCACGAACACGATCTGGTCCGCCCGGTCGGCGCTGTCTTGTTTGGGCGCGATATTCTTGAGGGTGTAGAGCACTCCCAAAAGCTTGATGTAATCCAAGTGGCCGGCGCCCAGCCGCCTTCGTAAAGACACGAGATTATCGGTCAAGACATCGCTGTACGCTTCGATGTTGACCGGGAGGATCAACGAATAATAGCGCACGTTGAGGCCGCTCTCGTCGTAATGCAGCGTGATCTCGCCGTCTTCCAAGCATTCGCCGTAGAAGCGGCCGAGAAACGGCGCCAAAATTTTCCCCTTCATGCTCTCGTACGGATGGTTCCATTCGATGTCGAAAAAATCCGCGTACGGCGAGGCCGGGCCGTTCTCGAGCACATCCATGAGCATGCGATTTCGTGAATCGTAAGCCATGTGATTGGGCACGATATCCTGAAGCCAGCCAAATTCCAGCCGGCGCGCATGGTCGATCAACTTTTCGAAGCTCTCAACGGTCCCGAGCTCAGGGTTGAGCCGGTTGGGATCCACCACGTCATAGCCGTGCAAACTGCCGGAGCGCGCATGAAAGATCGGCGAGGCGTAAATATCGCTGATTCCTAACTCATGAAGATAAGGCAGCACCGTATCGGCTTGGGCAAAACCGAACTCCGGCGTAAACTGCAGCCGGTAAGTCGCGGCAGGAACTTTCATGGCAGCGGCCGGCTGGCGGCTTCGCGGCGGCTCGAGCGTAAAGCGGATCGGGAATTACCATTTTTTTCTTCGCCTTCAGCGCCGTTCGGCAAGCGCAGCACGGCGAGCGAGCGGTCTTTCACTTCATAGACCTCACCGCCGCGCATCAATCGCTTCCTGCGCTGCACGCCGGGCTCATACGTGTTGAAAACGACTTCCCAACGCACCTTGCGCCGATGGGCCGGCAGTGTAAAACCAACCGCTTCATGATGCGCGTTTAGGAGAATGAGCAGCGTGTCGTCGACGAAACGGTTGCCGCGATCGTCCAGTTCTTCGATCGCGTCTCCCGCCAGCCGCAGGCCGAAGCAACGCGCTTCCGAATTACTCCAGTCCTCATCGCTCATCTCCTTGCCGTCGGGCCGAAACCAGGCGAGATCTTTGACTTCGGAACCGCGAATCCGCCGGCCCTGAAAAAAATGCCGGCGCCTGAGCACCGGATGCTGGTCACGCAAGCGAATCAAAAAGCGCGCGAACTCGAGCAGCTCGCGCCGCGGGCGGTCAAGCTTCCAATCGAGCCAAGAGATTTCATTGTCCTGGCAATAGGCGTTATTGTTGCCGCCCTGGGTGCGGCCGAGCTCGTCTCCCGCCAAGAGCATCGGCACGCCTTGCGCAAGAAATAGCGTCGCCAAGAAATTCCTTTTTTGCCTTTCGCGCAGCGCGAGTATCCCGGCATCGTCGGTGTCGCCTTCCGCACCGCTGTTCCAGCTAAGATTTTCGTTATGGCCATCGCGGTTTTCTTCGCCGTTCGCCTCATTATGTTTCTCGTTGTAGCTGACCAAATCATGCAGTGTAAATCCGTCGTGGGCGGTGATGAAGTTGATGCTCGCATAGGGTTGCCGGCCGTTGTGGCTGTAGAGATCGCTGGATCCCGTTAGTCGATAGCCCAGGTCGCCGACCTGGCCGGCATCGCCTTTCCAAAAACGCCGTGCGGTGTCGCGATACGCCGCGTTCCATTCGGCCCAGAGAACCGGGAAATTGCCGACCTGATACCCGCCCGGGCCGAGATCCCAAGGCTCGGCAATGAGCTTCACCTGAGAGATGACCGGATCTTGCTGGATGATATCGAAAAAGGCGCCCAACCGGTCAACGTCATGAAGCTCGCGCGCCAAGGTGGATGCCAGATCGAAGCGAAAACCGTCCACGTGCATTTCTTCGACCCAGTAGCGCAGGCTGTCCATGATCATCTGCAGCACCCGCGGATGGGTCATGTCAAGCGTATTGCCGCAGCCGGTATAGTCCATGTAATAGCGCCGGTCGGTCTCCACAACGCGATAATACGAAAGGTTGTCGAGGCCGCGAAAGCATAAGGTCGGGCCCATCTGATTGCCTTCGCCGGTGTGGTTGTAAACCACATCGAGGATCACCTCGATGCCTTCGCGGTGCAGCGCCCGGACCATGCTTTTGAACTCGGACACCTGCTGGCCGACAGCGCCGGCGCGGGCATAGCTGGCCTCCGGCGCGAAATAGCCGATGGAATTATAGCCCCAATAATTGGTCAGCCCGCGTTCCCTTAAATGCTTGTCCGCGATGTATTGATGCACCGGCAAAAGCTCCACAGCGGTAATGCCGAGGCCCTTTAGATAATCGATCACCGGCGGCAAGGTAAGCGCCGTGTAAGTGCCGCGCAATTCCGGCGGCACGCCCGGATGGCGCATGGTAAAACCCCGTACATGAAGCTCGTAAATAATCGTCTCGTGCCACGGCGTGGCCGGCGGCGCGTCGTTCCCCCAGCTAAACGCCGGATCAACGACGACACACTTGGGCAAGCCCGACGCGCTGTCCTCATCGCTGCGTGAAAGATCCTCTTTGGGATCGCCGATGGAATAACCGAACAACGCATCGCTCCACTGCACGGTGCCGTGGATCGCCTTGGCGTAGGGATCCAGGAGCAGTTTTGCCGGATTGAAACGCTGACCCTGCTGCGGTTCGTAGCGGCCATGCACCCGATATCCATAAAACTGCCCCGGCCGCGCTTCCGGTAAATAGACATGCCAGATTTGATGGGTTTGCTCGCGCAGCGGAATGCGGGTCTCCCGCTTCGCATCCGCGCCGTCGAACAAGCAAAGCTCGACTTTGGTCGCGTTTTCCGAAAATAGCGAAAAATTCACACCCGCTCCGTCCCAGTTCGCGCCCAGCGGATAGGGCTTCCCCGGCCAAATCTTCATCGCGCTCTTGATGTCGGTGTTAGGCAAATCTTTCATACAGCATGCTCCCGATGATAAAGCACGATCGCGCTCGGGGCGATCGTCAATCGATGATCTCTGCCGCCCTCGAGCTCGTCGGCAAGCGCGCTGCCTGCGCCGCGCCATTTCAGCGCGGCAGAATCGACAGCCTTGCGCCAGCGTCCAGCCGCTAAAGGCGCGTCGGCAGGCTTTTCTACATCGCTCAGATTTGCGAGCATGAGCGCGCGATCCTCGCCGCACCAGCGCTCGACCATCAAGATGTTTTCGCTGGAAAATTCGCGTACGGCCATATTTTCTTTATCCGCACGAGACAGAGCCGGAGTAGTTTTTCGCAGGCGGATGAGCTGGCGATAAAATTCCAGCAAAAGTTTATGTTCTCCGGTGTCGCGCAGATCCTGGCGTAATTTGGCTTTAAAAAAAGTGCCTTCATCCTGCGGATCCGGAACTTCTCCCTGCCAATCGAAAGCGGCGAATTCCGCGCGCCGCCCCTGCCTTACCGCGTCGATCAACTGAGGATTGGAATGGCTGACGAAATAGGGAAACGGCGCCGTCTCGCCATACTCTTCGCCCATGAACAAAAGCGGCAGGAACGGCCCGAGGATGACCAGACCGGCGGCAAGCTTGAGCTGTTCGAATGAAACCGTCTGGGTCAAGCGATCGCCCTGCATGCGGTTTCCCACCTGGTCGTGATTTTGCGAAAACACGACCATCTTGCGCGCCGGAATGCCGCGCGACGAGCTGCCATGCCGGCGTTTGCGAAACGGCGAATACTCCCCGGAATAAACGAAGCCATCGCGAAAAGCTCTAACGAGTTGCGCGAAATCGCCGTAGTCTTGATAGTAACCGTCGCGCTCGCCGGTCAGCAGCGTGCGCAGGCTGTGGTGGAAATCGTCATTCCATTGCCCGTCAAGCGCGTACCCGCCGCGCTCGCGCGGCTGCAGCAAGCGCGCGTTGTTGTCGGCGCTCTCCGCGATCAGAAACAGTTTGCGGTTGACCCGCTTCGCTTCGCGCTCAACCTCGACTTTCAGTTCTTCGAGAAAAGTAAACGGCGAGTGATCGAGGATCGCGTGAACCGCATCGAGTCGCAGCGCGTCGATATGACAATCGACGAGCCAGTAAAGGGCGTTTTGAATAAAATACTTTCTCACCTCATCGCTATAGGGTCCGTCGAAATTGAGCGCCGGCCCCCATGGTGATTTGTAACTATCGGTAAAATACGGCCCAAAGTCACCCAGATAGTTGCCTTCCGGACCGAGATGGTTGTAGACGACGTCCAAAATGATCGCCAGACCGTGCCGGTGGCACGCGTTCACCAACTTTTTTAATCCTTCGGGTCCGCCGTAAGAATTCTGCGCGGCGAACGGATAAACGCCGTCGTAGCCCCAGTTTCGGCTGCCGGGAAACTGCGCCACCGGCATAAGCTCGACCGCGGTAATGCCGAGGTCGGCGAGATAGTCCAGCTGCGTGATGACGGAATCGAAAGTTCCCGCCGCCGTAAAAATCCCGACGTGAAGCTCATAGATGATGTAATCCGCGAGGGGTATACCGGACCACTGTGCGTCGTCCCAGTCAAACTGCGAATCGAGCAGCGCCGACGGACCGTGCACACCCTGCGGCTGGAACCGCGATGCCGGGTCCGGACGCTGCTTATCCTTGCCGAGATGAAACAGATAGAGTTCGCCGGGAGCAACGTCTTCGACGATGGCTTCGTGATAGCCGCTCCCGGTCCTCTCCATGGGAATAAGCCGGTCAGATTCGATCAAGCTCACTCCGACTGGAATGTTCCATGGCGACCAGACCCGGAAACGGCCGGCATGATGGCCTAAATAGGTGGCACCAATTTCTTGTCCATCGCGCCCCATGAGTGTTTTCCAGCGTCGTCCGCACCTGCCCGCATTGACACCCGGCCAAACCGCTCGGCCGGTCATCCTCTTTCATTAGTCAAAAACAGGATCGAGAGCGGCGGCAGCGAGAGCGACAGCGAAAAGTGCCGGCCGTGGTAGGCGAGCGGAGACGCTTCCACGGCGCCCATATTGCCGGCTCCGCTGCCGCCGTAATCTCTGGCATCACTATTCAATCGTTCTTTCCACAAACCGTCGCGCGGCACGCCGACGCGATAATTCTGGCGCGGCACCGGGGTGAAATTGCAAACGACCACCAGCTCGGATTCATCCCCCCGGCCTTTCCGCATCAAGCTCACGACGCTGCCGTCCGCATCATTGCAATCGATCCATTCAAACCCGGCCGCATCGGAATCCAATTCATGCAAGCCAGGGGCGCTGCGGTATAGTGCGTTTAGATCACTCACCCATTTCTGCACGCCGGCGTGCAAGGGCGACTGTAAAATTTGCCAGTCGAGGCTGCCGTCGTGCCGCCACTCGCTCCACTGCGCAATCTCACCGCCCATGAACAAGAGTTTCTTTCCGGGCTGGGCGTACATGTAGCCGAGCAGCAGCCGCAAGTTGGCGAACCGTTGCCAGTCATCGCCCGGCATTTTATTCAGCAGCGACCCCTTGCCGTAAACGACCTCGTCGTGCGACAGCGGCAGAACAAAATTCTCATGGAACGCATAGAGCATTCTGAACGTGACATTGTTGTGATGGAATTTCCTGTAGACCGGATCGTTGGCAAAATATTTCAGCGTGTCGTGCATCCAGCCCATGTCCCATTTGAGACCGAATCCCAGACCCCCGGCATAAACCGGCCGGGAGACCATCGGCCACGAAGTGGATTCTTCGGCGATGGTCTGGACATCAGGGTAGTTTTCATAGATCGCGCTGTTGAAACGCCTGAGGAACTCGATCGCATCGAGGTTCTCTCTGCCGCCATAACGGTTCGGCACCCACTCGCCTGTGCGCCGCGCATAGTCGAGGTAGAGCATCGATGCCACGCCGTCCACGCGCAGCCCGTCGATATGATACTTGTCGAGCCAGAAAAGCGCGTTGCTGATGAGGAAGCTCCGCACTTCGTGCCGGCCGTAATTGAAAATATAGCTGTTCCATTCGGGGTGATAACCCTGGCGCGGATCGGCGTGCTCAAAAAGGTGGGTGCCGTCAAAATACGCCAAGCCATGCTCGTCCGAGGGAAAATGCGAGGGCACCCAGTCGAGAATCACGGCGAAGCCATTTTGATGCAGCGTGTCGATGAGATACATGAGATCCTGCGGCGTGCCGTAGTTGCCCGACGGCGCGAAGTATCCGGTTATCTGGTAACCCCAAGACCCGAAGAACGGATGGTCCATGACGGGTAAAAACTCGACGTGCGTAAAGCCGGTTTGTCGGAGATGATCGACCAGCAACGGCGCCAGCTCACGATAGGACAGCGAGCGGTTTCCCTCCTCCGGCACTCGACGCCAAGAGCCCAGGTGCATTTCATAGATCGAAATGGGTTTGTCCAAGGCATTGCGCTCGCGCCGCGACGCCATCCAATCGCCATCGCCCCACGCATGATCAAGATCCCAGACAATCGACGCAGTCTTGGGCGGAATCTCGTTAAAAATAGAGAAGGGATCCGACTTGTCCGCGCGATAACCCATCGATCGGGATTTGACAAAGTATTTGTAAAGCGCGCCTTTCCCGACTCCCGGAATAAAACCTTCCCAGATGCCGGAATTCGCCCGGCGAGAAAGCAGATGCGTTTCCTTGTTCCAGTCATTGAAACTGCCGGTAACGAACACAGCTTCGGCGTCTGGCGCCCAAACGGCGAAATAAGTGCCTTCGGCGCGCCCGATCTTGGCGCGATGAGCGCCTAATTTCTCATAAAGCCGCGCGTGTGTTCCCTCATTGAATAGATACAGATCGCCATCACTGATGAAACTTTCCGCCGGCGCAACTTCCCATGGATTACGCCGCAAAGAGCTGCTACCCGTGTCAGTCTCAGTTTTCTCTTCGCTCATCATTCACCTTCCCAGAAACCCGGTATCCCAGCCGCTATCTCTGCGCAGAAAGCTGAATTCCACTGATTACTTTATAATAGTAGAATTTCCGGCTAAGAGAATACCTGGCGCCACGATTGCTGCGTAACGGCGAATTTTACGGCCAAGTCGATTAATTAATGGATGGTAATCGGAGAATCTTCCGTGGCGGCGCTGACGGTCGCGCCCGGCGGGATCACCGGAAGACGAACCTTAAAGGTGGTTCCCTCGCCTGGTTTGCTCTCGACCCTGATGGTTCCGCCGTGCGATTTTGCGATTCGGTCGCAGATCGGCAGTCCCAAACCTAATCCCCGTCTTTTTTTGGAAGTAAAAAATGGCTGAAAAATTCTCGGCAGGACGTCATTATCGATGCCCATCCCCGTATCCGTTACGGTGACAATGATGTTGCCGGTGCTAGGGCTTAGCGCCCCCATCACCAGCTTGCCACCCTTCGGCATAGCATCGAGAGCATTCAAACCTAAGTTCAACAAAATCTGCTGGAGCTGTTGCGGATCGGCGTAAATTTGCGGCAACCCGGACTCGACGTCGATCGCCGTCTCCACTTTATTTTTGGCGGCATGGGGTTGCACTAGACTCATCGTTCTCTGGATAATCTGCTCGACGTCCGTAAGAATGAAATCCGAGCTTTTCGGCCGGCCAAATTCGAGCAGCTCTTGAACCAGCTTCTCGCAGCGCTTGGCCTCCTCCGCGATGATTTGTACGTGTTGGTAGTTCGGATCCGAGGGGGTCAAAGTGTCGAGGAGGCTCTGGGCAAACCCCAAAATGATGCCCAAAGGATTATTGAATTCATGCGCCATCGATGCGGTGAGCTCGCCCACCGCAACCAGCCGGCCGGAAGCGAGAAGTTGCTGCTCAAGCTCTTGCGCTTGATTGCGCAAGTGCTCCTCGCTCTGACGGAGGGCAGCCTCCGCGCGCATGCGCTCGGCGAACTGTCCGATCTGGCCACCGATCGCCTGAGCGGTCTTCAAAACATCGTCATCGAGCTCGCGCACCGCCGTGCTGAAAAATTCGATGACGCCCAAAACCTCGTTACGCAGCTTGATTGGGAGGGCAAAAACCGCATGCACATTATCGCCGGGCAGGGAAAGTTGTAATGTGCTCGCCTCTTTGACGATGTCTGGGATCCAGAGCGGCTCTTCACTTTGCCATACCCGGCCAGGAAGACCAATGCCGCGAGCCAGCGAGGGCCGCTTGCCGAAGTCGGTAAAGTCTTTGGACGGATCATGCCAGCTTTCTAGGCATTGGAGCATCTGGCTTTTCTTGTCGACAAGCCAGAAGGTTCCGGCATCCCACTCAAGTCCCGCGCCCATGATTTCAAGAGTTTTGCCCCAGGCAAGTTCGGGACTCTCCGATTCTGCGAGCGCGAGCGTCACTTGATGTTCGGTCGCGAGGCGCCGGGCAGTTTGCTTGCGGTGAGTAATGTCGCGATTGCATTCCAAGATGACGTAGCTCCCGGACCGATCATCGATCAATTTAAATCGACTTTCCACATCGATGTGCCGCCCGTGCTTGGTCTTCTGCTTCAATTCGCCGCTCCATTCGCCGGCCGCCAGCAATGAAGCGCCGAAATGATCCCAACCCTTGGGAAACTCGGTGGCAAGCAATTCATGGCTGAAGGAGCCGATTGCCTCGTCTTGTGAATATCCGTAGAGCTGCTCTGCGCCGCGGTTCCAGTAGATCACCCGGCTGTCCAGCTGGCGCGCGAAAATAGCTTCGTTGGCGAGGTTCAAGAGATCGGCCTGTTGCTGCAGCTCCTCTTCCTGTTTCCTCAACGCGGCTTCGACTCGGTCGCGCTCATCTTCGCGTTCGCGTAGCAGCTTCGCGGCGCGCTCCAGCTCGCGCCCCAAATCGTCGATCTCCTCTATGGGCGAGCTGGCAGGGAATCGCACCGACTTGCCGCGGCCGAGGTCATGAGCCGCAGAGGAAAACTCATTGATTGATTTCGAGGCGTGGCGCGCAAAGACCAGCCCGAAGCCAAGTCCGATAAACAGCAGCAAAAACCCGCCGCCGCCGAACGTCGCCAGCGAACGATACAAAATGGCATTGAATTCTGAGCTCGGCACCGACAGGGCGAAAAACCAACCGGTGAGCTGCGAGCGGCTGACCGCCGCGTAGGCGCGGTTGTTTTCGCCGGTAGTGCCGTGAAAAAATTGCTCGTCGGCCAGAGGGTTGGTTTGCTTGAGCAAAGGTCCCACCGGAGTCCCGATAAATTGTTTGGCCTCGCGCGAGCGCGCCACGATCACCTGTTTGGAGTCGAACAATGTGCCGAGCCATTCGCCGGGAATTTTCTGCTGCGCCAAAATCTCGGTAAAAACGCGCGGGTCGATGGAAGCTCTCACAATGTAGATGATGGTTCGATCGCGCACCACCGGAACATGAACGCTGATGCCGCTTTCTCCGCTGTCGCCAGCGGGAAAATCGCCGACCATCGGCAGGCGGGTCTGTAGCACGCCATCGAGACTCTGGCGGTTGATCTGAACGGCATCCGTGGCCTGTGGCTTGGCAATGGTTGCGAGGCGCCTGCCTTTAGGATCGAACACGCTAAGACTCTGCCAGCCATCTTGCGTGCCAAGTATTCGAGCAGCGATGGCTCGAAAAACATGCACCGCGCCTACATCCAAGGACTCTGACGTGGCGAGAGCTTCGAGAGTGGTGATTGAAGATGTGATTTCTTGATCCACGGCGAGAATCAAAGCGCGCGCGGTGCTCTCCAACCCGCGCCGCCGGCTGGCTTGTTCTTGGCGAGCGAACAACACCATCATGAAAATGGAAAATATGAGCAGCGGCACGAGCGCGCCGATGATCAAGCGATTGAGATAGGCATTTAAGGCTATCGGGCGGGAATACTTGAAATTTGAAAATGATAAACCCATGCGCTATTTATGCCGATCTGAGACCGGGGATCGAGAATCGCGCCAATCGGCACATGGATTGGTGACGCAGAAATTGCCGGCCATCAGCCTATGCACCAAAACCCGTGGCGTATCAGCACTATCTCAAAACATCGACCCTAGTGCCTTTACCAATTCTTGTAGATCCACAGGTTTGGTCAAGTAACGGGAAGCCCCCTTGTCGAACGCTTGTTTGATGGAGCTTACCGTCGGGTAAGCCGTCATCATAAAAACATTGGGCCTTGGGAGATATTTCGTTATTTCTTCCAACAACGCCAATCCATCACTCGTTCCGAGCCTGACATCGATCAAAGCAATATCGAACTTCCGGCCGCTCAACAGCGCTAGCGCTGCATCGGCGCTGGCTGCCGTGGCAACTTCATATCCGCGTCGACTGAGAAACCACTCGAGCAATATGAGAAAATTTTCCTCGTCGTCAACCACGAGTATCGAGCGGGGCAACCGTGCCTGCACGGCGGTAGTTGTCGCTTCGGCTAAGTTACTAGAAGGCCTGAGCTTAGGATTGTCGTCCATGCTTTACCTGTCATGCAGCCTGGGCGGTTCGGAACACCTCTCGCCGGCTCCGTCGCCGTTGTAGAATAAGCCGCGTCGGCGCATCCGCGGTTAATTTTTTCGCCGATCACAGTTAAACGGCAGTAGTGTTGCACATCA
>Ga0079216_10000080_pt1 | contig 17741 bp, 15 predicted proteins | sample NCAS100_FD_77008 | JGI IMG/M metagenome (GOLD analysis project Ga0079216, IMG submission 77008) | Agricultural soil microbial communities from Utah to study Nitrogen management - NC AS100 | ecosystem: Environmental > Terrestrial > Soil > Agricultural land | place: USA: North Logan, Utah...
GAGATGTGAGCGCCGATCAGGAAGGCCTCACCGGCGCGAAAGAGGACGTACGAATCCTTCAGCTGCGCGCGGCCGTCGCGGAGCGACTTGACCTCGGTGCCCGTCAGAACGAGGCCAGCTTCGGTGCGGTCCTCGACGAAGTAGTCGTGGAACGCCTTCCGGTTCGAGGCGACGGGCTTGACGCCGTCGCGCGGCTTCGCAGTGGTCGCCTTCTTCAAGTCGTGTCTCCGCCGCCGATTATTGCCCGCCCCTCCCGGGGTCACCGGCGGAAAACACCGTCGCGCGGCAGCCACGCACCTGTCTCGCTCCGGCCACGGCGATCGGGCGCGACGAGCGACCAATTTCCTCCGTAAACTACTTCGACTCAGTCAGATGGAGGAAAAACGCAAAACCCGCCGGGGGCTGGCATCATCGGTGCGGTAGAGAGCCTCCGCGTGACCCGCTCTCAGACCACACTTCGCACGAAAGTCTCGATCGAGGGCGTCGGCCTGCACTCGGGCCACCCGGTTCGCGCGCGCTTCTGTCCCGCCCCCGCGGGGCAGGGAATCGTCTTCCTCCGCCTCGACCATCCCGAAACGCCGATTCCCGCCCGGATCGGCTCGGCGAGCACTTTCGACTTCGCAACGACCCTCGCCGCGGAAGGGGTTTCCGTCGGCACGGTCGAGCACGTGCTCTCCGCGGCTTTCGGTGAAGGGCTGGACAACTGCACGATCGAGCTCGACGGCCCCGAGGTCCCGATCCTGGACGGCTCGGCGCTCCCCTTCGTCCGCCTCTTCCACGCCGCCGGCTTCGAGCGACTCGACGCCCCCGTCTCGACGCTCGCCGTGTCGCGGCCGGTCGAAGTCGAGCGCGACGGCCGGTCCGTTTCCTTCCGGCCCGACGGGCCGGGGCTCACGATCACTTACGCCATCGACTTCCCGCACCCCGTCGTGGGCCGCCAGGAATTGACGGTCGCGATCCGACCCGACGAATACTCGACTCGAATCGCGCCTGCGCGGACGTTCGGCTTCGCGCGTGACGTCGAGGCGATGCGCGCGCGCGGGCTCGCCCGCGGCGGGAGCCTTCACAACGCCGTCGTCCTCGACGACGAAGGCGTCCTGTCCGGGCCGCTCCGCTTCCGCGACGAGTTCGTCCGTCACAAGATCCTCGACCTCGTGGGCGACCTCGCGCTTCTCGGGGCGACGCTTGACGGCCACATCTTCGCCCGCCGCGCCGGACACGCGATGCACATCGAGTTCGCGAAAGCGCTCTCGGCCGCCGCGGCGACGCCGGTCGAATCGGCGCCGGTCGAACGTCTCCCCGAGCGCGCCCGCCGCCGCGCCACCAGCGGAGGGTAGAGCCGGGGTCCGGTCTCCACCGGACGCTTTGCTTCGCAAAGTCTCCGGAACGTTCGATTCCACTCGGGCCCGGGCGATTCGTTCGCCCTGACCCCGCTACAATCGCGACGAATGTCCAGGCCCATCGGGGGCTCGCTCGTCCTCTGCGGCCTCCTGACGGCTTCCTTCGCCGCCGCTCAGGACGACCGCCAGCCACGCGTCTCGCAGCTCCGCGTGGAGCCCCGGGGCCGCGACGTCTTCATCGGCTTCACCGTCGCCGGCGCGCTCGATCCGCAGCTCGCGAAAAAGATGGAAGCGGGCCTCGAAACGGCGATCCACTACGACATCCGGCTCTATCGCCGATATCCCTACTGGTTCGACGACTTCGTCGAACAGCGGCGGTACCGCGTCGCCGCAACCCACGATCCGGTGACCCGGGAGTACGCGATCGAGGAAACGCTCGACGGCAAGCCTCTCCGCCGAACGGCCACGAGGGAGTTCTCGGAGGCGGCGCGGCTTCTCCTGTCCCGCGAAAACCTGCTCGCCTTCCACGTCGAGCGGGGCAAGCCGACCCGGAACCTCTACGTCCAGATGCGAGCCAGCTTCGACGCCGGATACGTTTTCACCATCATCCCGGTCGACTCCCGGACGCCGTGGAAGAAGTCGAAGCGGTTCAACGTGCGAGCGGCCCCGCGATGAAGGACATCGTCTCTCGCGAAACCGGGCCGCGCCCCGAGCTCCCCCGCCACAGGCGGGAGAACCGCCTGGTCGTCGCCCTCGCGCTCGCTGTGCTCGTCGTCTGGTCCGCGGTGTCGGTGCTCCGACAGCGCGCCGAGGAGCTGGAGCCCGACACCATCACGCGGGGCCTTCTCCTCTTCGTCCTTTCGTACCTGAACGTCACGCTGATCGCCGCCGTCCTGTTCGTCCTCTGCCGGACGCTCATCAAAGTCTGGCTCGAGCGCCGCCGCGGCGTCATCGGATCCCAGTTCCGGACGCGCCTGCTCGTCACCTACGTGGGCCTGACCGCCATCCCGATCGGTCTCCTCTTCTTCACCGCGACCGGGTTCCTCCAGCGTTCGATCGATCGCTGGTTCTCCTCGCCCGTCCGCGAGGTCGTCGTGCGGGCACGGGCCGTGGAAGACATGGCCGAGCGGCGGATCTCCGAGGCCGCTTTCGAGGACGCCCGCGCGCTCGGGCGGCTGCCGCTCGAGGGCGTGCCGGCCGACCGGCTCGCCGGCGCCCTCGAGAACTTTCGCCGCGAGCAGCGTCTCGACACCGCCGAGATCTACGCGGACTCCGGCCGCCGGGCGGCCGCTTCATCGTCGGCAGACGTGCCCCCTCTTCCGCCGGAGACCATCCGGGACGCGCGGCAGCGCGGGGAGTCCCTGAAGATCGAGGTGATGGCGGATGGCTCTCATCTCTTCCGGGCGGCGCACCGGTCCGGAGCGCGCGTCCTGGCGGCCGGCGTGCGCGTTCCGCCCGCGGACGCGCGGGCGATGCGGGCGATCGCGTCGGCGTGGAGCGACTACCAGAAGCTCGAGGTCCAGAAGCCTTCGATCAAGGCCGCGAACGTGTCCACTTTCCTTCTCATCACCCTCGCGGTCCTGCTCGCCTCGATCTGGACCGGCATGACCCTCGCCCGCCGGATCACGGGACCGATCGCCGCGCTCTCGGAGTCGACGCGGCGGATCCGGTCGGGTGACCTGTCGGCCCGCGTGGACGTCGCCGCCAACGACGAGCTCGGCGTCCTCGTGGACTCCTTCAACCGGATGGCGGCTGGTCTCGAAGACGCGCGTGACGCGACGCTCCGGTCGAACGAGGAGCTCCAGGAGATCAACCGCCGGCTCGACGTCGAAAGGCGCCTGCTCTCGACGATCCTCGAGTCGGTCACCACCGGCGTGCTCGCCTTCGACTCGGAGGGTCGCGTGACCGTCGCGAACCCGGCGGCGCGGTCGCTCCTCTCGCTCGGGGCCGACGACGTGGACCTCGCCCGCCTGCAGGAGCGAGCGGACCTCGCCCCCCTGATCGCGCTCCTCGAGGCGGCCGAGTCGGGAGACACGCCGGCGGGCCCGCGCGAGCTCATCCTCTCGGGCGAAGGCGGCGAGCGCCGGCTCGAGATCGCGCTGCGGCCCCTGTCGTCGCCGGAATCCGGAACGAGGGGGGGATGGGTCGTCGCGGTCGAAGACACGACTCACGTCGCGCGCGAGCAGAAGCTCGCCGCGTGGAGCGAGGTCGCGCGCCGCGTCGCCCACGAGATCAAGAACCCCTTGACCCCGATCCGCCTCTCCGCGGAGCGGATCGCGCGGCGCCTGCGAGCGGGCGGCGCGGACCTGCCCGAGACGATCGAGCGCGGCACCCGGACGATCGTCGAGGAGGTCGGCGTCCTGAAGGCGCTCGTCGACGAGTTCTCCCGCTTCGCGAGGCTTCCGGAGATGAAGCCGGAGCCGGTGGACCTCGCCCTGCTCGCCGCGGGGGCGGTCCGCCTCTTCGAAGGGGCGCGGGACGGAGTGGAGGTCCGGGTGGAGTCTCGGCTCACCCGGAGCCGCGTGAATCTCGACCCGGAACAGATCAAGCGGGTCCTCACCAACCTGATCGACAACGCCCTCGAAGCGTGCTCGCCGGCCGGCGAGATCGTCGTGCGGCTCTCCGACCGGGCGGGCGGCGTCACGATCGAGGTCGCCGACACCGGCCGCGGCATTCCGTCGCGCGATCGGGAGAAGCTCTTTCTGCCCGACTTCACGACGAAGGGGAGGGGAACCGGGCTCGGGCTCGCGATCGTGTCCCGCATCGTCGCGGACCACAACGGAACGATTCGCGTCGAAGACAACCGGCCGCGCGGAGCGCGGTTCATCATCGAGCTGCCGGCCGCATGAAGAAGAGGCGAGTCCTCGTCATCGACGACGAGAAGGCGATCCGCGAGACCCTCTCGGCGATCCTCGTCGACGAAGGGTACGAAGTGACCGCGGTCGAGAGCGGCGGAGAGGGACTGCGCCGCCTCGTCGAAGAGAGTTACGACCTCGTTTTTCTCGACGTCTGGCTGCGGGATCGCGACGGCCTGTCGCTCCTCGAAGCGACCGACGGGCGCCTGCGCGACGTTCCCGTCGTGATGATCTCGGGGCACGCCAACGTGGAGACCGCGGTGCGCGCCGTTCGGCTCGGTGCGTACGACTTCCTCGAGAAACCGCTGTCGCTCGACCGAGTCGTGCTGACCGCGCAGAAGGCGATCGAAAGGCGCGACCTGCTCGCGGAGATCGCGAGCTTCCGCGGGCGCCGCGAGTCCGAGTCGGCTCTGCTCGGCGAGTCCGCCCCGATGCGGCGGCTCCGGGAGGAGATCGCCCGTGTCGCGTCGACGGACGCGCGCGTTCTCATCACGGGCGAGAACGGCACCGGCAAGGAGCTCGTCGCGCGGCACGTTCACCGCCTCTCCGAACGGGGCGGCGCGCGCCTCGTCGAGGTCAACTGCGCCGCCATCCCGGAAGACCTGATCGAGTCGGAGCTTTTCGGTCACGTCCGCGGGTCGTTCACGGGGGCATCCGAGGACCGCCGCGGCAAGTTCGAAGAGGCCGACGGGGCAACGCTCTTCCTGGACGAAGTCGCCGACATGTCCGCGAAGACGCAGGCGAAGGTCCTTCGCGCGCTGCAGGAGGGGCGATTCACGCGCGTCGGAGGGACGCGCCCGATCGAGTCGGACGCGCGGGTCCTTTCCGCGACCAACAAGAACCTGGCGGAGGAGATCCGGCGCGGAGCGTTCCGGGAGGACCTCTATTTCCGGCTCGCGGTCGTCCCGATCGAGGTCCCTGCCCTCCGGGAGAGGACCGACGACATCCCGCTTCTCGCGGAGCACTTCCTCCGCGAGGCCTCCGCCCGCTTCGGGCGCAAGCCGAAGTCCCTCTCCGCCGCGGCCGTCGACGCCCTCCAGGCCTATCGCTGGCCGGGAAACGTGAGGGAGCTCAAGAACCTGATCGAGCGGCTCATGATTCTCTCCCCTTCCGAGGAGGTGAGACGCGAAGACCTCCCGGCGGAGATCCGCGACTCGATCGGCGAGAGCATCGCGCCCGAGGCGCCCCTGCGCGACGCGCGCGAAAACTTCGAGCGGCGCTATATCCTCGCCGCGCTCCGGAAGAACCGCGGCAACGTCTCCCGGACCGCCGAGGCGCTCGACCTGGAGCGGTCCAATCTCTATCGCAAGCTGAAGGCTTACGGGATCGAGGTCGAGAGGGAGTAGCTGACGGCGGCTACTCGGCTACTCGACTACTCGACTACTCTTCTAGCAGGCGGAGCTCGAGCACCTGGTCGCTCGAGAACTTCTCGAGACGGAGAGAGTGCTCCGCCGCCAGGAAGAGGGCTTCGGCCGGACACAGGCCCACGATCTCCGAGCCGACGATGGCGACGCCGTGGCGCTCCGCCTCCGAGCGCACGCACTCGAAGACCCGGTGGAGCGGGCTCTTCCGGAAGTTCGTCATGTTGATCGAGACCTGCACCTGGCCGCGGTCGGCGAGCTCGACCGCCATGGCCTTGACGAAGGCGAACCCTCCGCCCCGGTGGCGGATCGCCTTCGCGATCCGGTCGGCGACCGCCACGTCGCGGGTTCCGAGGTTGATGTTGTAGGCGATGAGCGGCGAGCGCGCCCCGACCGCCACGACGCCGGCCGTCGGGTGAGGGGTGTCGGGGCCGAAATCGGGCTTCCACTCGGGAGCCTTCATCTTCTCGGCGAACCCCTCGAACTGCCCTTTCCGGATCTCGGCGAGGTTGCGGCGCGGCTCGGAGGTCGCCGAGTCCTCGTACAGATAGACGGGAACGCGGTGGCGCTCCGCGATCTCGGCGCCGATCTCGCGGGACAGGGCGACGCACCGCTCGAGGGTCGCGCCGCGGATGGGGATGATCGGGGCGACGTCCACGGCGCCCATCCGGGGATGCTCCCCGGAGTGCGACGTCAGGTCGATGCGCGGGAGCGCGGCCCCGAAGAGCGCGCGAACCCCCTCTCGCACGCCCTCTTCGTCCCCGACGAAGGTCAGAACGCTGCGGTTGTGCGAGGGGTCGGAGGAGACGTCCAGGAGCCGGACGCCCGGCGCGCCGCGAACGGCCTCGGCAATCTCCGACACGGCTCTCGAGTCCCGCCCCGCCGAGACGTTCGGAACGCACTCGATCACCGTTCGCATCGGGGATTCTCCAGGCGGCGCAGTTTATAATTTCCGGGAACGTGGGCCTGACCAACGCCGGAACAACGGAGACGGACCCGGCCGTCTCGAAGGGTGACCTGTGAGCGCCGGAGCGCCCGGCGCCTATCCCGGCAACCTGTCGCTCCCGAAGGAGGTTCGCGAGAAGATCCTCTCGACGTTCCGCCACACGCTCGACCTCTACCAGGACGGAAAGCTCGACGACTGTCTGATCGGCTGCGACTTCATCCTCAAGATGGATCCGCGCTTCACGCCGGCGCGCCAGCTGCAGGAGAAGGCGCGCAACCCGAAGGCGGAGATCGACGTCGAGGGGCTCCGCGCCGTTCTCGTCGCCGACGCCGTCCCGCCGGCGCCCCCCGAGCCCGGGACCCGGCTCACGAAGGACGTTCCGCTCGTTCCCGCTTCCCGGCCGCGGGAGACGGCCGATCCCGGTCTGGAGGATCTCTCCCTCGACTCGCTGTCGCTCGACGGACCGGTTTCCGACTTCACCGCGCCCGCCCCCGCGGGAGAGTTCGGCCTTCCCTTCGATCCGGGCGGGCCGGGATCGGCGGCCCGAGCCTCCGACGCCGGGATCATCCAGGGGCCTCTCGCCGGCGACCCGGGACTCGCGTTTCAACCGCCCCTCACCGTCGAGCAGGAGATCGCGATCCTCCTGAAACAGGGGGACGAGGTCCGGGCGCGCGGGGACCGGCAACAGGCGATCGAGATCTGGTCGCGGGTTTTCCTGAGCGACATCGACAACGAGGAGGCGGCGTCCCGCATCGAGTCGGCCCGTCAGGAAATGGCGGGGGAAAGCGAGCGGCTCGCCTCGGCGCTCGCGCGCGGACAGGAGAGCTTCGCGCGAGGCGACCTCGACGAGGCGCGGACGCAGTTCGACTCGATCCTGACGCTCGACGAGCTCTCCCCGACTCCGCTGCCCGGCCAACCCACCCCGGTGAGCGTCCCGCCACCGGCGCCGGCCCCCGCTCCGGCCCGGCTCGCGCCGTTGCCGCCCCACGACCTCTCCGCGGTCTCGGCCTCGAGCGACGTGCTGGCGGAAGAGATGGATCAATCGGGCCCTCCGGGCCGCCGGTCCTGGACGGCTCCCCTGAAGTCCGGGAGCGAAGCGGCCGCCGACGACGGGACAGCCGTGCCGAAGCGTCCCGGCATCGCCCTCGGCGGCCGGCTGCCCCTCCTCGCCGGCGGAATTCTCGTGCTCCTCCTCGCCGCGGGGGCTTACTTCTTCTTCCTCCGTTCGCCGGCGCAGAAGCCTCCCGCCACGCCGGCGGCGGCGGGTCCCTCGCTCGAGCACGCGACGGCGCTCTTCCGCGAGGGCAGGATCGCGGAAACGACGGAAGAGCTCAGTCGCATCCCCCGCGGCCACCCGGACTATGCGAAGGCGCAGAAGCTCCTCGCGTCCCTTTCGGCTCCTTCCGCGGGGGCGTCCGGCCCGGGCGGCCCGAGCGCGCCGGCCCCCGCCGCACCGATCGGGGGGGCGGGAGTCGACGCCGCCGCCCTTCGGGCACAGGCGGAGCGGGCGCTCGCCGAGAAACGTTATATCGACGCCCTGAAGGGATTCAGCCTCGCCGCCCCGCACTTCCCCGAGGACCCGACGTTCTCGCAGCAGATGGCCGCGGCGTCGTCGAAGGTGAGCGAGCTCACGCCCGCCGTGAAGCTGTACAACGACGGGGAGTACGAGACGGCGATCCCGATCCTCTGGAGGATCTACCAGGTGGGGCGCGACAACCAGGACGCGCGCTCGTACCTCCTGCGCTCCTACTTCAACCAGGGGGTCGCTCAGCTCCAGAACGGGCTCTACGAGAAGGCGAAGGAGTCGTTCGGCGAAGTCCTCGCCCTCGACGCAGAGGACGAGGAGGCCGCGAGGCACCGCCGCTTCGCCGAGCGCTACCGCGAAGGAAACCTCGACCTCCTCGGTCAGATCTACGTTCGGTACATTTCGCCCCGGTCATGAGCGTCCCTCCGGCGGACTCGGAAGGCCCTCACCCCGGCCCCCTCCCGCGGGGAGAGGGGGCTTTCGCCGACCTCCCCCTTCATCCGGAGCCCCCGCGCGATCTGGGCGCCGCGGCGACGAGCGCGGCGCCGTCGGGCGCGGCGGCGTCGGGCACGGCGTCGATCTCCGACCGCGCTCTCGGCGCGGCCGCCGACGCCGCAACCGCGGTGCTCCTCGTCCTCGTCGCTCTCCTCGGAGCATTCGCCGCGGTCGGCCGAACGCCCCGGTTCGAAGGACTCGGCTGGGCGGCGGCCTTCGCGCTCGACGTTTCCTTCTTCGCGACCGTCGTCCCTCTCGTGCTCTTCGGCCGCACCGTCGGGATGTCGCTTGCCGGCACCGTCGTCCGGGACGAGGGAGCGGGTCGGCTGCTCACTCCGTCGGAGGCGGCGCGCCGTTGGGCGGGGACCCTCCTCACGTTCGCCGGTCTCGGTCTCCCCCTCCTGTGGACCGTGAGGGACCCCGACGCTCCGACCCTCGCCGACCGGCTTTCCGGCCGGACACTGGTCCGGGACGGTTGAGCAGCCCCCGCCTGCGCGTCGCGGTCGCGCAGATCGACACGACCGTCGGGGATTTTCCCGGCAACTCCGAAAAGATCCTCGCCTTCGGCCGGCGCGCGGAAAACGAGGGAGCGGACCTCGTGCTCTTTCCGGAGCTCGCCGTGTCGGGCTACCCGCCCCGCGACCTCCTCGACCGCCGATCGTTCCTCGCCGAGGCGGAGCGGGCGACGGCGCGGATCGCGCGCGCGACCGGTGCCGCGACGTGGCTCTACGGCACCCCGCTTCGAAACCGGGGGCGAAGCGGCCGCACCGTCTTCAACGCCGCCGTGGCCGCCCGGAAGGGGAAGCGCGTCGGCGAGTACCACAAGAGGCTGCTGCCGACGTACGACGTCTTCGACGAGGGGCGTTATTTCGAGCCCGGGCGGGAGGGCGCGCTCGTCCTCCGGATCAAGGGCTTACGAGTCGGCGTCACGATCTGCGAGGACATCTGGAACGACAAGACGTTCTGGAAGCGGCCGCTCTACGGGCAGGACCCCGTGGCCGAGATCGGCGCGCTCGACCTCGACCTCCACGCGAACGTCTCCGCATCCCCCTACACGCTCGGCAAGGACCGCCTCCGTCGCCGGATGATGGGCCGTATCGCGCGCCGGACGAAGGTTCCCCTCGTCAGCTGCAACCTCGTGGGCGGCAACGACGGGCTCGTGTTCGACGGCGCGTCGGCGGCCTTCGATTCGAAGGGACGGCTCGTCGGGCGGAGCCGCTCTTTCGAGGAGGACTTCTGGACGATCGACCTGCCGGGCGGCCGCGGCCCGAAACCGGCCGCCGAGAAGGACGTCGCGGGTCTTCGTCGGGCGCTCGACCTCGCGCTGTCCGACTACGCCGCGAAGTGCGGATTTCTCGAGGCGGTCCTCGGCCTGTCGGGCGGGATCGACTCGGCCGTGACCGCGGCGATCGCGGCGGAAGCCCTCGGCGCGCAGAAGGTCCTCGGGGTCGCGATGCCCGGCCCCTACTCCTCGAAAGGGAGCCTGCGGGACGCCCGCGAGCTCGCGAAGCGACTCGGGATCCGCTTCATGGAAATCCCGATCGGTCCCGTGTTCGACGCGTACCGAGCCGTCCTCGGCCCCGCGTTCGGATCCGGTGACTGCGTGGCGGCGGAGGAGAACCTCCAGGCGCGGATACGCGGCGCGATCCTCATGGGCTTGTCGAACCGTTTCGGCTACCTCGTCCTCTCGACGGGCAACAAGTCGGAGATCGCCGTCGGCTACTCGACTCTCTACGGCGACATGGCGGGCGGATATGCGCTGATCTCCGACATACCGAAGACGCTCGTCTACGAGCTCGCGCGGGAGATCAACCGCGAGAGGGAGAAGATCCCCGCCGCGAGCCTGTCGAAGGCGCCGTCGGCCGAGCTCCGACCGAACCAGAAAGACAGCGACTCGCTGCCGCCCTACGAGACTCTGGATCCGTTGATCGAAGCGCTCGTCGACCGGTCCCTTTCCGTGGACGCCGCCGCCCGGCGCGCGAACGTCTCGAGCGATCTCGCGCGGGAGATCGCGCGACGGATCGACCGCAGCGAGTACAAGCGACGGCAGATGCCCCCCGGACCGAAGGTCACGGCGAAGGCGTTCGGGGAGGGCCGCCGCTATCCGATCGCGCACCGATTCCGTGTCTGAGCGGGAGGGCGCGGGCGGCGCGCCGGTCGCCGCCGCGGGTCACGCGGAGAAGTACGTCTGGAAGGACATCCCCGGGTCCTCCCACGACCGGCTTCGTCGCCGGATTCTCGCCATGCCCCCGGACCTTCGCCTCCTCGACCTCGGCGCCGCGGGGGGACACCTCGGCCGCGCCGTCCGCAGCCGCTGCTCCTTCCTCGCGGGCGTCGAGCCGGATCCCTCCCTGCCCGCGTCCGCGCGCGAGGGCTACGACGATTGGAGAGCCGTCGACGCGCTCGAGGCGGGTGACTGGGGAGATCCCTTCGACGTCGTCGTTTGCGCGGACGTGCTCGAGCACGTTCCGAGCCCGGTGGTGATGCTCGCCCGGATCCGGCGGTGGCTGCGCCCGGGAGGGATTCTTCTCGCCTCCGTCCCCAACGTCGCGAACGTGTCGGTGCGGGCCGCGCTGCTCTTCGGCCGGTTCGAGTACGCCGACCGGGGCATCCTCGACGCGACCCACGTGTCCTTCTACACGCGGGCGAGCGCCCGCCGGCTGCTGGCGGGCAGCGGCTTCGACGTCGTCTCCGCCACACCAACGGCGATGCCGTACGAGCTGGCGGTGCCCGCGCTCGGTCGGGGCGGGCTCGCGGTCGCCACGCGGGCTTTCGCGGAAGGGACCGCCCGAGTCTGGCCGACCCTCTTCGGCTACCAGTTCGTCTTCGAAGCAATCCGGCGATGAGCCCGTCGGTACCGGGAGGCAAGGCGTCTCTCGTCGTTCCGGCGTTCGACGAGCGCGAGCGGATCGAGCGCGCGATGTCCGAGATCGCGGCCTGGAGGCGCGGCAGACCGGGGGGTTGGGACTGGGAGGTGATCGTCGTCGACGACGGCTCCTCCGACGGCACGGGTGAGATCGCGAGCCGAGCGGCGGAAAAGGCAAATCTTCCGATCGTGCTCCTCCGGCACCCGGAGAACCGCGGCAAGGGCGCGGCGCTGCGGACCGGGGTCCTCGCGTCGACCGGCGACCCGCTCCTCGTCTCGGACACGGACCTCTCGACGCCTCTCGGCGAATGGGCCAAGCTCGCCGAGCGGCTCCCGACGCACCCGGTCGCGATCGGTTCCCGCGCGATCGACGAAGAGCTCGTGCGCAAGCGGCAACCGTTCTATCGGCAGTGGATGGGTAAGACGTTCAACGGCTTCGTCCGCCTCATCGCCGTTCGCGGGATCCACGACACCCAGTGCGGGTTTAAGCTCTTTCGCGGAGACGTCGCGCGCGACCTGTTCCGGCGCGCGCGGATCGACCGCTTCGCCTACGACGTCGAGATTCTCTATCTCGCGCGGAGGGACGGCCTCGCGATCGCCGAAGTCCCCGTCCTCTGGTTCAACTCGCCCGAGTCCAAGGTGTCCGTCGTGCGCGACTCGCTACGGATGCTGCGGGACCTCGTTCGGATCCGGTGGATTCATCGGAGACCGCCGATGGGCGCGGAGAACCGCTAGCAAAAACCGGGACGAGCCGCATCGCGACTCCGGCGGCGACGAGGGGCGCGAGAGCCGACACCGTGCGCGCGAGAGCCGTCTGCACGAGCCAGCGGGGGGCCGCGACGGCGAGCGCCGGCAGGAACAGGTAGGCCGCGAAACCGCAGGCGGCGAGCACGAGCAGGCGGGTGCCCGCCGGCGAGCGTTTCCCCGCGTCGAGGAGAACGGCGAGCGCCGCCGCCGCGATCCACGTGCGGGGGCCGGTTTCGGCGACCGCCGCCGAGAGGGCTTCCGCGACCCGCGGGACGAGCTCCGCGGGGCGGGTGAGCAGCGTGAAGTCGAAATCCCGCAACGGAAGGCTTCCTCGAACGACCCGGTGGGCGGCGACGATGACGGCGGCGGGGAGCGCGAGGAGCGCGGCGGCGCGGGCGCCGACGCCGCGGCGCGCGAACGCGAAAAGAGCGGCGAGGACGAGCGCCGCCGCGACGAGAAACAGGCCCTCGTTCTTCGTCGAGGCGCAGAGCACGGCGGCGAGCGCGAGGCGCCGCGACGCACCCCTGTCCGTCCGGTCGAGACGGTCGCAGAACGCCGTCCCGAGCAGAAGGAACGCGAAGGAGAGCGGGACCTCCGCCATCCCGGTCGTGAAACCCCGGTACAGCGGCTCGAAGTGAGCGAGGAGGGCGGCGGCCCCGAGAGCGAGCGGCCGGGACGCTCCGCGACGCCGAAGCCAGCCGAAGAGGAGCAGGAGCGTCGCGACCTGGAGGAGGGGGAAGACGAGCGCCATCGCGTGGTCGTCCCACCGGCCGGCGAGAAAGGCGAGGCCCGCGTACAGCAGCGGAAGGCCGAGCGGATACTCCGGATGGGAAAAGGAGAGAGCGCTCCACTGGAAGAGTCGCTCCGGCATCCCCCGCTCGAAGAAGAACGTCTTGCCCTTCAGGCCCCAGATCGCGACGTAGTCGTTCGCCCACATCGGCTCGGTCAGCGCCCGCAGCGCGTAGATCGCGACTCCGGCGGCGAGCAGAAGGAGCAAGACGACCGAAGGCCGGCGCGAGGGCTTCCGCTCGTCGAAGGTCGATTGCCGGGGAGGGCGCAGCTTCACGAGGCGTGCGACGGCGACCGCGGGAAACGCGAGGAGAAGGAAAGGGAGCCAACCCGGTTCGAGCCCGACGGAAAACGCGAGCGAAGCCGACGCCGCGACGATGGCGAAACCCGCCGCGAACCCCCACGCGAGGCGTTCCGTCCGACTTCCTCGCGGGACGAGCGCGCCGGCCACCGCCCAACCGATCGCGATCGCACCGGCGCAGACCGCGGCCGTGGAGGTGAGCCCGGCCGCGAGGCCGTTCACGGCGGGACCGAGAGGGCGCCGCCCCCCCACCGCGCGACGACCCGCCAGCCCGCGGGGGGAGAAACCCCGTACGTGAGCGCCGCAGAGCGCGGCGGGATCGGACGGGGACTCCGGACGACGGGCAGGGGCGCGAGCTGGTAAGAAGCGAGGTACAGCTCCTCGTCCGCGCCGCGGGACGTCTCGAGCGAAACGGCCTCTACGCCCGCGGGCAGGAGACGCCGCGCGCCCTCGACGAACTGGAAGAACGGCCGATCGAAGGCGGTCCCCGATCCGCCGAGCCGGCGGTCCGGGAGCGGTCGCGACGCGCTGGCCGCGAGAAACGCCGCGCGCCGGGCGAGCACGCGTGGCGGCTCGGAGAGGAGGAAGATCGCGAGGAGGACCGCGGAAGCGGCGAGAACGACGAGTCTGCGGCCGCTCACACCGGCAGCGGGAAGGCCGCGCACAGCAGGGCGACGGCCGAGCGGACCTCCGCCGTGGCGCCGGCGTCTCCGCGGGACTCGAGCACGCGCGCGATCGCGTCGCCGATCGCCTCCATTTCCGCCGTCCCCATCCCGCGCGTGGTCACCGCCGGGGTGCCGATCCGGATCCCCGAAGCGACGAGCGGCGGGCGCGCGTCGAAAGGGATCGTGTTCTTGTTCACCGTCAGCCCGGCGGCCTCGAGCATCTTCTCGGCCTCTTTCCCGGAGAGGCCGGCCGCGCCCACGTCGATCAGCATGAGGTGGTTGTCGGTCCCGCCCGAGACGATGCGGAAGACGCGCGCCGCGAGCCGCCCCGCGAGCGCCTTCGCGTTCGTCACGACCTGCCGCTGATATTCGGCGAACTCGGGAGTGCCCGCCTCGGCGAACGCCACCGCCTTCGCGGCAATGACGTGCTCGAGCGGGCCGCCCTGGACTCCCGGGAACACGTTGCGGTCCAGGTCCTTCGCGCGATCCGCGCGGCAGAGGACGATCCCGCCGCGCGGACCCCGGAGCGTCTTGTGGGTGGTGGACGTGACGAACGCGGCGTGCGGGACGGGAGACACGTGGAGGCCCGCGATCACGAGGCCCGCGATGTGCGCGATGTCCGCCATCAGGACGGCGCCGATCTCGTCGGCGACCTCCGCGAACCGGCGGAAGTCGATCTCCCGCGAGTACGCCGACGCGCCGGCGATGATGAGCCTCGGGCGGTGCTCCCGCGCGACGGCGGCGAGCTCGTCGTAGTCGATCCGCTCGTCCTCGCGCCGGACGCCGTAGGCGACGACCTTGTACTCCTTGCCCGAGAACGACAGCGGGTGGCCGTGGGTGAGGTGCCCGCCGTGCGAGAGGTTCATCCCGAGGATCGTGTCGCCCGGCTTCAGCACCGTGATGTACACGGACATGTTCGCCTGGGAGCCCGAGTGCGGCTGGACGTTCGCGTGCTCCGCGCCGAAGAGCTTCTTCACCCGCTCGATCGCCGTCGCCTCGATCTTGTCGACGAACTCGCACCCGCCGTAGTAGCGGCGGCCGGGATAACCCTCCGCGTACTTGTTCGTGAGGACGGAGCCCTGCGCCTCGCGAACCGCCCGCGAGACGAAGTTCTCGGAGGCGATCAGCTCGAGCCCTTCGTTCTGCCGCCGCTCTTCGTCACGGATCCAGCCGGCGACGTCCGGATCGACGGCGTCGAGGTCCCGGTCGAGGAAGGCGGCGGCGGCGGGGGTCGAAATGGTCCGATTCATCACTTGAGCGTCGAGCTAGGTCGACGAGACCCCGATCCGCGGCGCCGGAATCCCCCGAAGCAGGCCGTCGGAGCTCAGATCCTCGTCGATTTCCGGCCAGTGGATTCCGTATCCACCACCCGAGATCCGCCAGTTCGCCCTCTGCTCCGGCGTCGCGCGCATCAACCGCGGGTACCAGGCGATGGGCACTGCGATCGTTCGACCGTCCGCCAGATCCACGACCAGGTGGTCGGCTGAAAATCGGACGTCGCGGATCCGCTGACCGGAATCAAAGACGGAAGTATTCATGCCAGCTCGTTAGTAGCCGATGTCGATTGTCGGCAATCAACCGTCGAATTGCGCGAAGTTCCCGGCTCGAGAAGCCGAGATTCCGAGCCGGCGAGATCGGGTCGAGCCAGAACTTCGCCGAGCGATCCTCCCGATCGACGTGTACGTGAGGTGGCTCGCCGGAATCATGACTGTAAAAGTATATTCGGTAAGGACCGCTCCTGAGGACGGTCGGCATCGCTCGGACCTCTGACTCCAGTTGTCGCGAAGCCGAGAGAGGTCGGGTCCCCCACCTCTATTTCCTGCGTGTGCCGACAGGCGATGCTGGGATGTCTCGACGGAGGTGCAGAATCTGATCCCCTATCCGGTGACGACCTCGCGATACTCCGATGCAATAGCTGTCGGTCATTCCCGCGATTTGGTCCGCGATCGACCGGTAGAACTCGGGTCGGGTGCGGTAGCTGAGGGAAACCTCGGACCGGACCTCGGAGAGCGAGACCTCGCGGAGGAAACGGACGCCCAATTCGCCGGCAACCGCTTCGAGAACGGAGTCCGGCAGGAGCCGCGGGTTCTCGCTGTACGCGTGGAACAGGCCGGTGACGACTCGCCGGGCGCGCCCGTCGTGCCGCGACACGGGAAAAGAGTGGATGACGTGGCGATACACGAACTCGCGCAGCTCCCGGTAGAGCCCGCGGCCTTCGTCGGAAAAGCCAACGAGGTCTCCGGGCAGCCTCTTCCGCCATCCCTCGAATTCGGCCGCCGTCGAGATGCCCTTCGACTCGACCCAGCTTTCGATCCGGGTCCGCGAGGCCTGGATCAGGTCGGTGATCAGCGTCGCGATCATGCCGCGGATGAGCGAAGCGCGCCGCACGGCGGGGTTGCGTCCCCCGCCACGGGCGGCCCGGGCGACACGGGACACGGCGAGCCCTTCGATCGCGTCCTCGCCGGCGAGCTCGATCCCGTCCTCGAGGTCGTGCGTCTGCTGGGCGATCTCGTCGGACCAGTTGACGACCTGCGCCTCGAGGGTGCCGCCGGACTCGAAGCGCAGCCCCTCGGCGAAGTCGAGCGGAAAGGGGAAGTCCCGCCGCCAGAGGGTGTGCTTGAAGATCCCCTCCCGCACGTCGTCGGTCAGGTTCAGCCCGGGCTCGTCGTAGCGCCGCTCGAGGCGGTCGACGACGCGCACCGACTGATAGTTGTGCTTGAAGCCGCCCGCGTCGGGATGGCTCGCGCGGAGGAGCTGATCGAGCACGCTCTCGCCGGAGTGGCCGAACGGCGTGTGGCCGAGGTCGTGGCCGAGGGCGATCGCCTCCGTCAGGTCCTCGTTCAGGCCGAGCGCCCGCGCGACGCTGCGCGCGATCTGCGCGACCTCGATCGTGTGCGTGAGGCGGGTCCGGAAGTGGTCCCCTTCGAACGGGATGAAGACCTGGGTCTTGTGCTTCAGGCGCCGGAAAGCGCGCGAGTGGATGATCCGGTCGCGGTCCCGCACGTACTGGGTCCGGGAGTCGTCCTCGTCGGACGGGAGCGGCCCGCGCGGGCGGGAGGCGAGCGCGCTCCGGGAGCCGAAGACCGCGAGACGCTCGTCCTCGAGCCGCTCGAAATCGGTCCGCGTGAGAGGGGATGCCGCGATCGTCATTCGTCCTCGAGACTCCCCGAGAGGATCAGCGAGCGCGCTTCACCGACGAGATAAAGGGAGCCCGCGACGATTATAGGGGCGGGGTCGGGCTCCGCGAGGAGCTCCCGGAGCGCGGCTTCGAGGCTCTCGCGCGGGAGCGCGTCCGGCCGCGCCGCGGCGGTGCGCCGGGCGAGCTCCCCGGCGGTGGCGGCGCGCGGGGAGGGCGCGGACACGAGCCGCACGCTCGCCGCGGCGGGAAAGAGGATCGCCGCGATCGCCTCCACGTCCTTGTCCGCCATCGCGCCGAAGACGAGAGGGGCCCGCCCCTCCAGTCCGCCGTCGCGGAAAAAGCGCGCGAGCGCCTCGGCGCCCGCCGCGTTGTGGCAGCCGTCCAGGAGGAGGGTGCGGCCGCGCGCCGTCCGCTTCTCGAGCCGTCCGGGCCACCGGGTGGCGGCGACTCCGAGTGGGATCGCGTCGCGGAGGTCCGGCCGCACGACCTCGAGGAGCTCCGCCGCGCGAGCGGCGAGCGCGACGTTCCTCGCCTGGTGCTCGCCGGGGAGCGGGGTCGCGAGCGCGTATCGCCCCTCCGGGGTCTGGAGAGAGAACCGGGTCCCGTCGACCGACGTCGTCAGATCGGAGATCGTGAGCTCCCGCGCGGCTTCGTGCAGGACAGAGCCCGTTTCGCGGGCGGCTTCGCGGAGCGCGGAGGCCGCTTCGTCCTC
>Ga0079216_10000082_pt1 | contig 17608 bp, 16 predicted proteins | sample NCAS100_FD_77008 | JGI IMG/M metagenome (GOLD analysis project Ga0079216, IMG submission 77008) | Agricultural soil microbial communities from Utah to study Nitrogen management - NC AS100 | ecosystem: Environmental > Terrestrial > Soil > Agricultural land | place: USA: North Logan, Utah...
CAGCGATCAGCGATCAGCGATCAGCGAATGGCGACAACGAACACCATTCAGTCACGACGATCAAGGCCGGCCTTCCTTCCGGTGAGCTCAGTCCTTCCAATCAGCGATGAAAAGGTTGGTGTCGCCCTCCCTGCTGTTTCCGCGATTCGAGGCCCAGACAATGCGGCGTCCATCGGGACTGAACATCGGAAAGCCGTCGAACTCCTGGTGGTTCGTGATCTGCTCGAGTCCCGTGCCATCGAGGTTGACCAGGTACAGCTCGAAGTTGCGGCTTCTCGGGTTCTTGTAGTTGGAGGAAAAAATGATCCTGCGTCCATCGGGCGTCCACGACGGCCCGAAGTTGGCGCCGCCAAGCGAGGTGATCTGCCGTTGATTGCTGCCGTCGGCATTCATCACCCACAGTTCCATTCGGCTCGGCCGCACCATGCGTTGCGCGAGCAGATTCCGGTAATCGGCAAGTCCGGCCGAATCAGGCGGATGCCAGGCCCGATAGACGATCTTCGTTCCATCGGGTGACCACCAGGGGCCGCCATCGTAGCCCGGTGCCGTCGTCAGGCGGCGTACGTCCGTGCCATCCACGTTCATCGTGTAGATGTCGAGGTCCCCGTCCTTCAGGGACGTGAACACGATGCGGCGCCCATCGGGCGATAGTACGCCTTCGGCGGTGTAGACGTCGTAGTTCGTTAGGCGCCGGAGGCCGCTGCCATCACGGCCGGCCGTGTAGATGTCGAATCGATCGAGTCCCCACACGTAGCCTTTCGACGGATCTGGCCGCGGTGGGCAGGTCGAATCATGGGCGTGCGACGAGGCGAAGAAGAGGCGCTGGCCATCGGGAAGGAACCAGCCGCAGGTCGTCTTTCCTTTGCCATTCGACACTCGCGTCAGTCCGCTGCCGTCGATGCGCATCACGTACTGCTGGTCGCAGGCGCGTCCGTCGCGTGTCGACTGAAACGTCAGCCACTGACCATCGCGGCTGAAATACGCCTCGGCGTTTTCTCCACCAAACGTGACTTGGCGGATCGAGGCGAAATGGCGCTCGCCGTCCTGTGGTGCGACGTCGCGGCCCTGAGACGGGCCGCCGGGAGAATGAAACGCCGCCACGAGAATCGTGGCGGCGCCCAGAACAGACTTTGTCATGCGTGCAATTTATCGCTTTGCGGTCACCAGCGCGAAGAGGTCAGCCTGTGTATTACCGCGGCGAAGCAGGTCGAGCGCCTTGGCGAGCTGTGGGTCGTCGTCGATGGTTCGGCGGCGGGCCGTGGAATCGCCAAACGCAAGCCGGGTGACCCTGATCTCGAGTTCGCGGTCGATTGACCGAGCCGCACCATTGAACAGCGCACGGTCGACCTCGATTCCCTTGCTCTGGAACCGGCGATACAGCTCTTCCCGCCACGCCGGCTGAACGGTGAAATCGGGCTTCACCTTGTCTTTCAGCTCGATAGCGTAGTCGTACATGATGACATACATGTCGGTCGACTTCGCTGCGGTCGCCTTCCGGTACTCCTGCTCGGCCGTGGTGAAGGTATCGGGCTTCACGATCACATCGGGCGTAACGGCGCCACCGCCGTAAACCACTCGACCCGCATCGGACTTGAACGTCGGACGCTTGCTCAACTCGAGCGAGTCGTGGTCGACCTCGACCCAGTTGCCATCCTCGGTCAGGACACGCTCCTTCTGGATTGAACGACCCGAGGGGGTATACCACTTGCCCGTGGTCATTTTCAGCGCATACCCGCCATCGAGGTTGAAGACCGTCTGGACCAGGCCCTTACCGAACGACGTCGTGCCGACAATTACCGCACGGTCGTGGTCCTGAAGTGCCCCAGCGACGATTTCTGATGCCGACGCAGAGTACTGATCCGTCAGGATGACGAGCGGAAGCGTCGGTGCGAGTGGTTTCTCGCGGGCGTAATACGTCTGCGGCTCCACGTTACGGCCACGAACGCTGGCGATTTCCTGTCCTTCCTTGAGGAAGAGGTTCGTGATCGACAGGGACTGATCGAGGAATCCGCCCGGATTGCTGCGAAGGTCGAGCACCAGACCCTTCGCCCCCTGCGCCTGCAGGCTCATCACGGCACGCCCCAGCTCCTGCGTCGAGGTTTCGTTGAAACCCGTCAGCGGGATGTAACCGATCTTGCCGTCGAGCACGATTGCGTACGGAACCGCGGGGACTCGGATCAGCGCCCGCGTGAACGTGGCTTTTATCGGTTCGGGAACTCCGGGCCGAGCGAAAGTCACGTTGACCTTGGTGCCGGGCGTCCCAGTCAGTGAGTCCGCAACCTTTCGCGAATTCCAACCGCGAACGGAGAGCGTATCGATCGCGACGATGATGTCACCTTCGCGGATGCCTGCCCTCTCCGCAGGAGTGTTCGGGAAGACCACCACAATGGTGACGCCCTTACCGGGTTGCTCCTCAATGCGCATACCGATGCCGCCGTAGCGTCCAGCGGTCGTCGTATTGAACTGGGTCAATTGTTTGGGCGACATCAGTTCGGAATACGGATCCTGAAGCTGCGTTACCAGACCCCGCGCAGCCTTTTCGTAGAGATCGGCGCCGTTCACTGAATCGACAAACCGCGCGTTTACCAGGTCGAGGACCTGGGAAAACAACTTGCCGCCTTCACGAGAGCCGCGTTCCTGAACTACGAACGCGCCAGCGAAAGCGGGCACGAGGATGACGCCGATCAGAGCTACTCTGCGAGGTAGACGCATCGAGACACCTTGATTGAATGAGCTGACCCGTGGTCAGTACGTGGTCCGGGTCAACGAGTTCCGTCCCTACTGCTCCGGACTGCACATCCATGAAGTCCGTCACTCCAAGCGTCACAACGGGTTGCGACCGTTGGTGGGCTCATGGAATGCTAACACTGAACGGCACGGTCGCCGCAAGGATTAAGTGACGTAATGCCTATTGCGGACTCCCGAACGGCGCTGGGCCCCGACGCCGATCCCCGTCTATTTGGAGCGCCCCGCCAGAACGTAGTCCACGAGCCAGGCACGGCGCTGCTGCCGGATCTCCGCGCTCCGAAGGATACCTGCGGAGAGGAGCATTTCGTGTGCCGGTTGCAGCACGCGAACGAGGTGTGACGGGTAACGCTGCGTGAGCGGCACGCGTTCGGCGAGTCGTTCGAGACTGACGCGCCAGGCGAGACTGCCCTCCGATCGACTCACCTCGATCATCCGGTACAGCCGTCGCGCGACTGGTGACGAGAGGGCGAAGTAGTGCGAAGAGAGGATCATTGATGAGTGGCCGGCCGCGATGTTTGCTCGCAACGTCGGCGAAAGAACGACGCGGGCATCGCCTGGCTCGGTCGACGATAGGGTCGCGAAGAGAGACAGCTGATCCTTGTCGGCCTGCCGACGACGGTCGATGCTGACGCTCTGGAACAGGGTGAAGCGGGCGGAGACCGGACACCCGGAGGTAGCGCTCCAGTACGCGTCGATCGACTCCAGGGTCGTGCGTTCGAGTCGGACGAGGGCGCCGCGCAACTGTTCATACGTCCGTCCATCCGCCCGCCGCCCGATTGATCGCAACAGCGCATGAAGGGTGAACGTGACGCTACCGTCCGCGGGCGCTCCGCTTTCGTGATAGCGCCGGCAGACTTCGACGTAGACGTCCTGGTCAAACGTTCCAGGCAGTCGGTCACCTGGGGCGGGCAACACCCGCCAGCGACCTCCAGCCTCAGGCGCGTGCACCACGGGACCGGCATCGGACGAGTCACTCAACCTGAATACCGGAAGGGATTCCAGGCTTCGATCGAGCAGCACGATCCGCGACGGCGCGCGACGTTGTGCGGCGTCGTCCGAAGGAGGGGTGCTGGAATCCCGACCGAGCATGATCAACCCAGTCGAATGACCTGGCCATTCAATGGCCCGGCGGCCTTTGAAGAGAGCCAGAGGACCCAGGCCGCCACCGTTTCACGTTCGACGTATTTCTGGTCCTGACCCATGGACGAGATGTTGGTGCCGGTCCGAATAGCCTGCGGTGCGAGCGCGTTGGCACGCACGCCAGATGCGCGCTCCTCGCCGGCAACGGCACGCATCAACGTGATCACGCCACCTTTTGCGGCTGCATACGCTGCCATCTTCGAAACGGCAGCACCAGGCAGCGCCGCGGCTGAAGCGAAGTAGACCATTGCTCCTGCCGCCTGCCTGACGAGTGGCAACAGCGCCCGGGTGGCGACGAACGCCGTGGTAAGGTTGATCGCGAACAGCTTGTGCCAGCTGGCAGGGTCAGTTTCTGCCACGGGAGCTCCATCGACATAGCCGCCGGCCATGTGCACCACAACTGAGACACCGTTTGGTGCAAGTTCGCCGACTTTGGCGGCGACGTCACCGGTTTCGTCCGGGTTGGTCAGGTCGCACGAAAAAGGGTGGACTTCCGATGCCTGACGAGCAAGGTCGGCGGCGCGTTCCTGAACACCTTCTCGATCTCGATCGATCAACACGAGTCGGGCCCCACGATCCGCAAACGCCGCGGCAACGACCTCTCCCACCTGTCCGCGCCGCCCCACGCCCGTCAGGACGACCGTCGCGCCGCGCAACTCATCGGCGAAGGAGGCGGGCACCATGTTCATCGTGACTCGGACCGACCGAGTGTGGAGCGGATCGCCTCGCGCAGTGCGAGAACGGTGTCGTCCTGGGCTGCCGGCGAATCGGAGCGCAGGTGGAGCTCGATCCCATCGGCGACCGGCACCCGCCGCCATGCGACCGGCTCTTCGTCATCCATTTCGGCGGCGCCAGGGCGACCTGTGAGAAGGACCGGGGCAAGCGATTGCGCGACGCGGCGTTCGAGGGCATCACCGGTCGTGTCACGCATTTCCCGCTTGATGCCTTCGAGCGTCGACCCTTCGCGTTGCCGCAACTTGATGGCGAGCAGTTGCAGGAAATGGCGGTAGTTGTACGTGGCTGATGTTCCGACGCCGTCAGGGCGATCCATCAGGCTGTTCGCGACGTAGAATCGCACGGCGCGCGCCGATGGCGCCGCACGCGCTGACGCGTTCGTGGGTCGGACCCCGGCGGAGTCGACGAGTGCTGAAACGTGCGCTGCCAGGCCACGTGCATTCCACGGTGCATGACGAGCGTGTGCTCTGAGAAGTGCGAGAGGCGAGTCCGCCATGCGGCAACATTACGCGTCGAAGTTAGGCCTTCGCTAGGCAGCAGAACGGTCGCGATGTGAAGGCATCCACACCGCGACCGTCGCGAACGACCTTCCGTGCTACTTCTTCGCCTTTGCTTTCTTTGCCGTCTTCTTCGCGGCCTTCTTTACGGGTTTTGCCCTGGCCGCCTTCTTTGCCGGCTTCTTTACGGCCTTCTTTGCCGCCTTTGCCGCTCCTTTTTTCGGGCCAGCTTTCGCTTTTGCTGGAGCCGCAGCTTTTGCGCTTGCCGCTTTCGCGGGTGCCGCTTTCACAGTCGAGCCTTTCGCAGGCGCCGCTTTCGCGGGCGCCGTGTCCCTGGGAGCTGGCACGGTCTTCGCCTTTGCCGCGGGTGGTGTCGACGGAGTAGACGGAGATGGCGCTGCCGCTACGGCCTTGGACGCGCGCGAGCGCGGAGTGGGTGGGGCGCCGAAGACGACCTCCTCTTCGTCATCTCCTCCGGCATCTTCCACGATTTCCGCGAGCTCTTCGTCCTCCTCGAGCGTAGCCTCCTCCGGTTCATCCCAGAGATCGCTGCTCTGCTTTCCCGATCCCCAGCCAGCTTCCTCGTCGTCCTCGTCGTCGTCGAAGGAAGATCCGCCGTACGATCCCTCCTCCGATTCATCGTCATCGGAGAACACCAAGGGATTCCTGACCTCCTCGTCACGCGGCATGCGCGCCTCCTTCTGCGGTGTAAGCGCCGGTGTCATGCCGGCGGCTGAGTTTTTGTCGCCTGTTTACTGAGATTCTGCCAAGCAGCATCGCGACGCCTTTGCCGCGACCACCTAGTACAATGGCGGGGCTTCGCCGTCAAGCGGTGAAGGAGCCGAGCACGAGTGACACGTGCACAAACCGTTAGGCCTTTCTCGAATGCGCGACGACGGCGCGGACCGCTCAGTCAACGAACTCCACCGAAACTGGCTTCGTGATGATCCCTGCCTTCACGCCGTGGTCGAGCAAAGTCCGCACGGACTCGCGCCCTCGATCGCCGTAATCCCTCGTCCAGTCGTTGACGTACATGCCGACAAAGGTGTCTGCTTTCGACCTGTCCAATCCCCTCGCGTAGCGCATGGCGTGGTCTAGCGCGCCTTCGCGATGACTCAATGCATAGTCGATACTGGCGCGAAGATGTCGCGAAACTCTGGAAATAAGTTCTGTTCCCAAGTCCTTCCGAATCACGTTCCCACCCAGCGGAAGCGGCAGCCCGGTCTTCTCAAACCACCACTCGCCCATGTCGGCGATCAAGAACAATCCGTCGTCGGCGTAGGTGAGCTGTCCTTCATGAATAAGCAGGCCGAAGTCCACCCCACTTGATTTCACTGCCTCCTCGATCTGGTCGAACGGAGTGACGACGGGTTCGAAGTTCGGCACGGCGAGCTTCAGTGAGAGGTACGCGGTGGTGAGCAGCCCCGGCACCGCAATTCGCTTTCCGGAGGCGTCCGCCAGCGACCCGGCCCGACGGGAAACGAGCCGAGGTCCGTATCGATCTCCCATCGACGACCCACTGGGCAGCAACGCGTATCGGTCAGCCAGATACGCATAGGCGTGAATGGAAACCGCAGTGACCTCGAGTTCGCCTTTCAGGGCGCGTCGATTGAGTGTCTCGATGTCCTGCAGCTCATGCGAATACGTCAGTTCACCGGTGTCGATCAAGCCTTCCGCGAGCGCATAAAACATGAAGGCATCGTCGGAGTCGGGGCTGTGACCGACGTGAATGGTGCGGGCCATGGGGGATCAGGGATCAGCGTTAGGGTCTGCGTCGGGCGGCGGTGAGGGCGTTGTCGATATCCACGCGGTGGCGTGTGTACTCCTCCAGCCCACTCGCCAGCTGGCTCGACTCGGCGGCGAGGAGCCTGCGCTCAAAAGCGACGCGCGCCGACTGGTTGCCGCGAGCCTCTGCCACAGCCGCCGCCAGGACGAGGCCGAGGAGGTGGTCGGGCGCCTGGCGCAGGATCGAATCAGCCTGCGCCTGCGCGATGTCGAGCTGGCCGCTCAGCTGCGCAATGCGCCCGAAGTCGTAGCGCGCGTCGAGGTCAAGCGGACCTAACGACTCATACACGGGAATGGCCATGGAGGCAAAGAGCTCGACGCTGTCGCGCTTCCCTTCTTCCGACAGGCGCATGATGCGGTCGAACAACCGGCTGGCGCGTTCCTGAGGCGTCATCGACGAGATGTCGACGGCGGCGGCTCCGCCCGTTGGTGTGGCGGGCATAGAGGAAGGAGCTGGCTCTCCCGCGCGCTGGGCGGCGTAAATGACCACCAGCGTGACGAACGCGAGTCCCCCGACAATCCATGGGAGATTGCTCGACCGCGCCGGCGCCAAAGCGGTGGCTCGTTGCCGGCTTGCGGGACGTGCTCGCGCTGCCGATGCAGCGACCGGACTCCCGCACTCGTGGCAGAACTTCGACCCTGGGGTCAGGGCGGCGCTACACACTCCGCACGTCGCCTCGCGAACTACCGCGCCGCACTCCGTGCAGAAACGCCCGCTGGCGGACGCGCCACAGGAAGGACACGGAATGGCTGCGGTCTGGGCGGGCGTTTTTGGAGAACTCATGACAGCGGGTCGGGGAGGGCCCAAGTATAGCGACCGCGTCTCGTGGAGTCAGGAAAAGCACAGGTCACTGGCGGTTGAGCAGAGGCCATCGGGACCCTATGCTACCTGCCCACGCGTCCGCGACCCCGCCACGTCGGCGTTCCTGGTCCGGTGCCCCAGCCTGCGTCGTTGTCGAATTCACCATTGACGGGTGTCTCGCGCCAGGAACTGCTGGCGCTCATGACGGCGCACAACGTCCGCTTTCTCCGGCTGCAGTTCACGGATATCCTGGGCGTCAACAAGAACGTCGAAATTCCGCGGTCGCAATTCGAGAAGGCGCTTGCCGGCGACATCATGTTCGACGGCTCGTCGATCGAGGGGTTCGTGCGGATCGAGGAGTCAGACATGCTGCTCGCTCCCGACCTGTCGACCTTCCGGATCTTTCCGTGGGGTGAGACGGAGAGCCGGGTGGCGCGGCTGATCTGTGACATCAATCGCCCGGACGGAAGTCCCTTCGACGGCGACCCACGCGGTGTGTTGAAGCGGCAGATCGCGCTCGCGGCGGAACAGGGGTTCACGATGAACGCCGGCATGGAAGCGGAGTTCTTCGTGTTCAAGCCGGGCGATCGTGGTGAGCCGACGACCGTCACGCACGATGTTGGTGGCTATTTCGACCTTGCTCCGGCCGATCTGGGGGAGGATGCCCGCCGTGCGATTGTTGGAGCGCTGGAGCAGATGGGTTTCGAGGTGGAGGCCGCGCATCATGAAGTCGCGCACGGCCAGCATGAGATCGACTTCCGCTATGCCGACGCGCTGACGACGGCGGACAACATCACGACGTTTCGTTTTGTGGTGAAGTACGTGGCGCAACAGTTCGGCCTCCTCGCCTCGTTCATGCCGAAGCCGATTTTCGGGCAGAACGGAAGCGGCATGCACACGCACCAGTCGCTGTTCCGCGAGGGGAAGAACGCGTTCTGGGCGCAGGGGGCGCAGTGGGAGCTGAGCGAGATTGCGCTGCATTACATCGGCGGCCTGCTCAAGCACGCGCGCGGGTTCTGCGCGATCACGAACCCGCTGGTGAACTCGTACAAGCGACTGGTGCCGGGGTACGAAGCGCCGGTCAACGTGGCGTGGTCGATGCGCAACCGGTCGCCGCTGATCCGGGTGCCGGACCGCCGCGGGGCCGGCACCCGGGTGGAAGTGCGGATGCCGGATCCATCGGCGAATCCGTACCTGGCGTTGTCGGTCATGCTGGCGGCGGGACTGGACGGGATCGCGACGCGGGCCGATTACCGCGAGCCCGTCGACACGAACATCTTCGAGCTGTCGCACCGTGAGAAGCGCCGGCTCCGGATTGACGACCTGCCGCATGACCTGAACGAAGCCTGTGACGAGCTGGAAACGAACGAAGTGATCCTTGCCGCGTTAGGCGAGCATGTCTCGCGGCATTTCCTGAGCGCGAAGCGCGCGGAGTGGCGGGAATACATCACGCAAGTCACGCAGTGGGAGCTGGAGAACTACCTGCTCAAATACTGAACTGCCGAGCTGCGTGCGGATTGCTGATTGCTGCTGATGATACTGCGTGCTGGTGCGCGTGCTGGTTCGCTGGAGATGGTGCTGGAAACTCCCTGCGTATGATCGAAGACCTCGTCAAACACATCCGCCAGGCGGAGCGGTTGATCCGGCCGCATATCCGTGAGACGCCCGTCGTACCGTCGCTGGCGCTGAGCGAAGCCACGGGCGCTGACGTGTGGTTCAAATGCGAGAATCTTCAGGTCACGGGTTCGTTCAAGGCGCGCGGTGCGGTTCATCGGCTCTTGCAGCTCTCCGATGCCGAACGTCGGCGCGGCGTCATCGCGGCTTCGTCCGGAAATCATGGGGTTGGTGTCGCCTACGCCGGAAGGGCGTTAGGCATTCCAGTCGCGGTCTACGTACCCGATTTCGTGTCGCCCGCCAAGGCGGCGGCGATGAGGAGGCTCGGCGCCACGGTGGTCGTGTTCGGGACCGATGGCCTCGACACGGAAATCGAGGCCCGCCGGGTCGCCGAATCAGAGGGTCGTTGCTACGTGTCGCCCTACAATGATGCGTCGATCGTAGCGGGCCAGGGAACAGTCGGCGTCGAGCTCCAGCGGCAGCTGGCCGACATCGGGATCGTGATCGTGGCGGTTGGCGGTGGGGGGTTGGTGGGCGGCATCGCCGCGTACCTGAAGCATCACCAGCCTAACGTCAAGGTCATTGGCGCGCAGCCGGTCAACTCGCGCGTCATGACGGAGTCCATCCGCGTGGGTCGGGTCGTGGACATCCCGTCGCGGCCCACGTTGTCCGATGGCACCGCCGGCGGCATCGAGCCAGATACGATCACGTTCCCGCTGTGCCGAACGCTGGTCGACGACTGGATCGCGGTCAGCGAGCAGGAAATTGCGGCTGCCATGCGGCACACGATGGAAGTCGAGCACATGTTGATCGAGGGTGCGGCTGGAGTTGCCGTCGCAGCCCTGTCGCACCTGGGCGGATCGATCTCCGGCAGAGTAGTGGTTGTACTTTGCGGCGCCAACATCACCGCGGCGCGGCTTCGCGAGGTGCTGTAACCTCCGGGCTCGAGCTCGAGGCTCGAGAAAACGAAAAGGGCCCGGCAAGACGCCGGGCCCTTTTCGTGTGCAGCAACGGCATCACACAGGAAAGAGCATTTCGCGGTACTTCGGTAATGGCCACGAGTCATCGGCCACGAGCAGCTCCAGTGCATCGCTGGATGCGCGCACCGCGGCCATGGTATCGGCGCCCTCGGTCGTCAGCACCATCGCCGCCCTCGGAAGATCATCGTGCATGCGCTCCGCCTTATCGCGCACCTTCACCATCGCATCACGCTGCGACTTCAACGTCCTGGCAAGCTTGCCGACCTCGTTCGCCCGGTCAATCTGCGGAATCTCCGTGATCCCAGCGGCCTTGGCCTGCGCCGCGCTCGACGCCAGCGCGCCGGCGTATTCATACACCGCCGGCAGGACGAGCGTGTCGATCATCTCGCCTAACGTGTACATCTCGATGAGGATGTCCTTGATGTAGCGCTCGATGCGCACGTGATACCGTGACTCGAGCTCGGCATCGTTCAAAACGCCCATGCCGACGAGCACCGTGTGTGCCTTCTTCGTGGTGAGCTCGGCCAGTCCTTCCGGGGCGCGGCGCAGGTTCGGCAGCCCGCGCTTCCCCGCTTCCTTCACCCAGGACTCGGCGTAGTTGTTGCCCTCGAAGCGCACCGGCGTGGTCTCGCGGAACACCTTCCGCACGACCTTCATCACGGCATCGTCGGTGTTCTTCGTCTTCTTCTTTTCGGCCCGGATGTCGCTGGTGATCTGCTCGATCGCCGACGCCACGGCCGCATGCAGCAGCGTGATTGGCCAGGCGATGGACTGTCCGCCGCCTACGGCACGGAACTCGAACTTGTTGCCGGTGAACGCGAACGGTGACGTGCGATTCCGGTCGGTGTTGTCCTTCTCGATCTCCGGCAGCTTCGCGACGCCTAACCGGATCAACTGTTCTTCAGCGCTCCCCGACGCGGCCTTGCCCTTGATGATGTTCTCGATGAGCTGGGTGAGCATGTCGCCCATGAACACGGAGATGATCGCCGGCGGCGCCTCGTTCGCCCCGAGACGATGTTCGTTGCCGGACGTGGAGATGCCCGCGCGCAGCAGCCCGGCGTTGTCGTGCACGCCCTTGAGCACTGCAGCCAGGAACACGAGGAAGCGGATGTTCTGGTGAGGCGTGCGCCCCGGCTTGAGCAGGTTGAGGCCGTCGAGCGCGGTGTCTGAGGTAATCGCCATCGACCAGTTGCAGTGCTTGCCCGAGCCATTAATCCCGGCAAAGGGCTTCTCATGTACGATAGCCTGCAGCCCATGGCGCATCGCCACGCGACGCAACACGGCCATCACGAGCTGATTGTGGTCGACGCCGAGATCGGTCTCCTCGAACACCGGTGCCATCTCGAACTGCGATGGCGCCACCTCGTTATGCCGCGTCATGATCGGCACGCCGAGCTTGTAGAGCTCGTGCTCCACCTCGGCGATACAGGCCTGCGTGCGCTCGGGAATGCCACCGAAGTAGTGGTCCTCGAGCTGCTGGCCGCGCGGCGGCGGTGCCCCGATGAGGGTGCGGTTGGCCATGACCAGGTCGGGACGCATGGCGAAGTGCTGCCGGTCGATCAGGAAGTACTCCTGCTCGGGGCCTAACGTGGTGTAGACGCGGTATACGCCCTTGTCGCCGAGCAGTTCGAGCAGTTCGATCGCCTTGGCCGAGAGGACATCGGAACTGCGGAGCAGGGGCGTCATCTCGTCGAGTGCTTCGCCGTTGTAGCCGATGAAGACCGACGGGATGCATAACGTTCTCGAGCCACCGGACTCGAAAACGAACACCGGGCTCGCTGGATTCCACGCCGTGTAGCCGCGGGCTTCCCAGGTGGCGCGCAGGCCGCCGGACGGGAAGCTTGACGCATCGGGTTCGCTCTGGATCAGCTGCGCGGCTGAAAACTGCTCGATGGCCTGACCGTGTTCGTCGAAGGTGAGGAACGCGTCGTGCTTTTCGGCGGTGAGGCCGGTCTGGGGGAGGAACCAGTGCGTGAAGTGCGTCGCGCCGCGCGACATCGCCCATTCCTTGATTGCCTGGGCCACAGTTGGGGCAATGTCGAGGTCGAGCTTTTTCCCATGCCGAATGGCGCTGACGAGCTTCTCGTAAGCGTGCTTCGGCAACTTGGAGCGCATCTGACGCACGCCAAACGTGTTGATGCCGAAGTAATCGGAAATGGAATGGTGCGGTGCTGATCCATTCGTACCGTGCGGCTTGGCGACGCTCGCGGCGATACCCCGGACGACCGCTTTCCGGGACGAGTGGGTGAGTGGCGGGGCCGTCATCTCAGGTGGGAGAGGGTGAGGAAGGGTGGGTTATGGTGCTGAGCGCCGATGCGCGGATTGCTGAGATCGAGAAGCTGCGAAATAAATGCCAACACTGCTGAACGCGCAACGATTTGCGCACGTTTTGCACAATTCAGCCATGAAGTATGCCATTTTCATGCCAGGAAATGCAGAAAAGCGATTCTAACGTCCGGCTGACCCGAAACGGGGTTGGAGCATGCAGTAGCGCTCAGGAACCACCGCGGCGGCGCGAGGTCGCCGGCCAGTTTCAGGAGCAGTCCGTTCAACCGCATCACGACAACACCGGATCGGCAGGTGCGCTTCCAGACCGTTTCGCGGCGCAGGTCCATGACGAAACTTCCAGCAGGAGTCCAACCAGCACGACCCAGAGGCCTACGAAAATGCCACAGAAGCATCGACTTGTCCGTCCGTTGATCTGCGCCGCGGCGCTCGCCATCGCCATGCTGCCTTCACTGCTGGCCGCGCAAGACATGAAGCGACCAGACGTGATGGGTCGCGAGGGCGCCGTCGTGTCCGATCACGCGCTCGCATCGGCGGCAGGTGCCGCGGTGTTGCGGAATGGCGGAAACGCAATCGATGCAGCAATCACCATGGCGGCGGTGCTGGCAGTGGTTCGGCCGCATATGAACGGCGTTGGCGGCGACAACTTCCTCCTCATTCGCGACGCGAAAACGAAGCGCGTCTACGCCTTGAACGGCAGCGGCCGCGCTGGTGCGAAGGCCACGCCGGCGTTTTTTGCAGCGAAGAAACTGACGCAGGTTCCAGGCTCCGGCATCATGTCTGTTTCGGTGCCGGGCGCGGTGAGGGCATGGGAAGATGCATTGAAACGATTCGGAACGATCAAGCTTTCCGCCGCATTGCAACCGGCGATTGGCTACGCCGAACATGGATTCCCCGTGTCGACCCGCCTGTCGCGCGATATCGAAGGCGAGGCTCGGAAGGTCGGCGCCGACTCATCGCTGAAGAAGATTTTCCTCGCGGACGGTCAGGCTCCCAAGCCAGGTACAATACTCCGACAGACCGATCTGGCGCGGACGTTGCGCGCGATTGCGGACCGCGGTGCGGATGCGTTGTATCGGGGCCCGCTCGCGGATCAGATCGCGTCGTTTGTGGACCGGGAAGGTGGCGTCGTGACCACGGCCGACTTGTCGGCGCATCGCTCCCAGTGGCAGGAACCGATTTCCACGACGTACGCGGGAAAGACAGTGCTCGCCTTTCCGCCGAACTCGCAGGGGATGACGTTCCTCGAGATGTTAAACATCGCCGAGTCAGTGATGCCGGCGAACGAAGGCCCCAACTCAGCAGCGATGGTTCACGCGCTGGCCGAGGCGAGCAAGCTGGCGTACCAGGATCGCGATCGGTTCCTCGCTGACCCCGAATTCAGCCCAGTCCCGGTGGAACGCCTCATTTCCAAGGCCTACGCCACAGATCGGGCCAAGGTGATTCGCCGCGATACCGTAGTTGCGCTCGACCGGGAAGGTGCCGCACGCGACGGAAACGGCGACACGATCTACCTCGCCGTCGTCGACAAGGACGGCAACGCCGTCTCGATGATCCAGAGCCTGTTCGCGTCCTTTGGCAGCGGGCGGATGGTTCCTGGCACCGGCATCACGCTGCACAACCGTGGCGCCCTCTTCGAGCTCGATGCCGCGCACCCTAACGTGATCGCACCCGGAAAGCGGCCATTCCACACGCTGTCCCCGGCAATGGCGCTGAACCAGGACGGCTCGGTCGCGATTGTCTTCGGGACGCCAGGTGGCGACGGGCAGCCGCAGACGCTGGTGCAGATCCTGAACAACGTGCTCCGCTACCACATGACGCCACAGCAGGCCGTCGAAGCCGCTCGCTGGCGTGTGTTCGCGGGAACACGGCTCGGTGTGGAACCGGGAATCGACAGCGTGACACGCGTGGCGCTGGAGCGACGCGGCCACATGGTACGCGTGCAGGAGCCAAGCGCGGAATTCGGCGGCGCGCAGATGATCGTGATCCACTCGTCAGGCGCCTTGATGACGGGGGCGGATTTCAGGCGGGAGGCGTACGCAATCGTTTGGTAGAACGGGGGTGAACGGGTAAACGGGTAAACGGGTAAACGGGTAAACGGGTAGGCGGGCAGACGGGGAGGCGGGCAGACGGGGAGGCGGGCAGACCGGGAATGAGATGACGAACACGACACAGTGTCATTACTGAGGCAGTTCGGAAGTCGCCTGCTCGCGGGCGTCGCTGGTCTCACGGCCGTGGTCCTGCTGGTCTGGTTGTTGATCGTGTTGAAGCGCGTGCTGCCTGACGATGCGGTCGATGGAGTGCTGACGGCGCCAACATTCGCCGCCGGCGACACGGCCGCGGATACAGTCGCTCGACAACTCCTGATTCCGGATACACTGTTTGGCCGAAGCCGCGCGTTGCGGTTCGCCGCGCTCTCAGCGGCCGAAGCCGACAATTACCAGGGGCTACTCGACGCCTTCGGCGACACGATCATTCACATGCCCGGCGTGTTCACCGTGATGGCGGCCGGTGAGCCATTCCACTTCTTCATCCTGAGACCGTTCGGACAGAAACGCGGAGAGATGCTCGGTGCGTATCGGCTCGGCCTCTGGCCCGCCGAACGCTGGATGATGGCAGACAATTACCTCAACCCCGATGGCTTCGTTGAGGTGCACGAGAAACACGCGGGAATGCAGCTCTCCGAACATTTCCGGCTTGGCGATTTCCTTACCCGCGACCGCCAGAACAGCTGGCCCAGATTTGTCGTGCTCGAGGAAAGACTCATCGACAAACTGGAACTCGTGCTGCAGGAGTTAAAAAACCACGGCATCGATGTCAGTCGCGTTGTGATGCTCTCGGGCTTTCGCGCTCCTTACTACAACGATCTGCGCATCGATGAAGGCGCAGCGCGAGCAAGCCGGCACCAATTCGGTGATGCCGCAGACCTGATCATTGATGCGGACAACGATGGCCGCATGGACGACCTGAACCGCGACGGCCGGCGCGACCTGCGAGACCTGAACGCCATCGGTGCGGCGGTTGCAATGGTGGAACGTGAACATCCGGAGCTGATCGGCGGCCTGGGCACCTACGCCGCGATGGGTCCAAGTGGCCCGTTCGCGCACATCGACGTCCGCGGCACGAGCGCGCGCTGGGAGCGCGCCAACTCGGCACGTCGCGACACGACTCGCTAGAGCAGGGAGCGAAGGCGTTCTGGATCGGCGTTTCCGCCGCTGACCACGACTACCACGTGTTCGCCCGGCTCAATCATCAGCGTGCCATCGAGCAGGGCCGCCGTTGCGGCGGCGCCGGCAGGCTCGGGGAGGATGCGCGCGCGACGCATCAGCACGCGCATCGCGTCGAGAATATCGGCATCGTCGACAAGCACCATGTCGCTGACGAAGGCGCGCACATGCGCCAGCGTGTGGACGCCGGCAAATGGCGCGGCGAGGCCGTCGGCAATGGTGTCCAACTTTGCGAGCCGGACCGGTTCACCCCTGGCGAGACTCTGCCGCATGGCGTCGGCGCCCTCGGGTTCAACGCCAATCACGCGAGCGCGAGGGCAGACGGCGTGCATCGCGGCAGCCACTCCGGAGAGCAGGCCGCCGCCGCCGCAGCCCACGATCACGAGCCCGACGTCAGGCGCGTCTTCCGCGATCTCGAGGCCTAACGTTCCGGCGCCGGCGATCACAACCGGGTCATCGAACGGGTGGATGAAGGAAAGGCCACGTTCCTGCTGCACCTGCCGCATGGTCGAGAGCAGGTCGCCGTCCGTCTGGATGACCTCCCCACCATACGTGCGTGTTGCATCGACCTTGGCCTGCACCGCCGTTGCGGGCATCACGATGGTGGCGGACACACCGATCTTCGTCGCGGCCCAGGCGAGCGCCTGGGCATGATTGCCCGCCGAAATGGAAACGACGCCGCGCGCGCGCTCGTCAGGCGTCAGTGTCTCGAGCGCGTTCAGCACACCGCGCGGCTTGAACGACCCGGTGTGTTGAAAGAGCTCGAGCTTGAGTGACACGCGAGCGCCGGTCTGCGCCGAGAGGGCTGCCGAGGGAACCAGCGGCGTGCGCACGAGCCGGTCGCCGATGACGTGGCGGGCGGCACGGAGTTCAGGGAGCGCGACCAGTGTCACTGTGGAACCTGGATTCGAGTTGAACAAGCCGTTACCCGGCTTGAGGTGGGACGGGCCCGACCATAGCTTGCGATCCCGTGGCGCGGTAGCCAAGTGGTAAGGCAGGAGTCTGCAAAACTCCCATTCGCCGGTTCGATTCCGGCCCGCGCCTCTCCCTTCCCCCCGGGCCTTCGAGTCATCCCCGGCCTGATGCCTAACGCGAGTCCTGGCAGGGGGACGGCCTCTGGCCGAGTTGAAAGGGCAAAGCGCCTGGATTCGTGCACCGCGGCGCCGCGTGCTAGTTTCTCCGGCCCCGTACCGATCAATCCTCGTCTCGCGCGCATGCATCGCGACCTCTCACACTACGATCGCCGGTATTTCGACAAGTGGTATCGTCACCCGCGTCACCGGGTGAAGACGAAGCAGGATATGCGGCGACAACTGGGCTTCATCGTTGCCACCGCCGAATACCTGCTCGATCGACCCGTTCGCTCGGTGCTCGACGTAGGGTGCGGAGAGGGCAACTGGTCCACGGTGCTCAAGGAACTGCGTCCAGGAGCGCGTTATACGGGCGTCGACGGCAGTGCGTACGCCGTGCAGCGATTCGGGGCTCGACGCAATATCCGCCAGGGGACCCTGGGCACGATCGGCGCGATCGGAGTGAAGGGGCCGTTCGACCTGATCCTCTGCCTCGGCGTGCTCAATTATGTGGCGCCCGACGAATTGCGGCGCGGGTTGCGACAGCTTCGGACGCTGGCGGGCGGTGTGGCGTACCTCGAGATCTTCACCCGCGCCGATGAGGCGACGGGCGACTTCCGGAAACAGAAGGCGCAGTGGCCTTCCTGGTATCGGGCGCTCTTCCGTCGCGCCGGATTCGTGTCACTCGGGCTGCACTGCTACCTGCCGAAGGAGCTGGCCGGTC
>Ga0079216_10000083_pt1 | contig 17587 bp, 21 predicted proteins | sample NCAS100_FD_77008 | JGI IMG/M metagenome (GOLD analysis project Ga0079216, IMG submission 77008) | Agricultural soil microbial communities from Utah to study Nitrogen management - NC AS100 | ecosystem: Environmental > Terrestrial > Soil > Agricultural land | place: USA: North Logan, Utah...
CAGATGAATGAACCGGCATCATCCGTCGCCACTCCACCTAGTAGCGTCAGGGTCGTGACGGATACGGGTACCCCCACCGTAACCACTGCCAGCGTGGCTGCTGCCGATAAGGTGGGGGCCGCCACAGAAATGGCGGTGGCAGCCACAGCAGCTGACAGGCTAACCGATGCCGATAACGTGGGCACCGTCATCAAAATTGGAACTGTTATCGCAGCAGGGAATAGGCTGACCGATGCCAGCAGCGTGGGCCCCGTTACTAAGATGGGGGTCGTTACCGCGGCAGGGCCAATCGTCATTGAAACCGATAGTGTTGGTGCCACCACGGAAAGAGAGACGCTGATAGATGATGCCGCGATAGCACTGGAAGCCGTTCCCACGCCAGAGGCAAAGAAATAAAGGAGCGATGGTGGAACACCCCTGATCACTTGAACCTCATCCGATAGAGTTGGTGCTGTCACTGAGATTGCAGTTGCCACGGTAGCAGGTGACAGGCTAAGCAAAGCTGATAACGTCGGGACAGCAACTGGAATGGGGGCTGTTACCGGGTCCGGTGAGATCGTCGGCGTCCCGTCAGGCACCTCAAGTTCTGTCCAGGTAAACCTCACGCCGGTGTTGCCACCGCCGCCTGACGTAGTCGCCGTCAAGCGCAATCTAAGGTCTGTATAATCAGTAATCGAATCGGCCTGGCCGCTACTCAAGGTCTGCTGAAAGGTGGTGTAACTATTGACGATAGCCGCATCCAAGTGCGCCCAGGAGGCAATGCTTGTCGCCCCCTGTCTGAGATCGGCCGTCAATGAAACATTCTTGCCCCCTTGTGGCCCTCTGCGGAATCGATACCTAACCACATGCCCAGAGCTACTTAGCGGATCGGTGAGTGAGCCGAATTTAACTTCGCACACCAGCGAGACCGGATTCGCCCCCGTGTCAATGGCATCGGTATCGTCGTTCGCTGATGTCTCATCGATGCAGGCGAATAGCGTCGCACCCGTAGTCGGTGTCCAGTTAGCCGTGATGTCGGACGATGGCCTGGCAATCTGTACCACGCTAACCCCCAGTTAAATCGTCCCAGACAGCCCCAAGATCTTCACAGGGTCTCCGAGTGTTGGCGCCACAGTAAACGGCCTACTAATCTGTGAACCCGTCCCCGTGAACGTGCAAACCCTGCCGCTTGAATAGGTCGAGATGGCCCGTGGCTGTTTGGCTGCATTGCCAGATTGCGGCACTAAGAACATGCCCACGTAAAAATCTGGCGTCGCAAGAAAGTTGGAGTCGAGCGTCATATTGCTGGCACTGGCTACCGATGCGAGCGTCCCCTCTGCCACTACACTGAATAGATCGTCGTACATAGCCAAGCCACCCGCCGCACCAGGGGCCGACGATGGGATGCCTACCGACGCATTCTTAAAGGCTGCGCCAATCGTATCTGCCGTGGGACTACCAGGTAATGTGTCAGTCAAATCCAGCGATACCAACCCTGACGCCAGGACGATCTGATTAGCCCCGGTGCCTGTGGTCGGGATCGCCCCGGCTGAACCGCTGGCCACGTTAGGCAGTGCCGTTAGGCCAAGGCGGACTGCATCCTGTGGATTATAAGCAACGAGATGGATATAGCATCCAACGACAGAGCGAGAGGTCAAGCCACCATAAACCATTACCCCCGCTACTCCTGAAGCCACTGCTGCATCTGGTAAATCTAACCGATAATAACCATTGCCGATATGTAAGAAACCACCATCCGTATGAGCTGTTGTCAGTGCCGCTAATGTGACCTCTGTGATGGTAGTAGCGGCGGCTCCTTCCCGACGATAGCGTAAATCCAGGCCGGACGTGTTGAATACGACGCTCGTATCTGCATTTCCCGTTGCCGGATCAAAGATAAAAAGGACGACACTAACATCTGTAGAACCTGCTAGGCGCATATAATCAGCCATGCCTTAGAACTCCTCTTACGGTGCGCTAAATGTATGATTAGGGCTTCCAATGACCTTAGATGATTCATTCCCATTATCATTAATTGCTGTAACGGCATAGCGAACCGTAACCGGCAAATCAGCCTGATTAATGGGGATATTGAAGGTTATATCATTCTTAAGGTCCCCCCCATTTCCATCATCACTGTCCACGCATACCTGCCGCTCCCAATCCGTGCAGTTGCATGACGATGCCTTCTTGCACAAACAGGAATAGACGCATGTCATCGCAAGCAAGCCGCCTTGACCCGTAGGTTCTGTGTAATCAACTGGGAAGGGTTCTGCCAGTGCAATAGCTGGTAGCAACAGAAGCAATAAAATTCTTATCATGGACCACTAACTCCTGTGGGTTGACCTGGAAATGAGGGGGTTGCCGCTGCCGAATCACTTAGGCTTGTCGCTGCTCCTGGTATGGCTGGCGTAGATGCAGCACTATCCGATAAACCCGTAGGGACACCCGGAAACGTTGGTGTAGATGCAGCACTATCCGATAAACCCGTAGGGACACCCGGGAACACCGGCGCTCCTGTATTTATAGAAAATGAAATTGTGAAATCGCTAGTATTCACATTGCTAAGTGAGTCCTGGCATCTCACATAATAGGTATAGCTATTGCCGTCAGAGAGCCCGCTCACTGTGGTCGAATGACTGGTGCTGTTGGTACTCGAAAAGGTGTTGGGTAGACTGGCATAGGAAGTCCCGGCGCTGGTCCCATACTTGCACGTTGCAGTCTCGTTCGTCGTTAGTGAGATGCTCGTGCTCGTCGTCCCCGCTGCCAATGCTCCACTCGGAGACCCATTACTCCTAGAGGGAGCTGTTGAATCCAACGTAACCGTAATCGTATCGGTCCCCGTATTTGATGCTGCATCTGTCCCGGTGATGGTGATAGGGTTGCTGCCCTCGTTCAGTGAGATGCTGGAGACGGACCAGTTGCATGATGTCTGTCCGGAGCACCCACTACCAGAGCCACTGCCAGATGTAGCACTATTTGCCCATGTCACCGCCGTCGTGCCTACCGCATCGGTAGCAGTCCCTGCGATTGTCGTAATCGGTGTAGTCGCAGTGCTGTATGTTGTGTTTGATGTGGGTCCGGTAATCGTCACCACAGGATCTATGATATCCCCTCCATCCTCAGCCTCAAATGCACCCATATCATAGCCACTGCCCTGGGGCCGAGTGACCAATCCTGTATAGTCGGGGCTAGATTCAGTTAAGGCCAGGCCAGCATCTAGAGCAGGCGATGTCCCCTGTAGGGTAAAATCTCCAGCCGCTGCATTCGTGAAGTCAGGATTATCATTGATCGTGCCCGTTTGAGAAAAGCTACATGTCCCAGTCCGGACAACAGTGCCACCTGGGTGGTCATTGAGGATGTTACTGGATATGACAATATTGCTACCCGTGCAATCGTTAAATAAATCAATAGCTGCGCCACTACGCAAACCATTATGGTAGAAGATGTTATTTTTTATTTCTAAAGTCCCAGAAACTGCGTAGTTGAATATGAGTGCTGATCGATCATGACTATACACTACATTATTGTAAACTTTAGCAGAAGTTAAAGTAGATGACCCAGGCGTATCATGAAAATGAATGCCGTATGCTTCATTAAATGCAATGATATTATTAATAATATTAACATTACTCACTCGTAAATAGATTCCATGATCAAGATTGCAGTGGGTTCCTGTATTGGCACATTCCGGCCTGCCAGCGTGATGGATATAATTATTCCTTACTGTATTGCCATCATCATCTACATCAATCCCGGAACCTAAACCCAAGCCGCTATCAGGGTCTGCTTGATTACCACAATCATAAATCTCATTATTCTGTATGATATTATCGTCGCCATGTACAACCACACAGATTGTTGCCGAATCTCGTATAACAAAGCCATCTAGTATATTGTAATTCCCGTTAATCGTGACTGTATACTGGGAAGCAGCATGATCATTGTTATCGATAATTGCACCATGGCGAACCTGAGATTTAACGGTTATCGGGGCACTTGATATATTGTTCTTGTTCAAATTTAACCCCCAACTGGTGGTTAACTCTGATGCGTAAACTCCCGACTTGACCATCACGGTGTCATTCCCTGAAGCAAGGCTATAAGCATGGGTAATTGTTAAATAGGGGTTGCCTTCTGTGCCATTGCCTGTCGTGTTACTCCCATTAGTCGCCACCCATATAGTCGCTGCTGCCAGTGGTGATACAGTTGACAGCAGGATTAGCAGGGAAATTAACAGGCGCATATTATCTCACCATCGAATAATAATAGATTGAAGCCCCAGCAGGAGTCGACGCAACACGGGAATCGAAACCAATAGACCATGTCGTGATGGTTTGACCATCAATGTCATCGTCGAAAGCAAACGTCGCATCAGCCGATAAATTTGCGCCAAAACCTAATGCGCCTGCATCACTGGCACTCAAGTGATAATCCCTTGCCCCAGCATTTACGAAGGTGAACGTCTGACTCGTACGCGGGCTTGTGCCAACTGACGTCGCGTCGCTGGACGCATTATTGTTTCCAGTCGCCGTGCCTGAGTTAGAAAAATTTGTAGTGTTGCTTGCCCCCAGACAGTTGACAAATTTAGTGGTCGTTCCACCTGAATTTCTAAACCCAGTGGTATTAGAAACTGCTGTACAATTGTAGAAAAAGTTAGTAGTTCCGGCATTCGATGTAAAACCCTCACCGTCATTACCAACAGCTAAACAGTTCACGATATATGACTGATCTATTGGTACTAAAAATCCGTGAACTAATCCAGCCCCTGCGTTAGTACCATCGAAAGCAATACAGTTAGTGATACGCTTGTTTACGCTACCAGTGTTACTACATTCAAAAATAGGACGGTTCGTAGCAGAGTTGATCGTCAATTTGCCACAGATATCGTAGATCGTTGCAAACCCTTCAGCTAGCGAAAATAGGGCGGCATCTGTTGTACTCACAAATACTGCCCCTGTGTTAGGGATGCCGCCGTGACCATGTCCAGGTGCCGCTCGGATAATCCTAAAACGGGTAGCATCCGCAGTCGCCCCAAACAGCTGTATGCTGTCAGTATAAGATGCAGAATCTGCATATACTTCAAGGACATGTGAGAGGTTGCCGGTTACCAGATTAAGAGTTGTATCGACCTCCCATGTAGGGAGTTCCCCTTGCTGATAATCTCTCGTCACATCCCCATACGTTGAGATCGTCTCATTGGTACCAACAAGTCTAGACGTTGCCAATTAGTGGCCTCCTTGTCATTTTGTCTATCACCAGGTCGGCAATTGGGATCACTTCAGGGAGACGGTTGTATATGCCTGTAGAAGGATCTGCATCCATAAATGGCTGGTAAATAAAACGGGAATCTGTGGCACGTCCAAGGTCTAGTTCTGGCAACCTCGCCTTTAATCGCTCTAGTGGCACATGGTAGCGGCGCTTGTAAGGAGGCATCCCCTCTTTCAAATTAATTGCCGCTAAATCCCCTACCTCAATCCACAACCACAAATAGCTATGCCGAACACGCCTACCCATGCTGGCTCTAGGGGCACAAGCTGTGACAATGTCGCCTGGGGCAATCAAGCCACTGCTGTTAGGGACTGTCGCAATAGCAATTTCTACAACTGGCATGGCTACTCCTCAGGATCCTGAACCATCTTCGCCCTTAACCTTGTTCGTGCAAAGTGTTGGCGGCTCTGCCTTGTTCTCTCCGCAGATGCCGTTGCCATTTAGCTTAGGCTTGAATACATTATTTCCATTCCCGCATGTTTTTCCCCCAAGGTAGGCACTATTTTGGATACTGCCTGGCCGTGCGATAACTCTAACCTTCACGTCCCTTGATACAGGGGGCGAAACCATAACAATGCGGGCCTGTTGATCACCTATCTGCTCCACGGATTGCTCCGTCTGACTCACCTCGTCGTAAACGACCTTTAGGTCTCCTACGGAACTTACAGGCCCATTTTTCTCAGCCTGGATATTGACGATCACGGTGTGATCATTAACGCCACCAATCTCACAACTGGTAATGCGAGGGACTCCCAATATCTCATCAATCCGCTCCAGGCATTCAGACCTAGGGCGGTTGAGCAAATTTGGTTTTTGGCCACCGTCCCTATCGACCCCTATGTCCACTTTGACTTGGGCATTACAGAAGATGTTATTTGAACTGATTGCCTGAGAGGGATTCCATTCGGGCTTATTTGCCCTGAGTATCCCCCCCTTGCTATCGTCTTTCCAATCGAGAATCACATTGCCTATGTAATCGCACCTGTGGCCGTCATCTGCCCCAAACATGTCCCTGTGGATCGTGCGAATGTTGATATTGTCTCTGACGTAATTCCCTGCTTCTTTGGTCCCTGAAATCCGATTGTTTGGATGCCTGCCCGTAATAAATTCACCATCACCAGAGCCCCTTTTCTTTGACGGATGCTGCAACTTATCGATGAACAGATTGTCGTGCACATCGATGTCACGAGTCTGGCTCTTCATGTCGATCGCATTAGCCATGTAGCGACTAAAGATGTTATGGTGATGATTTAACCGGTGGCACTCTCTGTTGTTGTGCGCTGACGCGAAGTAATTTGCTTCCCCCTGGTGGTCATCGATGCCACTGCGATCAAACTGAGAGTGCCTTAGTTCAACATCGGTTGCATCATAACAACCAAACATCAAGTGCCCAACATCATGTCCCCAGACATCTTCAATTAATATATTTTTAATAGGCGAAAGCTCTTTTTTGAAGTTTGGGTCAATGGCACCGACCCGTATGCAGTCATGTGCATTAGCCCCCTTCGTCCCTTCTCCGGAAGTGCAGTCTAGTCTGATGCCACGGAAGACGATGTTACTATGTTCAATCTGGACACCACGCCCGCCGATATCAGACTTGTTATCAAGCCCGTTAAACCGGATGACGGCTAGATGTCTATTGACGGCCTCGATGGTAATTGGATCCTTGTTTGACCCACTATGTTTAGTTCGGAAGACATAGCTATAGATGCCATCTAGTAGCCTGACCACGTCGCCGCCCTTGTCGGCAAGCGTCATGGCTCTATCTAGCGTACAAGGTTCCGATTTAGGGCAAGACGTCGCAGATTTCTCCCCGTCTGGTGCAGCATAGAAGGTCTCGGCGCCTACAAATGACGGTAAGAGAAATAGAGAGAGTAATAAAAACAACTGTTTATTCACTTTATACTTCCTGTAATTGACCCGCTGTAACTAGCTGCCCCTGCTTCTAAGATCGTGATGGCCGCATATAGGTAGGCTGAGAGACCGCTTCCGGTGTCATGTTGCATGCGTAATTGAATAAAATCACCTACCTCTACGGCGGCAGTCTCAGTCGGAATCTGTAGGCCAAATTCCCATTCGATTTGCTGCGTGGTGGTGATCGCCGTCGCGGGTGTAGCAGTGGGACTATCAATAAAAATTCCTGGCAAGAAGGTCTTGCCGCCTAGAGCCAACTGGTTTGTGGTTGCAGTGCCATGGTCCTGTACCAGGTCGTCCAGGAACACAACACCTACATTTGGATCACTGCCAACTGTCAACCAGGCGCCACATATGGGGCCTGGTTTACAGACCCTAGCAGCCAGCCGATAACTCCTGGATGGCGCGTCATTTCCCCCGCCTCTAACCCCGACACGCCATCTAAACTCCCCACCTTTGCGTTTCGTAATATCCGTATTTTCAGGGGCTATAGAACTCGCCCCTTCCGCGTTATGCATCGCGTAAAAACGCCATACGGCCTGGTCTAATGCTTCAGTAAGAGGAGGAGGGCCTACGCCCTCTGTCGTATTTGTACAAAGCAGGGTCTGAGCAACATTTTCGCCGCAAAACCCCGCGCCACGGGTGTAATTGACGTTGCCGAAGTTGTCGCCATTCGAGCAATTCATGCCACCGATAAACGCACTATTGTGGATGGCCCCTCCTGGTGCAACTACGCGTACCTCTACCGCATCATTTGCAGGGGGAGTTACCACTGCGATACGCGCTTGATTGCCACTAAACTGCGTGGTGGTCTCTCCTGACTGATTCGTCCCGTTGTAAGTCACTTCTAGATTTGCTGATATCGAGCTTACAGGTCCGTTCTTTGTGGTTTGGATATCTACGGTTACGGTGTTGTCGTTTATGTCGCCAATGTTGCAACTGGCCATAGCTGGCTTGCCCACGATTGCATCTATACGGGTATCGCATTCCGGCTGAGGTCTATTAATCTGGTTTGCCGGATTGCTTCCGTTCGTTTGTAGTCCCTGCGCCATTCCCTCAGATGGGCAATGGATGTTGGAATAAGTCGGGCTTGAAGCGTAATGCTGACTACTGCCACCATTTAGCTGCGGATCACTCGTCCCCGACGTAGGGACCCAATCTACAATGGCATTGCCATTCGCCCTAACTTGCACAGGATCAACAAAGGCAAAAATAGTTTTGCTACGCGGACGCCAAATGACATTGTCGATGACACGATTATTCGTCGAGCTGTCACTTCCATCGCCACTATCAGCACCGATAACAAAGGTGCCATCGCCAGTATGATTATTTAGGCAGTTGCCATTCGGATCTTGACAGTTGGAATTACCGCATGTACACGAAAAGAACCCTTGATCCATGAAAAAGTTGTCGTGAAAATAGATTTCACGCGACTCGCCCTTAAAATCGACTCCGTTCGCTTTATACCTAGAAAAAATATTATGATGTGAATTCATAACCCCTGGGTTTTGCTTGCCACAGCATGAACCCATGTAATTAGCTTCCCCCTGGTGGGCATCATGCCCGCTCATATCAAAGGTACTGTTGCGCACCTCTACGCCTACGCCCGTTGTATTGCCAGACCATAGGAGTAGATGCCCAGAATCATGAACGTAGTTATCTTCAAAGATGACCCCTTGTATCGCAGCGTGTTTATCATTCCCGTCACTGATTTTGCTTGCATCGTGCGCATGTGATCCGCCACTACTGGTGGCATTAATACGTAACCCGCTCACCGTAATCCAAGAATGGTCTACATGAAAATGGGTGTGCGTTGATGGCCCAAACCTCACAATTGCCTGATGTCTGTCTAGAGCTTTAAAGGTAATCCGAGCGCTATTTGACGTCCCGCCACGGACGGTCTTAAACGATTGCGTATAAGTCCCGTTCTTAAGCCATACCGTATCTCCAGCTACAGCTTGACTAATAGCCGTAGCCAGCGTACATGGACTGCCGTCTGAGCATGCAGTCCCACTTCCGGTAGGAAGCGCGTAGCGATTAGCAGCGTGTGATATGAGTGGCAGTGCCAGGAGTAGCAATACGAGAAGGTATTTGATCACTGTAAGAGCCCTGGCCCCCTGCGACGAGCTGTTGGACCCACCGTGTCTTCTATCGCGAACCCGATCCACTTACGTGCCGCAGCTGTATCAACACTGCTATAATCTAGGCTGTACCCGGTCGGCTCCAAGATGACGAAGCCACGAGCACAACTATCCGCTGCACAGGTTCCCGCATCGGTGCCCATAAAGACGCCCTGATCGTCAGACCGGCTGCCTGTATTCGTTGTTGTGACGGCATCTTGTACATTTGCATTGTTGACATACTGCCCCTGCCCGGCCCACATCGAGATCATGCACTGTCCTGCGTCAAGGTCTGCCTCGTCTACATCATAAGCGCGTGCCAGTGTACCTAGGAGCATCCCCCATAAAGGCTGAAACCCAACCGTGGTTGTAGTCGCCCCTATCGTTGTCCGTGTGTCGATGTCCGATACCGCAAAGTCAAGAGAGGGGAAATCCAGCGCCAGGTAAGGATAATTGGCAGCTACGCCAACGCGTTTGGTTGTGGCAGTAAATCCCTGTGCGTCCCATGCACCGACTTGTATGGCAGTAGCCAACCCCGCATTATCCGTAAATGATGCTGCATACAGCGTCGAGGTCGTGGCATGTGGGTTAGTCGTCGTCACGCCATTCTGGCTATAACAACCGATAGACCCCTGTGAACTTGACCCGTCGTTGACCGCCACACCCGTGGTAAAGAGGTAGGTTGCCGAGCTATTGGTTGCCAACCGAGTACCCATAAGAAGGACCGCATCTGGTGTGAAGCCAACTGTATTTACATCTGTAGTCCCATCGATCGCCGCATTCGAGGAAAGAACACCCGATTTCGCGCTGAAGCCAGCTCCGCCCATAATGGCTACCGTTAGCAAAAAAGCGGCGGGGGGCGCATCAGTAACATCGATCCTCAGTCCATTCGTCATCCAACTATAGAATATGGCTTCGCCATCAATACCCGCAGCTTCCATCGTCTCAATCACCCGGTCGCCACGCACCTCCCGAGTGCTGTCTGTCGTCGCCACATTGTCGTTGTCGTGAACCAAGGTCATGCGCTGATCCGTGCCGTCCGTAAAGCCCAGCGAGATCATCGCATCCTCGGCCAGCGTATTGTCTGTGGTCGCCCTAGTCACCAGGAAAATAGCAGCACAAGGGACGGCGGTGCAGTCCTCCGAGAAATCGGCGAAGGTGATGGTCTGGAGTCCGGTCACCGTGTTCATCGCTACCCGTGTCACCGCGGCATCAAACCCCCAGGATGGCACGGCGACGAGGAGCAAGAAAAACGTTAAGAAAATCATGGTACTGCTGGTAATCCTATGCGTGATCTAAACTCGCCAGGGCTATCATGCTCGTCAACGCCCATCTCCCATAGCAGGCAGGCATACTCCATCTCATGGACCTTGACATATTTTTCAATTTGCGTCAGGCCATTCAGCATCTCTACGACTGCTGTATTGTCGGCTATATCCTGCGCGCTCCATCCGCCCGGTACCCATTCACGCTGGATGATGCTGCTTAAGATATTAGGCGGAGGGCCGCCCGGGATAACGAAATTAAACAGAGCTGCGCCAATGGCATGACAGGGGATTCCCCCTTCGACGTTAGGCGCGAGCTTTTCTACAAATCCCCATGACGGAGCAGCCAAAAAGAGTATGAGCAAACCAACTAGCAGGTGATGCATGGTCGACCACTCCAATTAGTCCGACCACTTGTTGGTCGGGTACTCCATCTTCATGCCAAGAATGTAGGTATTGGCGACCTGCGTGGTGGTGGCAGCCGAGTCCATTACCGCACGCCAAAATAACGTATCTCCTGCCGCACATGTGCCATTTGGAGTCACGGCCGCCGACCAGAATTGCTCCACGTCATACTGTGTCGTAAAGGTGATGGCGGTGCTAACGGCCGTCCCCCAGGTGCCATCGACCGTATCGCTATCGCTACGGCACATGGCGGAGACATCGAAGTCGATTACCCCGCTAGGCGGCGCATTCTCATTTTCCGCCACCAATAAAAAGGCGACAGTCCCACCGCTATACGAGTCCGGCATGGTGACACTGCCATAAAAAACAGAGCTGGCATTATCGCTGCATTTAATCGTCCAGGTCTTGGGACCGCTATTGATAACGCGCTCTATGGGGTCCGTGCAGTTCGTGCCATCCACTGACAGTGAACCAGCGCCAAACCAGTAGGATTTGTTTTCGACCATGTTATTAGAGAGGGTGGCAACGCCGGAAGAATTAACCGTGATGCCTTCGGTGCCGTTGTATTTAATACGGAGGGATTTTCCTGATGGAATATCAAGGCTAATATCGCAGGCCGATGCACCCTGGAAACACTCAATGATATTGTTATAGATTCGAAACCCATCGGTCCCATTGCCAATCACCATCGCGTTTGCTTGGGAATTGGCACCGCTGATGACTTTCCCAAAATTGAATGCATCGTTTAGGGACTGAGTTCCTGCTGCACCGCCACCAATGACAACAGCTTCCTCACTATCGCCCCGGTAGACGAGACCATCATCGGTATCAATGCATATCTGACCGATATCCGAGTAAATGGAACAATCATCATCATAGAAAACTGCCGACATGCGATGTGCCGCAATGCCATCCCCTCTGTAGATATGCCCATCACCCGTATCGATGCACATATCCCCTAGTGCAATGACCGTGGAACAATCTGCCTGTTGCACAATGCTCGGTCCACAATTAACCTGCCCGGCGCCGTTTGACGTTCCCATTTCACCCACAGCGCAGGAGGTAGTCAGATCTTCGAGCACGCTGCTACCGAAGATGCCGCCACTAAGCCCACCATCCGCTACCCAGATGCCAGACTTGCGCTGTAACGTGAGGATTTTCAGTGGGCTATCGAGCACCACATTACCGCCGCCGGCAAACTCAATCGCCCCTGGTGTGTGCACCACCGTGATCGTATCCCCTGTATCCACTGTTGCGAGTTGGATGCGTGATCCGTTAGTGGTGCACCCTGTAATGCTGCTGATCGAATCACTGGTCCCAGATTGGGGCTGGAGAGAGACCTTGATGGGGTGTCCCGCGCGCAAGGAGCTATCCATCTCACCACGAGACACCGTCGGTGTACTCTCTATTAGAAGTCGCCCCAATTCAGCCGGCAAGAGTAGGGACGCACAACTCACCGCAATGGCATCACTAGCAACCGTAGCGTTCTGCCAGTTCTGATGGCTAATAAGTTGAGCATCAGTAAGTCTTGGTAACAAAGAGAGGAGTATAGCAACAATGATGATGATCATGTACAGCCTAATCAGCAGGAGTGGGTTTTAGTGAAGTGCCATGACGGATATGCTAATGTCGGACCCAGGAGCAAATCACATTTGAAGAGGAGATCATGGCACTTGCTGAGGATTTTAGTGGGGAGAAGGTTTTTTGTCAAAGGTTTGTTCAGTGTTACGGATATCTTGAGCCTGTATATCGAATTTCCGTAGCGGCATGCTTGCAATGTAGGCAGACGATAGGCCAATGGGACATCGCAGTCACCACCTCGGCAACCGTTTTGGGCAGGGGATAGCCGCAGTCGCTACAAGAGGAAAGCATCGACCTTGGATCAATGACAATGTGGGTCATCCTCGCCCCTATTCATAAGGTCCCTGATAATCGCTTCCACATCCACATCGGCATCAATGCCAGCAACCTGCTTAAGCGTCACAAAAAGCATGTAGATGTAAGTACTCATGGTTGAAAGGCTAGTCGTCGTGATCTTCTCATCACTGGTGAAGCACAACTCAAGCTTAGTTTTCCCGTCCGGTGAGTAGGCGAAATCCAATGAATTCATCACTTCACCTTCAAATTGGATGGGGACGTGTTTCTGAGTTTCAGATCTGACGGGGACGTGCCTCCAACATCGGTTGCTTTAACATCGACCTTGGTCTGTTCGCTGAAGAATGACTCAACGACTTGGTTATTCTGCGTATATATCGCATTCATACGAATATAATTGGGACCCTCTGGCAGCACCAGCTTATAAGTCCTTAAGCTGGGATCATCTACCTGGAGCATCTGCATATTGGCATCAGCAGGGGGAAGTTCACCCTTGTGCTTTCCCCACGGAATCGACTTCTTAGCGTGGTAAATCCTGAATCCCAAAATGGCTCCATTCATCTCTGCCGGATACTTCCACTCAATGGTCATCTCGCCGGCCATCGCAGTGCCCGCAAGAATGATCAAAGCAAAAGCCAACATAACAATGCGTTTCATGTGGTTCTCCTTTCAGTAAGACCAGATTCGAGGACGGCTTGGGCCCTCTAGAATATCAAGGTGGATGAAGCGCCCCTGCCACGGGCCCTTCTGCTGCACGCCAATCCCTGTAAACCCCAGGTCGAGTGCGCTCTGCACAAGCTGAAAAGCAGTCTCGCCTGCATCTGCAATGTCAATCGCCTTGCCAGTGGTGTGTGGCCCATCAGGCCCAGTGGTCGAGCAAATCTGGTTGTAGGCCGGGCACCGATAGCCAGACGTGACAATCAAGGGGCGCAGCTCAAATTCGCGCAGGCGGTTGACCAATTCCATAAACTCATCGTCCATGCCATGCTGCTTACAATCCTTGAATCGGCATTTGCACTGCAACTCAGTCGCCTTGAAGAATGGGTAGTCTTTCACGCTACTTCCTCCTCCACGTGGGCCCTCATCTTACTAAGGCCCTTCGACCGGATCTTGCACACCCACTCCGTCCCTAGATTCCATCCCTTGCCAATCTCTAAGAGTGTGTAACCCTCTATATACGTCTTGACGATCACATAGCGCTCTCTATCATCGAGGATCGCAAGTGCAGCTCTAATATCGGCTACGATAGCGAGATCTGTGTCACCAGCACATATATCTAGATCAGTAAGTGAAATATATTGAATATGAGTTTTACCATGCTCCTTACTCTCAAAACGGTGATACCCATCCCAACACCACCTACGAAGGCCATTAACCATCGCACCCCACACCCTTTTAGATGCAAATGCCCAGAACTGGATCCCCAGCGTCTCATCAAAACGCTCAGCAGCACGTAAGAGTGCGAGGAAACCCTCTTGGCAAAGATCAGGAAATAAGTCAGAGCACCCGTATTTCTTTACCATCCATCCTGCGATGCCACGGACATGACCCATGTGGTCAAGAATAAGTTCAGGCTGCTGCACCTACGGTCATCTGTCCCTCTATATTCACCGATTGCTTGCCATGGGATTTAGTAAACGTCCCCGTCGTGTTATATAAATCGACCATCAGGTCAACCGCTTTATCGGTAATCTCGATGACTGCCTCTTTTTCTTGAGGGGTCATCAGTTCCCCATCAGGAGTTAACTTGTCTGCCGCATCGATGCCAGCCTGGACTAGTCCCACAACCGCCTTCTTCTGTGCCTCACCGCCACCCACTGGTGACTCAGGCTCTACCTGCTTCGTCAATACCGCAACCGTTTGTGCTATAGTCGGTATGATCTGGATGAGGGCCATGATCGCAGAAATCCACATAAATTGCTCCTGTATGAATAAGCAACTATACAAATGTCTCACTACCAAATTCTTGTAAAGTGTACAGATTCTGGCGTGATTCTACAATACCTTTTGGAAAATGTACAATTGCTGAGCGATGCAAAATAATGTATAATAGATGATGTAAGCATATCAAAACGCAATGAAAGGAATAGAAATGCATGATAATTTGCCAGAAAAGATAGATGCCGTCATTAAACTGATGGATCAGGCAGAGATAAAGTTGGCGCTAGTTAAAGCAATGATAAAGCAGCTATGTTTATGGAAAGGGGAAGGAGCAGATATAACTGATGTAAACTTGGGCCGCATCCTTGGATATGTTGAGTTGGCACATAAACAATCTATTCTTAGCATAGATTGTCTAAGGGTTGTCCACGAGGACCTGGGCTTGAGCGAGGAGCCATAGCCCATAGATCCTCAGTAGATTTAGGAGGGGAGGTTTACTATAAAGGATTGACAAGTCTCTCTCATTGGGTTATAATCTCCCATTCCTTACCGTTGAGCTTTTTATTGCCCGCGGGAGAGCGGTCACTCCCCTCGCGGGCTCTTCTTTTTCCAAGGCGTCATCGCGTTGCGATTAGTGTCGTGTGTTTACATGGTCGTCTGTCATCGTTATCCTCTCTAATGTATGCTCATGTCCGGAGCATATGATAGGGCTTTACCAGCTGAATCGGCGTGCCATTCACGGCCGTGAGTTGCCCTTGCCAGACGGCTTGATATAAGTTCGTAAGATCCTTCCGGTCAGTACCTGTCAGCGTACTCTCTGCGCCGTAGTTCATAATCGAGAAGGGTTCGTGGTCGCCGAAGATCACGGCCGGCCAAGATCTTTCCAGCCGCAGCGCAAAGAAGTGGCGAAGACCAAATACGTGTCCGAGTTCATGTGCCATTGTCTCCACTTGCTCCTGCTTCGATTGCTCAAACAGGGTAGGATAGAGTTGTAGCGTGTGGCGACCAGCATCGGGAAAGAAGGCGCTGGCCAGCACACAGCCTCTCGGTGTGCAGTCTTTCTGTGTCTCTACCACGATCTCGAAGTCTGGGTTATCCCTCCGTTCCACAAAGCGAATCGGCACCACCTCCACCCCCCATGCACTGATGGCCTCCCTGAATAAGCTCCGCACCCTCAGCTTGAGTGTCTGTGGATTCCGAAAGCGCCGCAGTGACCTTTCATGGAAACGCCAGCGGAGTACCTGATCTTTGGCCCATAAAGGAATGAAGCCATCGGTGGCATCGAGCACAATACGCTCCCGCGAGTGCTGCTTTGCGCGGGCTTCCGTGCGGCAGATGATGCCAGGCGCCACGACATGTACAAGCTCCTCTGTGGCCTGGGTGATCTCCTCCTCGTTCGACAGGATCTCTACAGTTGGTGTGTTTACATGGTCGTCTGTCATCGTTATCCTCTTTGATTTCCGTCAACCTGGGGTATACCCTAGATGGACGTCAGGTATCAGACTAAATTCGCGTCAGAATAGAGCCAATCATGCGATTGCCTGACACACCTAGACAAGGGTCTAGACTTCAACCTGACGGATTGATCAATCCCACACCGAAAAGTCAGATACCGTAAGATAGTGATGGCCTTTAGTGACCAACTCCCGCAAGAACTTTACCCCTCGAACAGCACCCACGCGGTTTACGAGCCCTTTCTTTACTGCGGCTCGCCTAAGAATTATTGCCACTGTCGTCGCCGCAATCCCATGGTCGTGAGCCGCTCTCTTGAGCGTATGCTTGCGATAGACAACGTCATTCCAGATCGACTCATTACGGATTCTAAGATTAGCCGATCTGTGCATTCCAACCTCCGTGCATTGCGCACCGCGGCTTCTCATATTATTGTGCCTCATGATTAGACATGATCCCCTCGCTGCTGCCTCGACCACTCCTCATTGTGCAAGCAGTCCCTGCATATATAATCATCGAGCGACGGATCGTACACGCAATTGGACTTAAGCTGGTCACACATCAGACAAAACTGGTTATCTGGCAATCCTTGCATCTTCACTCCTCCTCCGGCTGATACACATAGACGTTCTCCGGCCTCGGCTCCGGCGGGGTCTTCGCTGTTGTGTGCACCACAATCGGAATCGCATGCCTAAACCCTGGCCTGCTATAGCTTCGGTAGATCAGCCTGCCTGCCTCATAGAGAGTCGTCCTCACCTGATAAGATTGCTGTACCGACATCAGCGCGATCTCACGCCAATCTGAACGCCGGCAACCAAACCATGGTACATTGCGCGACTCCATGTAGGCATTCACCACCTTAAGGAAACCGCCATGCATCAGATTCGCATGCGGTATCCCCTCGATAAGTTGCTCCATCTCGTTCAAGCTATAGCGACAGACCAGGCGTCGTCTCATCATCATCCTCCTGAAAGTGTTCCATTAGAATGTGATCCCACTGCCCATTCTTCCCCACCACAATCTCGGTAGGCAAAGAGGCATTCCATGCCATCGCCAATGCCCGGCGCGAGTCCTGGGGCTTCACTAGGCCGCGCCGGGCAAACCATGCCGCCGCTTCTGCGCCTGGACGACCTGGGTACTCCAGTAGCACAAACTGCGTCACGGTGCGCTTCGATCCCCAAGGGGTAAGGCATTTGTAGCTAACAATGAGGTTTTGCCTTGACGGGTATTTCTTCGCTGTTTTGAGTGAGTAAGAGCATTTGTCGACTGACAAGTTAACATAATCCAGGTCCGGGTTCTCGACAGCAAGAGGATCAATCCCTTTGGCTACCAGCGCATCATGTCTAGCTTCTCGCTCCCGGTGCTTTCTGGTAGATTCGCGCTTGGCTTCGGATTCCTGCTCTTCCGCCAGCCTTGGACTGCGCA
>Ga0079216_10000086_pt1 | contig 17438 bp, 19 predicted proteins | sample NCAS100_FD_77008 | JGI IMG/M metagenome (GOLD analysis project Ga0079216, IMG submission 77008) | Agricultural soil microbial communities from Utah to study Nitrogen management - NC AS100 | ecosystem: Environmental > Terrestrial > Soil > Agricultural land | place: USA: North Logan, Utah...
TGCCAAGCAATCTGGAGAAAGGTAAGAAAGTAAGGCTCTCAGATCTTCGGGGCAAGAAAAACGTGGTGATGGTGTTCTATCCGCTCGCCTGGACACCGGTGTGAACGGCGCAAATGCCGGCGTACGAGGCCGATCTCGAACGCTTTGAAGGCTACAATGCCCAGGTTCTGGGCATCTCTGTTGATAGCGTGCCATGCAATACAGCATGGGCCAAGAGTCTCGGAGGACTTACATACGATCTGTTAAGCGACTTCGAACCGAAAGGTGAAGTGGCCCGCCTCTTTGGCGCTTACCGGCAAAATGATGGGATCAGCGAGCGAGCAATTTTCATTGTGGATAAAGAAGGCAAACTCGTCTTCAAGGATATCCACGACATTTCTGATCAGCCAGACAATGAAGAACTTTTTGAAGTGCTGCGGAAGCTTTGAACCGACGTCTCAAGTCCCAGGTTTCAATCTCAAGTTCGTACCGTGATTCGATGCTTGGAACTTGGGACCTGAGACTTGGGACTTGAGACTAGGGTCATGGCCATTGCCCGAAAGTGCGTTCCATTCACACCGTTCGACGGCGAGTTAGCGAAAAGTACTGTCGCGATCGTTAGCGCGGGGGGCGTCCATAGAAAGGATCAGGAGCCTTTCAATATCTCAGACGAGCTCGGCGATTTAACCTATCGAGTGCTTCTTGAGGATGTTGCGTCGACTGATCTGAAAGTTACCCATCATCACTACGACCATTCGGACGCCGATCAGGACATCAACGTAGTCTTTCCTATCGACGTCTTAAGAGACTTACAAACCGAAGGCTTTATTCGCGACGTTGCTAAAAAGCACATCGGCTACATGGGCTACACCATGCAGCTCAAAGCGATGTACGAAGGGACGGCACGCGAAATTGCAAATGAAATAGATAAAGGCTCACGCGCCGATGCTGTGATTCTGACTGGCGGTTGACCGAGCGTTTGTCACCGCACGGTCGTCGCGGTCCAACGAGAAATTGAGATGAAAGGGATTCCCACGGTCTTGATCACAGTGAGCCCCGAAGTTTCAGGACAAATGCGGCCGCCGCGGGCTTTGTATCCAAAGGGCTTCAAAATTGGTAACAGTCTCGGTAAGCCAGGAATGCGCGAACTACAGAAAGCCGTTTTGCAAGATGCTCTTAAACTGCTGACGGTCGATACGCGACCCGGGTCAATTATTACTCACGACTTTCCCGAGTACGGCGAATATCACGAACCACCACACGTAAGAAAGTAACGCCGAACAAGTGATGCAGAAAACAATCGGAATTCTGACAGGCGGCGGCGATGCGCCCGGCTTGAATGCCGTAATTCGTGCTGTCGTGAAAACTGCGATTGGGGAATTTGGCATGCGGGTGGTGGGAATCGAAGACGGATTTGAAGGACTGCTCGGCGAAACGAGGACCCGCTCGCTCTCGCATGTTGAAGTGCGCGGTCTTTTGCCACGGGGTGGCACTATCTTAGGCACGCGCAACCGGGGAAAATTTGTAGAACACTCCGCTCCCGGCGTCTCCTCAACTTCCGAAGCGGTCTACGCGGAAGCGGTTACGAACATCGAAAAACTCGGCATCAGTGCCCTTCTGGTTCTTGGTGGCGAAGGTACCTTAACCATCGGTGCTGAATTCGATCGCCGTGGGGTTCCGGTTGTCGGCGTGCCCAAAACGATCGACAACGATCTCGCCTGCACGGAGCTGACATTCGGCTTCGTCACGGCCCTCGACATCGCTACAGAGGCCCTCGACCGCCTGCACACCACAGCAGAGTCGCACGACCGCGTCATGATTTTAGAAGTCATGGGACGGAATGCCGGATGGATCGCTTTGCACTCCGGGATTGCAGGAGGCGCAGATGTCATCCTGATTCCGGAGATCCCCTTTTCGATGGAGTCAGTCGCCAGGAAGATTCGCGCGCGCGAAGAGGGTGGATCGAATTTCAGCATCATTGTTACGGCTGAAGGAGCGATCGAGAGCGGCCATCAACAGATTTTTCAGGACACCGGTGACCTGCAGCATGCACCCCGACTGGGCGGCATCGGCCAGTACTGCCGGAGTCAACTGGAGGAACTCACTGGGAAGGAAACTCGCTGCGTGGTGCTGGGTCACTTGCAAAGAGGGGGAAGGCCCAATGCGTTCGATCGCATGCTGGCAACCACGTATGGCGCCTGCGCTGTACGGGCTTTCGGTGAGGGAAAACATGGCGTGATGGTGGCGTTGCAAGCAGGCGACGTGGTGACAGTGCCTATCTCCGAAGCTGTGGCAAATGTGAAAACTGTTCCGCCGAACGGCCAGATGGTGACGACGGCCCGCGATACGGGAATCTCATTTGGCGCGCCGGATGAGGCCAAGTATCACCGTTTGGTCTAGAATACGAACCTATCAGTTAATAGGGGAGACCTTCGTTGGCCACTGAAATAAAGCAAAAACTTCAGACCGAACTTGACGGCCTCGAAGCGGAGTTGCGAATTCACTTGCCGAAAGAAATCAAGCGCGCCCTCGAGTTTGGCGATTTGCGCGAGAACTCGGAGTATCACGCTGCACTTGATCGGCAGAATATGGTTAAGGCGCGGATTGTGGAGCTGCGCCAGCGCATTAGTGAGATAGCCTCCATCGATGTCAGCAAGGTGCCGCGTGATAAAGCATCGTACGGCTCAACTTTAATTCTTTACGATGGCGAACGGGACGAGGAAGTTACATACCGCCTCGTCACGCCGGAAGAAAGCGATCCCCAACAGGGTTTCATCTCGACAACCTCGCCTGTCGGACGAAGCTTGATGGGGAAACAGCCTGGGGATGAAGTCGTTGTTCGCACTCCGGCGGGAGCGCGCAACTTTGAAATCCGTCAGCTAACAACATTGCACGATGAGCTCGCAAGCGGCAGTGAATGAAGAGTCCGGAGAGGCCGAAAGCAAAGGCGCATGGGGAAATCTTGACACCACGCCGCCAGGCTTCCTAAAATCCGCCGCTTATCCCCCGGGTCATTTCGAAATATAAGGAGACGTTTACAGCAGATGTTTGTGGATGGTATCGGTCGCGGCGCCCAACGAATCATCGATGCGATGGTTCGCTGGCTCGCTGTCGGCCATATCAACCCGAACATACTGACCTTAATCGGCGTTTCCCTGAATGTGGGTTGCGGCCTGTTGTTTGGCTTTGGCGAATTCTTTTGGGCCGGAATCGTACTCATAATCGCCAACCTTTTTGACATGCTGGACGGTCAGGTGGCCCGCTTGTCGGGCCGCGTCACGAGGTTTGGCGGTTTTTTGGATTCGTCTTTGGACCGCCTGTCTGACATGGTGGTTTTTGTTGGTCTAATGGTCTTTTATGCCCGCGACACAGCGTTTCATTCGACCTTAAACGTTTTTCTCGCCGGCGCCGGACTAATGGGCTCAGTTATGGTAAGCTACGCCAGCGCCCGGGCAGAGAGCTTAATTCCCAAGTGTGACGTTGGCTTTCTCAGGCGCCCGGAGCGAGTGGTTCTCTTTATTATTGGCGCTTTAAGCACTCATCCAGGTTCAAACAATTTTTTTGCTAATCGGATGCCGGCGGTCCTTTGGGTTTTGGCCGTGGGTTCATATTGGACGTTCGCTCACCGCATGTACCACACGTGGCGAGAACTAAACAAAGTCGCAACTGAAGCTGAGAAAAAGAGCGCCACAGCCTCGCTTTCTGCATCTAACACCGGCTCTGATCGACGAGCTGAGCAGCCGCTGACACACAAGGCAGGTTGAACCGAGACCCGATTATGGTGACGCAAGAACTTCGACACATTACTCCGATTTTAAGAAACAAGTTGATGACGATTTGCCCGTGCTGTGGTTTTAAGTTCGTGGGATCGCTGGCAGACGGTTGTGAAAGCTGCGGCGCACAGTCCGTCGGCGAGGCACTTCCCCGCCCTGAAAACGAACTTCCGGCTTTTGGGCGTTCCTTGTTGCTGACGGTCGCCGGCGCCTTGATGCTGGTTGCATTCGTGACTCAAACAATTATCGCTCTGGTGCAGAAAGCTCCTGCTTCGATCGGTTTTTGGAGTGTCGTGGCCGCAGCGGAAACCGCAGCTTGGCGTTTGAAGTGGGTTGCGATTCCCGTGACGATTCTGGTTCTCTGGGCTGGGCGAAAGCTTTACCGCTCGATATTCGATGAGCCATTACGTTTTTGCGGTCTGCGTTATGCCCGCGCCGGCTTGTTAACCTCGATTCTGGTTCCCGCGCTTGTCTTGCTGCTGATTGGAGTGACCGTACCTGAACGTTTGCGCAACCGGCAACGCGCCATCGATGCCGGCGTCCACGCGCAGGGATACACAATTGACCGCGCGCTGCTTGAGTACCGCATCCAGTTTGGAACGCTGCCGACCGACTTGAAAGACCTTACTCGCCTGCCAGACAAGGATGGTTCAATCGCTGCTGCGTTGGCGGGAGTCGACGTCACTGGCTACAAGGCTACTGCTGACCTGGCGGCGTTGCCGGCAAAGAAGCGTCCACCTTTGCGTGGCGCCGTGATCATGAATGCATCCATCAATTCCGCAACTGATGATTTACCTTCCGAAGGCGTTTCCTTCACCAATTACGAATTGCCCCTCGCGGGCCAGGACAAGCTCTTCGGCACCGAAGACGACTTCATCGTCCGTGATGGAGTGATCACTAAAGCTTCGGAAGTCGTCCGTCGCACGAATGGTGCAAAAACCGCACGCCCCTAACATTCCTTTAGTACTCATTTTCCATTTTTTATTCGTAGGCAGAGGCTGTGGTAGCGAACTTCGTGAGGCAGTGCCGCACTACCTGCCGTGGGGTACATGGCGACCCGTTGGCAGTTCTCTATCGTTTGGTTTAACTAGATGTTCACGCTACTGACTAACTGACTACTGACTTCTAACTTGTCTACTGACTCCTGCTTCCACCCTTGTTCAAAAAAATCTTAATCGCCAATCGAGGAGAGATCGCGATTCGCATCAGTCGCGCGTGTCGTGATCTGCAGATCGCAACAGTGGCGGTTTATTCCGAAGCAGACGCGGGCGCCCTCCACGTCAGGCTCGCGGACGAAGCCGTGTGCATTGGTCCCGCATCCTCAAATCAAAGTTATTTGAATATTGAAGCGATCACAGCGGCTGCGGCTGCGACCAGGGCTGAGGCGATCCATCCCGGTTACGGCTTTCTAGCCGAGAATCCTGAATTCGCCCGTGCTGTCAACGCAGCGGGCTTGATTTTTATTGGCCCGAGCGCGGAGGCGATGGATTTAATGGGTTCGAAAACTTCAGCTCGGAAAGCTGCCGTTTCCGCTGGAGTTACTGTCGTGCCGGGTACAGTTGAAGCGTTAACTTCTTTTGCCGACGCAAGCGCCACAGCGGAAAAGTTTGGCTATCCTGTGATGTTGAAAGCCTCAGCTGGCGGCGGCGGCAAAGGTATGCGCCTCGTGACTACTCCAGCGGAATTGCACTCAGCTTTTCACACCGCGCAGTCCGAGGCAGCAGGAGCTTTCGGCGACTCGGCACTCTATCTGGAAAAGGCGATCGAGCGGCCACGTCATATCGAGATTCAAGTCTTTGCGGACACTCACGGCAACGTTGTTCACCTCGGCGAACGCGAATGCTCGATCCAGCGTCGCCACCAAAAAGTTATCGAGGAATGTCCCTCTCCAATTAACGATTCCGGGCTGCGTGAACGCATGGGCTCGGCAGTCGTGAAGATTGCTCGGGCAGTTAACTACTCCGGAGCCGGTACGGTGGAGTTTCTGGTAGCCGATGCAACGCGTGAGTTTTATTTCCTGGAGATGAATACGCGCTTGCAGGTCGAGCACCCGGTTACTGAGTTAGTCACCGGGATTGATTTGGTGCGGGAACAAATCACAGTAGCAGCCGGCGCGACTCTGTCGTTCAGCCAGAAAGATATTTCCTGGCGCGGCCACGCCATTGAATGCCGCGTGTACGCTGAAGATCCCGAGAACAACTTCTTCCCTTCGCCCGGCCGGATCACAAGTTTGCAAACTCCGTCGGGTCCCGGCGTCCGGGATGACAGCGGCGTGGATGCCAACTCGGAAGTTTCGATCCATTACGACCCCATGATCTCGAAACTTGCAGCCTGGGGACACGACCGCGACGAAGCGATCGATCGCCTGCGACGAGCCCTCGATGAATATCACGTTGGGGGTATTAAAACGACGCTGCCTTTCTTTCGCCAGATCGTTCGCGACGAAGAATTCGCTGCCGGCAATCTCGACACCGGTTTCATTGAAAGATTTCAGGAGCGGCAGCGGAATGAACTTAAATCTGAACCGCAAACAGAGTTGGTCGACATGGCTTTGATTGCCGCTGCCCTCCACTACCTGCAGTCGCAAAAACGTGCGGGGAAGAACCACGACGACGAACTTGTTCAGAGTCGTTGGAAGATGATGGGACGCATCACCGGGCTTAACGCACGAAGCACAATCGAGCGTGGTGCGGTACGCGGAGATGTGGCGAAATGATCAAACTGCAAGCTGAGATCAACGGCGGGCGACACGATTTGCGGCTGCGGCGCGAAGGCGAGCTGGTTTCTGCAGAAGTTGAGGGGCGCGTCTATTCTCTGGAGGTTCACAATCCTGCTTCGGGAGTGTTTCTGCTCCGCAGCGGCACCAATGTTTTCCATTGCCGCGTTGAAGTTGGCGGTAAGCCGAGAGTTCTTAACGTTAGTTTACGAGGCCGGGATTACGCCATTGAGCTCAGCGATCCGAAGCGACTGCGTGGTTCGCAAAGTGCTGGAGCACACGATCACGGCGCTGTGCAAATTGTCGCTTCGATGCCCGGGAAGGTTGTGCGCCTACTGGTTGAGCTCGGATCGCAGGTAGAAGCCGGTGCGGGGATTGTTGTCGTCGAAGCAATGAAGATGCAAAACGAAATGAAGTCTCCCAAGGCTGGTGTTGTCACTTCCCTATGTGCTACCGCCGGCGCGACCGTCAACGCTGGGGATGTTTTGGCGGAGATTGAGTGAGCGACGCGGGGACAGGGAGACGCGGACACACGGGGATGCTGGGATGCGGAGATAAGATTGAATAGAAACGATCTTGAAGACAATGAGCAAGAGTCGAACGAAGTCTCCGCGTCTCCGCTTCCCCCTGTCTCCGCGTCTCCCCTGATCCGTGTCTCCCCGTCTCGAGTCTTGCTCTGGGACATCGATGGCACCTTGATCCGCTCGGCGCGCACCGGCGCATTCAAGGACTACACCATTCCTATGTTGGAAAAGGTTTTCGGAACCGCGGGAAGGCTTGCCGCGATGCAAGTCTCAGGAATGACGGATCTGCAGATCGTGGCCGAGGCTCTGCGCGACGAAGGTTTTACTCACCAGGACGTAAACCAGCGTATCGATCAGCTGCGCGAGCATTACATGGAAGAGATGAAGCGCGCTACCGGAAACGGTGAAGAGTTCTTTGAGCTATTACCCGGTGTCCGCGAAACACTTGAAGCCATCGCGTCGCAACCTCGCTACCGTTCCGCCTTACTTACCGGGAATATCGAGCCCGCAGCGTATTTGAAAATGGAGTTGATGGGTCTGAGTGAGTTCTTTGACTTGCCCGGCGCCTTTGGGGACGAGTCGCATAATCGAAACGATCTACCGGAACTTGCCGCCGCGCGAATCAGGCAACATCTCGCCGCCGATCTGGAACCGCATCAGTTCATCGTCATCGGTGATACGCCCAACGACATCGCCTGCGCCAAGCATTTCGGCGCCCGCTCGCTCGCTGTCGGCACGGGAAGGCTTTACAGCAGTAGAGATCTGCTCGCCTGCGATCCTGATGCGTTTATTCCAAATCTTGCTGATCCCGATCAGGTGCTAATGGTCTTGCACGAATTGTGAGTTAATCGAGAGGGTCGGCGGGATCTTCGATTTCTGCGGCAGTAGGGTCAGGTAAGCCGGCGCCAATCGGGACAAACCAAACCTCGATTGCCGCCATCTCGTTTTCGCCCGGTCCAACGTTTATCACAAAAATGCGGTGCTCCTTAATTCCGCTCTTATCCTTCAATTCAGATTTCCACATCTCGACCAGCTTCACCTCATCAACCTTCTTGAGGTCCGGATAGTCATGACCCGTGGGAAGTGCCGATCTGATGATGAAGCATATTCTTAGCTGGCTGTCCGCGGCCAACACATCGGCAAGGCCCTGATAGATGCGACGTTCTTCCCTTGCATCGGCCAAAAAGTAAGTATCAATCTTTCCGAATCGAACAGCCTCTTTTGGTGTGCGTTCCGGCTTCGCCTCCTTCAGCGGCGGCGCTGCATCAGCGGGGAGGATCCAATGCTCCAACCTAGCCTCACCGTACTCACCTTCCCTTCCCTTTCTCGCGCCTCCGAAGATTATCTTGATGCGGCCAGCGTCCACACCTCTCTCTTGCAGTGCCTCCGCTTCTAGTTGGGCAGCTCTGCGCCAGGTGCCAGGTGTTGCTGAGTCGACATTAAAGGCAATCAGATACGCCACGCTCTGCGGTTGATTGCGTAGGGCATCGGCGAAGGCTGCCAATTCGTAATTTCCAAATCCTACGCCACAGCAGTCTTCGTAGCCAAAGTAATCGCCACCGCCGGACTCAAACATCTTCCCCGAAAAGGTCTTCAGTTTTTCCTTATAACGTTTAGGTGTCGGAGTTGCCGCACCGGGGGGCACAATCAAGAGCTCTGCGTAAATTTCGAAAGGATCTTTATAGCGTCCAGCATAGATGGTCTGAACGCGGTCCTGATCTATTCCTCGTGAATTGACCAGGTATTTTTTCGCAGCGGCAAGCAGAAATTTTCCTGTACCGCCGCTTTCACCTTCGGGACCATAGGCGACGATATAACCTGTGTGATACGGCTCGTGCATCAAAGCAATGGCAAAGTTATCTAAACGAGCCGAGGCGTCCTCGGCGTTGATAGCGCCAAAGCTGTCGAACGCCCTCGTCTTTTCCTGAGCAGCTAAATTAAGGCTGAGAAGAGATAGGATGGAAACTAGAGCTAATAATAAATGCCGTTTCATTCTGAAATAATCTAGCAGATATGAGTTAAGGATTCGAGGCTTCTATCGGAACGCGTGCGTCCCATGCGCAACGCGTCTGAGCTGCGAAAGAAGAAAGCCGCGGATTGAAGCAGAAGACGCGGATCAAATCTCATTAAAATCCGTGTAATCCGCGGAAATCTGCGGCTAAATTGTTTCGCGCTTACGCCTTTATTGCGCGCGGGGCGCGCCGCATTACAGAGTTTCACGTCGGACGCCGCTTCTTCTTGTAGATCGCCTTCACCGTCGAAACAACAGTACGGGATTTTCCACCCATCGAAATTTTCTCGCCCAGCTTGCGCGCATCAGCGCGCGCGAGTGCGAGAGCGCGCCTCAGAAACAAACGTACCTCCGGCCGTGCCAGCTCTTCTTGAGACTTAAGCGAGAGATGCCGAATCCGTTTGCCGCTTCCTAACAGCGCATCTTCCGGATCGTCTAATAAAGCGCCTTCGTTGAACCCGAGATTCACACTCCGCGTGTAAACCGCTATGTGACAAATGCCATCGCTAAAACGCTCGCTCGAGCCGTAACCGATAGCGACCGCGCTGTAAGCGTCGTAGATGTTTTCATGACAGGGCGCAAGTTCTTCGATCACAATCTTGCGCAGATCCAGAGCCAGCTTCTGAATCGCGCGGTCGTAGGGCTTGAGAAACTCGATCAGTTCGGCTGGGGGTTGATTAGGCATCGGCTCAGTACGGAAGCGGTAGCTACCGAGTTCAGTATGATATCAAGTCGAGTCTGCCGTTTGTGGGAAATGGTCGCTAACCGCTCCCCTACTGAAGCGCGTCACCTACCGTTTCGTTTCCACTCCGGGCGGAGCAAGCCGTAAAACAACGCGTCCTGTATTTCTCCGCCGACTTCCCAGCGTTCTCGCAGAAACCCTTCTCGCTGAAAACCAAGGCGCTCCAGAGTCTGGATCGATGCCTGGTTTCGCGGATCAACGTCGGCTTCAAGGCGTCGCAAGTCGAGCGTTTCAAATGCATAGGCAAGCAATGCCTGCAGCGCTTCGTGCATGTAGCCCTGACCCCAATACGGGCGACCGAGGGCGTAACCGACCTCGGCCCGGCGATTAGTGAAGTCGAGGTTGTACAGCGTCGTGGTTCCGATCAGGTGATTGTCTGTGCGTCGCGCCACGCCCCACTTCAGCATGATCTGACGCGCAAAGCTGTCATGGATTTCATTGACGAGTTCCACCGCCCCAGCACGATCCGCCAGCGGCGGCGTGCTCCAATAACGCATAACCTCAGCGTTTGAGAAGACTTCAAACATCGCGTCAAGATCATCTGTTGAAATCCGACGCAGTGTGAGCCGAGACGCTTGAAGTGTTGGTAAGCAGGTCCAGTCCATGTGCCCGTAATTGTAACAATTGGATTGCCGATTGCCGATTGGGACTGTGGGTCTGAATGATGTCCAAAGTCCAAGGTCCAAAGTTCAGGGTGTTCATGACGAACAGACCTTGGGCCCTGGACGTTGGGCCTTGGACTTTGGACGGCTCCCGTATCCTCGGGTATCCTCACTTCCACAGATACATCCATGCGTTATTGCGAAATCAAACCTCAGCTTCAGTTGCGCCGTTTTGTAGAGTGCTTCTGGACGCTTGAAAGCGATCAGAGTGATTCGAACACTTCAGAAACACCTATCCTTCCGGATGGTTGTGTTGAGATGATCCTCAACTGCGGCGCTCCTTTCCAACAAACCACGGAGAACGGGGAACGAGTAACGCAACCGGCGCGTTTCCTTGTGGGCCAAATGACCCGGCCCGTCCAGATTGCACCAACGGGGTTTGTGGAACTAATCGGGATTCGTTTTCATCCCGGCGGCACGATGCCGTTCTTTAAGCCGCCCCTGAATGAATTAACAAATCGAATCATAGAACTCGGTGGACTGGACAGCGCTCTTGAAAGCGAGTTGCGCGAAGCGCTCGCGACTTCACCAGCGTTAGCCGATCGAATCAACGCAATCGAAAGCTGTCTCACTCGCCGAGCACGGGCTTTCTCCGGCGACCCACGTTTATTGGAACTCACAGCAAATGCTGTTCGAATCTGCGGTCGCATAACAATTGATCGGTTAGCCGATTCCGCAGGTATCAGTCCACGTCAACTAGAAAGACGGTTCCTCGTAGAAGTCGGATTGGGACCAAAGTTGTTCTGCCGCATTCTCCGCTTTCAAGAGGTGTTTCGCGCGGTCGCAGACGACAAAGCGGGGTGGGCTGCGCTTGCGGTCGATTGCGGCTACTACGATCAGGCGCACCTGATTCGAGACTTTCAGGAATTTGCGCATCAGACTCCTGCGGTTCTGCTCGCCCAAAGTGCAGGCTTGACTGGAGCGTTCACGCGCCGGAATCGCTCGCATGAGTCGTGCCCTCCAAAGGTGTCGCATTTTTCCAATCTGTTAGAGTAAAACGTTCTTAGAATCCTTAGCGCCTGAAAACATTTCCCGCTGTACTTCCAACGAGTGAAAATCATGAGAACAACCAAACTAACGAGGGTGCTGGTCGCAATCGGCCTGACAACTCTGTTCCTGCCGGTGAATTTGACCGCCCAGAGCCCAGCTACTCCGCCCCCACTTACCTTGCACACAATTTCCGAACTTGGCTGGATGGCCGGCGACTGGCAGACGGCGCCAGGTGGAGGCGCCCAGATTGAAGAACACTGGACACAACCCGCCGGCAGCTCGATGCTCGGTATGAGTCGCACTGTAATTGGGATTAGAACTCTTGAGTTTGAGTATTTGCGATTGGAACAACGATCGAATGGGATCTATTATGTTGCTCACCCGAAAGGACGCTGCCCGGCAACTGAATTCAAACTAACGAGCCTGACAACTAGTGAAGCCATATTCGAAAATCCCGCGCATGATTTTCCCAAACGAATCATTTACAAAAAAACTGCGGCGGGTCTTGTCGCCAGCATCGACGCCGGCGAGGGAACGAAGGGTCAGTCGTTCAGCTACGTTCCGATGAGGCAGTGAGGCAGAACCTGCGAAGCAGGTCTCATTCTCACCGAGCTTCAGCTCGGTGTCTTGCGTGACGTAAGACCGGAGGAAACCGTTTAAACGGCAATTACATACTTGACTCATCAAGCAAGATCATCGTGTTTAGGGTTCAAAAGCGCCGAAGGCGCGGCCGTAAGGCCGTGGATCCAAGGCCTCGAGATGAAATCGAGGCCCGCAGGGCCGGCATTTCTCTGCACTGTGATATGGGATTTACTGCCGCACCTTTGGCGCTCACTATATTAGGTTTCGACTGACCACGGCCTCACGGCCGTGGCTATTTGATGACGGTCCTTCGGACCTCACTTGGCACTCCCAAGCGTGTGTTTATTCCGCTGAAATTGAGTCAAGTATGTTATTGCCGTTTAGACGGTTTTCTGTTTGAAGGGCGCAGGTGGCACCGAGCTGAAGCTCAGTGAGAATGAAATTATTTCTCCTTATACAATTCCGGAATCTGTTTCCGTAGATTCTCAACTTTCGGCATGTCGTTGATCACGATGTAGGGCTCGTTCGGGTGCTGCGCCAGGTAATCCTGATGATAATCCTCCGCCTCATGGAACGCCTCGAGCGGTCTCACTTGAGTGACGATTGGCTGGTTAAAAACTTTTACCCGATCAAGTTGCTTGATATAGGCCTCGGCAATTCGCCGCTGCTCTTCATTCGCATAGAAGATTGCCGAGCGATACTGAGTGCCCCGGTCCGGTCCCTGACGGTTTAACTCAGTCGGATTATGGGCGACGGAAAAGAAAACTTTGAGTAGTTGTCCGTAAGTGACTTGAGACGGATCGTAGGTCACTAGCACTGACTCCGCGTGCCCGGTCGTTCCCGAACTAACCTTGCGATAATCGGCCGAAGCAGCATCGCCGCCTGCATACCCTGATTTTGCGTCGCTGACGCCCTTCACATGTTCGAAGACAGCTTCGATTCCCCAGAAACAACCGCCCGCGAGTACAGCTTTCTGTTCCCCCTTGCCCGTAGCCAGCGGAGCGTCAACTTCCGGATCCGGAAGCGGCGTAGACGACGCGTCCGCGGTGCTGCAAGCGAAAGTGAAGCCAACAAGAATTAGTAGAGAGCCCAAGAGAATTACGGCAGACATAAGAATTATTCCTACCTTCAGATTCGATTTATAGATTGGGTCGCTAGGGGAAATGGTACCTGCCGATTTATGACTTGTCGAGAAGCACCAAACCACATTCAGCGACACGAAACACTTCGTTCGTGGGGTTTCGTCGCTCGTGTTGGGGTAATTGCGCGGGCAAGCGTCCAAACATCAGCTCAACATCTCCTGAACCAGCCGATCAACGTGAATCCGCGTCGTATCAAAAAAGCGAATTCCATTGTGTTGGCCGTCTGCGAAGGTTTCCGGACTGAGCAGTAACGGTAATTCTGTGCCGCCGAGAATTATGCCTTCAATGCCCTCTCGCCGCTTGAGTTCGCCGGCGATGCTAAGCATCCGCTCTCTAGTCTCGGGCAGAAAGATGTCGTTCAGTAGTTCACCCATGTACTTGTCATGGATAAAGGCTTGTTCCTCTTCATTCGGAGTAAGCAATTGAATTCCGGCGCGCGAAAACACCTCGGGATAGAACCGGCCCTGCATCGTGAAGCGAGTTCCGAAGAGTCCGATCTTCTTGAGACCAAACTGCTGCACGCGGGCGCAGGTTGCTTCCACGATACTGATTAGCGGCAAGCTGGAACGACTTTGCAACTCGTCAAAAACAATGTGCGGGGTGTTGGAAGCCAGCGCACCAAAGTCCGCACCGGCGCGCTCCAGAACCTCGATGTCTTTGGTTAAGCCGTTCGCAAATTGTTCCAGGTCATTCGCATTAATCCACTCGAGATACTGCTGCAAGTTGATGCTGTTGACGATGAATGAGGGATAAGCGCGTTTGGGATTCTGCTCACGATAGGCGGCAATGATTAGTCTGTAATACTCGATAGTCGACTCCGGACCAATGCCGCCAATGAGACCAAGTGTTTTCATGAACAAAGGATACCTTAAAGATTCGACGATGACAGCCAGTCACGCCTAGAAACGTTTTTCCATTTGCCATTTTTCATTCGCAGATTCAACTTGGAAGTGCAACGCAGGCCCGAAGGGCCGTTAGCTAATAGCCACGCCCGTGAGGGCGTGGAACAAGCGATTAAATTGATTCCAGGTCCGAAGGACCGGCAGACGATTGAGGGGATAAAATAACTGTCGCACCTTCGGCGCTGTTATTTTTTTGGGACCGATGTCTACGCCCTAACGGGCGAGGCTATTAACTACCAGCCCTTCGGGCCTGTGTGTTGCACTTCTAACTTGAATCCACCAATGACAATGGAAATGGCAAATGGAAAATTCTATTGTTTTGACCTTTCCCAAGCCCCTCCCCCCCAACAATTCTATTGACTCTCCACCTCTATGGTCTCAAACTCCCAAAGGTTGGGCCCTTCTCATCACAGCTCATTATGTATGAGAAGTTCAAAGAATTAGACGGCACACATCCCTGGCGGGAAGTCAGCCCTGATGGTTTTATCGACTATCGCGCTCGCTACCGGCCGCAGGGCCGTGTTCTTTATTTCAACTTCCCGCTCGCCAGGGAACTGGAACTGATCCCGCATGATCATCCTCGCCTCATCACTAAAGACCTCGAGCAAGCCGTCCTCGAAACCTTCTCACTGCAAATAATCAACGAATACGATTTAAAGCTGGGCAAGAAGTATCCTCCGAGAACGGTGAAAGCGCGCCCTTACATGGCCACGCGTTATCTGCAAACCCAGCATCGCAATAAACAAGGTAAGACTTCCGGAGATGGTAGAAGCATCTGGAATGGATGCTTGCAGACCTCTACCCTGACTTTCGATATTTCCAGTCGCGGAACGGGGGCCACGATGCTGAGTCCGGGAGCTCAGAAATCTGATGGCGCTGTTAAGACTGGCGACGAAAGCTATGGCTATTCTTCAGGCCTGGCGGAGCTTGATGAAATGGTGGGCAGCGCGGTCATGTCAGAAATTTTTTACCGGCAAGGCATTCCCACCGAACGTTGTCTGGCCGTGATTGGCTTTACTGATGGCAGTGCCATTGGAGTCAGAAGTGCGCCGAATCTTATTCGACCAGCGCACATCTTTCGTTACCTCAAACAGGGCCGGCATGCGGAACTCAAGGCGTCCCTCGATTATTTCATCAAGCGAGAAGTTGGAAACCATTTTTGGAAGGTGCCGCTCTCGGGCCCGGCAAAGTACAAGCGAGCCCTGAATTACCTGGCACGCTCATATGGAAAAATGGCTGCTCTGCTCGAAGAGGAATATATTTTTAACTGGTTGGCGTGGGATGGAGATAACATGCTGGCCAGCGGTGCGATCCTCGATTACGGATCGATCAGACAATTTGCCGCCAAGCACGATAAGTATCGCTTCAAAGATGTGGATCGTTATTCGGCTTCCCTGGCTGAGCAGCGCTACTGGGCGCGGCTAATTGTCCAGACCTTTGCGCAGGCGATGGCTTTTGTTTGTTCTGGTAAGAAACTCAATCTGCGTGAGTTCAAGACTGCGGAAGCTTTGCTGGCATTCGACGCTGCTTTCGCAGATGAAAGCGATTACCGCATCCTCTGGCGGATAGGATTTACTCCCGCGCAAATTACTGAGCTGTTAAGTAATGCACGCGAAGAGGTCAAACAGTTTCATAGATCCCTGACTTACTTTGAGGATCTTAAAGTAGCTCGCGGCATCGAAAAGCTGCCTGATGGTTTTACCCACAAACCAGTCTTTCTGATTCGCAACCTGCTGAGGCAAATGCCGGCATATTACCTGGCACAGAGTCTGAACCGTGAAGATGATGAAACCGCTTACATGCCGGACGATATCTTCCTGCGTATTATGGCCGGTTCTTATGTCGGACAAAGAGATTTGAAGTTAACCCCATCCCGACGGGCGCACGTCAGGAACTTTCAGCAGTGCTACTTGCGGTTGCTTGGCGCTCTCGGCAAGCCGTTCGGCGAAACTTTGAAAACACTTCAGGAGCGCTCGGCTGTCATTAACCATCGACATCGCCTAACGGGAGATGCGCTCATTTTCATCATCGAAGAGGTGATTGCTATCAAAGGAAGGAACAAAGTTAACGGTCTGCAGGAAGCCCTCGACGCCTTCATCGACTCCCAGGTGCTTGTTCCCGGCAGTTGGCACCCCGTCGCGCCCGAACAGTTGAAGCAACCCACCCTAAAATCGCGCCTGCTGCTAACAATTCAGGAGAACCTAGAGACGTTCAAAGAATCGATTTGAAGCGGCCCCTGGATATCTGCTCCACAAACGGCTTAGTTGCTGATTAGCACAGCGCGCTTGTACAATCTCGCCGACTCCCCTGTCCATTCGTGGCTCACGACAATTTTCTTGTCATAAATGTGAAGACAACTGTGTTTATTCGTTGAATAGATCTGATTTTTGGAGTGCGGTGGCGAGGCCATCCTCGCTGAGATCCAGGTTGCGCAATTGAGCGGCTCTGTCGCCTTTACGTTTTCACTCTTGAAAGCGGGCTGACCCCTGCAATAAATGGGAAGGCTTTGTCGCTAAGGCAAGCCTTACCGCACGGAAGGCGGCAAAGTCGCGCAACGCTTATCGATCGTAAAGTTGCTCTCAGAACTTGTTGGAGGTTTCAATGAAAAGATTTTCGCCCGTTATGACGCTCGCGCTGTTGTTGAGTATTACCTTCTGCGCTCAGCCCATTCTCTTGGCACAAGTTGCCAACCCTACTAACGGAAGTTACCAGGGAGCGGGACAGTACCAGCAACAAATTCGGCTCTTTGAAGAATTTGCTCAGAAACAAATGGGCCTGGACAAAACCGTGGGATTGACGATTGGTTTTATGAAGGACGATTTTGTCTGGGTGAAAGGCTACGGCTACGCCGACCTGGAGAACAAGTCGCCGGCCAAAGCTGAATCGGCTTACCGCCTCGCCTCCGTGACAAAGCCGATGACCGCACTTGCGGTCATGCAGCTGGTGGAAAAGGGGAAGATCGATCTCGATGCCGAAGTGCAAACCTACGTACCTTACTTTCCGAAGAAGCAGTGGCCCGTCACGGTGCGGCAGGTGCTGGGACATCTCGGGGGCATCAGTCACTACAAAAATCCCACGAACGAGTTGCACATCAAGGAGCATCGCTCGACTCGTGAGGCGATTGCCATCTTTGAAAATTTTGACCTCGTGGCCGAACCGGGCACGCGCTACAGCTATTCGAGCTACGGCTACAACCTGCTGGGGGCAATCATCGAAGCCGCGAGCGGCATGTCGTATGGCGAATACATGAGCCAAAACATCTGGCAGCCACTCGGGATGACGAACACGCGCATGGATGATCCTCTCGACGTGACTCCGAATCGTGTGCGCGGTTATCAGCTCGTCAACGGCCAGGTGAAGAATTCGGAGTTCATCGATATCAGCAGTCGCTTTGCAGCGGGCGGCACGCGATCCA
>Ga0079216_10000087_pt1 | contig 17425 bp, 20 predicted proteins | sample NCAS100_FD_77008 | JGI IMG/M metagenome (GOLD analysis project Ga0079216, IMG submission 77008) | Agricultural soil microbial communities from Utah to study Nitrogen management - NC AS100 | ecosystem: Environmental > Terrestrial > Soil > Agricultural land | place: USA: North Logan, Utah...
AATAGCAGGGGGGGGACTCGAACCCCCGACCCCGGCATTATGAGTGCCGTGCTCTAACCACCTGAGCTACCCTGCCTTGGAGAATGGGCCTGAATTCTACGCCGGTCGCCTTCCCCCTCCTAGCCCTGCCCCGTGACTTCGACCGGTGGACAGAAGTCCTTTGGGGGACTGCCCTTGCCATAAACTCGCCCCATCCGTCTCCGGCGGGGCTCCCTCGTTATAAGGCATGACTCAGCCTCTCCCGAGACACACCCCACTGGCGAACGACCCCGTCGGCTCGCTCGTCGGGGAGTTCATGGAAGAGAAGCGCAAGGAGCGCCAGGAAGAGAAGGCGCGCCAGGTCCCCAAGAAGCGCAACCCGTTCGTCATCCCGCTGCTCGTCACCCTGTGTGCGGCGATCTGGATCGCTCCTTCGCTGATGCCCCCGCGGGAACCGACGCTGTCGGCAGCCACGCTCGAGAATGGCGCGAAACTCACGTTGTACCTCGCGTCACTCAAGGTGAAGAACTACCACGCCACGCACAGACGTCTTCCGCCGACGCTGTCGCAGGCGGGTGTCGATACGACAGGCATCGGCTACGTCCGAAGCTCCGACTCGGCATTCGATCTCTCCACCCGCGTGCAAGGGTCGCGGATGGTGTACCGCTCGACGATTCCCGACTCAGTGTTCCTCGGCCCCAACCTCCGCCTCCGGGGAATCAGCTGATGCGAATGCGCCGGGCATTTTCGATCATCGAGCTACTGATCACGATGGCGCTCATCGGGCTCCTCGCCCGAATCGCCGTGCCGCGCTATAGCGACATGAAACGGCGCGCCATTGCCGCGTCAATCCTGGGTGACGTGCACGCGATCCGCATCGCGGCGTTCACGCACTACACCGAACACGGGGCATTTCCGCCTGACGCGGCCGTCGGACAGTTGCCAACCCAGTTGATCGAAAACCTGCCGACCGGCTTCTCGTTCGATCGGATCGACTACGATTACGACTGGCATGTCTGGACGGCAGTTAACAGCTCAGGCAATTCGGAGACACTCATCGGCATCACCGTTGTGGTGACCGACAGCCGGATCGCGGCGCAGCTCGTCAAGACCGCGGGCCAGGGTCTTATCCCGATCGTCACGCCGACGCAGGTGACATTCCTCGTCAGCAGTTCGAGCTGACGAATCCCTCGAGGCAAAAAGAGAGGCCGGTGCAGAAAGCACCGGCCTCTCTTCTTTGGAATAGCGGGGGCGGGATTTGAACCCGCGACCTTCGGGTTATGAGCCCGACGAGCTACCAGGCTGCTCCACCCCGCGTCAGTGCGCGAAATGTACCGGCGCCCAAGACCCGGTTCAAGCCAGCAGCGTCAGCGTTTTTTGCCTTTCAGTGATTCCGGGTCGAGAAACCGGAAAAGAAGCTCCTTTTCCCGAACCATTCCGAATTCTTCGCGCGCAATTCGCTCTTGCGTAGCCGGATCCGTCTCTATCAACCGGCGCAGCGTCTTCAGTGAATCGACGTCCCGTTGCAGCGAATCGATCATGCGCTCCATTGCCTGTTCCCGATCGCGCTGGCGGAACAGGTCGTAGGTCGAGTATTCCCCGCCCTGGAAGGCGAAGTAAATCGCGAACACTATCGCGAATCGGAGTAACCAGACCTTCAACGTGTCGATCCCCTCATAATCCGTAGATGGCGCCGCCCGGATACTCGGCCGCGCCACCTAACTCCTCCTCGATTCGCAGGAGCTGGTTGTACTTCGCGACGCGATCCGTGCGCGATAAGCTGCCGGTCTTGATCTGGCCCGCGCCTGTTCCCACCGCGAGATCGGCGATGAACGTATCCTCGGTTTCACCGCTGCGATGGGAAATGACGGAGAGATACCCCGCCGACCGCGCCAGCTCGATTGCCTCCAGCGTTTCCGTCAGCGTGCCGATCTGGTTCACCTTGATGAGAATCGAGTTGCCGACGCCATTTTCGATCCCGCGCGCCAGCCGCTCGGTGTTCGTCACGAAGAGGTCATCGCCAACCAGCTGCACGCGATCACCCAGCTTTGACGTCAGTGCTGCCCAGCCGTCCCAGTCATCCTCCGCGAGCCCATCTTCGATGCTGACGATCGGGTAACGCTCCAGCCAACTCGCATACAGGTCGATCATGCCCGCCGCGTTGCGCGTGCCGGCGCCGCTCTTCTTGAATGTGTACGATCCATCCTTGAACAGTTCCGACGCCGCACAATCCAGCGCCAGCGCGACTTGCGTCCCCGGCTGATAGTTCGCAGCCTCGATCGCCTCGATGATCACCTGGAGTGCTTCCTCGTCGCTCTTGAGGTCGGGGGCAAATCCACCCTCATCGCCCACTCCGGTCGCGAGCCCGCGCTTCACGAGCACCTTTTTCAGCGAATGGAAGACTTCCGCGCCCATGCGCAGCGCTTCCGAAAAGCTTTCCGCGCCAACCGGCACGATCACGAATTCCTGGAAGTCCACGGTGTTGGTAGCGTGGGCGCCTCCATTCAGGATGTTCATGAGTGGAACCGGCAAGGTTCTCGTCAGGGGACCGCCGAGGTAGCGATACAGCGGCATGTCGCGATCCATGGCCGCCGCGCGCGCGGTTGCCATCGACACCCCGAGGATGGCGTTTGCGCCAAGCTTCCCCTTGTTAGGCGTGCCATCGAGCTCGATCAGCGTCTGGTCGATTTCGATCTGGTCGCCCGGATCCATGTCACGGAGCGCTGGTGCAATCATCTCGATGACGTTCTGCACCGCCGACTGCACGCCCTTCCCCAGGTAGCGCGATTTGTCGTTATCGCGAAGCTCGATGGCTTCGTGCTCGCCGGTGGAGGCGCCGCTGGGAACTGCTGCGCGGCCAGCGACTCCATTCTCCAGCAACACATCCACTTCGATGGTGGGATTTCCCCGGCTATCGAGGATCTCGCGCGCCGTGATGTCCTGTATGGTTGCCATTTACTCGTGACTCATGGTTCGTGACTCGTGACTCGGCACATCTCCCATCCACCATCTGACATCTTCCCTCCCTGCTGCTTCAGCTTTCAACGAGTGACGGAGTTTTTTGCCTCGATCTGTCGCGTCGCGCGCTCACGTTCGCGCTCACGACGCCGTGATGCTGTTCCAGTGCACGCGCCATCCGCTGCCAGCACTCGTCGGCCAGCCGGTCTCGATCCTCATACGTCAGACCAGCGCTGGGTATCTCTTCGAGAAAATGCACATGAACCATCGCTGACCGGATCATGAAAGAGCCCTTCGCCTGGACTTCACGCGTTCCATAAACCACGACGGGGACGATTGGGGCTTCGGCTGCAATCGCAAGTACGAAGGGACCCTTCTTGAACGGGCGGAGCGCGTAGCTATCGCCGCGCGTTCCCTCGGGACAGACGACGACCGATGCGCCACCGCGGATTTCACGCGCGGCTTCCTCATATGCCTGAAATGCCGCCTTACGATTCTCTCGTTGAATCGGGATAGTTCCCGCGCGACGCGCTGCGGTCCCGAACAGCGGGATCTTGAACAACTCGGCCTTCGCGACGAAACGATATCGTGGCAGGATCGCCAGCAGCGTGAAGATATCGTACCAGCTCACATGATTCGATACAAAGACCCGCGACTCGAGCTGGTGCAACTGCTGGTCGCCGTGAAGCTCGAGTCGGACACCCGCCAGCCGGAGGGCGAGACGCGACCAGAGTCGCGGTATACGATCATAGAGGCCGCCGGGTCGGTTCGGCACGCCAATGAGTCCCGCCACGATGACGATCGTGGCGAGGACCGGCGTCACGACCACCATCGTGACGAGAGTAAGGAGCGTGCGCATCAGGCCGAAAAGTGATCGTAGCCGGCACCGAGGTCAACGCGCTCTTCACCATCGATAAACGTGACGTCAGGCTCCGCGCCGGCATTTTCCACCACGATTCCCACCTGTGTCAGGGGAATCGCAAACCGCGAAGTGAATGCCACAACGTCAAACTCGTCAGGCGCCGTCAGCAGGAGCTCGTACTCCTCCCCGCTCGTGCAGGCCGCGCGTGGCACGACGTCCGGAACACACGGCACCGACATCACGTCGATCTCGAGCGACACGCCACTGGCCGCGGCGACGTGTCTCGCGTCCGACGACAAGCCGTCAGAAATGTCGATCATCGCTGTCGCACCATGCTCCGCGAGCCACCGTGCCTCGGCGATCCGAGCGACGGGATGCGCGAATCGCGGCCAATGCTCGGCGGATGGCAGGTTACCAGCAAGCAATGCGCGCACGGCCGCCCCCGGGCCGCCCAGGCGTCCCGTGACCCACACGCGATCCCCGACCTTCGCCGTCGACCGGCCGATCGGTGGACTTGCAGCGCCGAGCACAGTCATCGTGAGGCTGATGCGGTCACCGCCGGTCAGGTCCCCGCCGACAATCGGAGCGCCGCCATCGCGTGCTGCCTGCCCTATGCCATCGGCCAGCAGCTCGACTGTCTCTGCAACGTCGGCGGGAATAGTCGCCGCAATCAGGAGCCCTATTGGATCAGCGGCCATCGCTGCCAGGTCACTGAGCGCCGCGACGGTAGCCCGGTATCCGATCTCCTGAAGTGAGAGCCATTCACGGCGGAAATGCACCCCTTCGACCGAAGAGTCGGTTGACGCAACAAGACGAGCGCCGTGCGCGACGTCGAGCACCGCACCGTCATCACCCGCCTGCTGGACCAGGTCTCCCCATCGCGCCGCCATTCTTCGAATCAGGTCGAACTCTTCTCCCGGCCCCATCTTTGCCCACGAGTTTTCGCTCACTCCACGCCCTCGTGTCGATGTCCGATGACTGACGGCAATTCCGCGAGAATGGGTGGCGCTGGCGGCACGCTTGCGAGCCGCCACGCGTGGCCGAGTGCGTCGATCACGTCCGCGATCGTAACGCCGCGAACGGGGCGACCTGCATTTGCCATTTCTGCCGCTCGTCCGTGAATCCATGCGGCAGCAACTCCGCTCTGGAACGAATCGCCGGTTTGCGCAAGAAGCGTTACCGCGATTCCTGCCAACACATCGCCGCTGCCGGCCGCAGCCAGCGCAGGCGTTCCACTTGCCGATACCATCGACTCTCCCGTCGGTCCAGTGACGACGGTCGGTACACCTTTGAGGAGAATACTTGCGCCGAGCACGTGCGCAGCGTCGTACGCGATCTCGAAGCGCGACCTGTTGACTTCGTCGTCGCTCGTGCCGACCAGTCGCGCCAACTCGCGAACGTGCGGGGTGAGCAACGCGGGACGCCGAGCGAGCGCGGCGCTGAGAAGTTCGATCTCGCCTTCGAAGAGCGTTATCGCGTCCGCATCGAGTACGATGGGCCCCTGCCAGACTTCCAGCACACTTTCCAGCAGTCGACGCGACTCGCTCGAGCGGCCAAGACCCGGACCGATCAGCACCGCGTGACATCCGTCGAGTAACGGCGAAAATTCGGCGCCGGAGAGTGGCCATGTCGCGGCCGTCGCCTCAACGGCCGCGGACTGGACCGCCATCAGGCTGGCTTCTTCCACCAGCGTTCGCACCATTCCGATTCCCGAGCGCGACGCCGCGCGCGTGGCGAGAATGACCGCGCCCGCCATCCCTCGTGATCCTCCAACGATCACCACCCGACGCCGCTTGCCTTTATGCGAGTTGGCGTCGATCGGTGGAATGACCCGCGCGACCCAGGATTCATCGACGAGCACCGGCGCATTGTCCGCTCCGTCGACGTGCGACCCGAGCCCGATATCGACAACGACGATTGCGCCACATTCCCCGCGCGCCAGGAGGTGTCCGCGCTTTACCGTGCCAAACGAGATGGTCAGGTCAGCGGAAACCGCGAGTTTTGCCGCGCCATTGGTCGCGTCCACACCGGTCGGGATGTCGAGGGCGACCACCACGGCGCCGGCGGCGCGCCTCGCCTGGATGGTGACGACGGCGTCTGCCAGTGCACGCGTCGGCGCCCCGCGGGCGCCGGTTCCCAGCAGGGCATCGACGATGAACGTTTCCGTGCCGTCACCGTCGCCTAACGCGACGCGGTTGATCGCCGCGGCACGGGCCTCGAAGGCATCGCCGGTCCGGCTCTCCACGACTTCGTGCACGCGGACGGGAATGCCGCGTTCCGCGAGTTGGGATGCGACCACCCAGCCATCGCCGCCGTTGTTCCCGGGACCGGTGAACACCACGACTCCTCCACCCAGGGCGTCGCCGAACCGCTTGACCATGACATCGGCGGCGGCGGCACCCGCGTTCTGCATCAGGGTGCGGGAGGAAATGCCGCTACTGATGGCGGCCGAATCCCGCGCGGCGGCGCCTTCTCCGGTCACCACACGCACGGTCACGTGGCGTTCTCCTGGCAGTCGTTCGTTACTTGTGCGACTGTCCGAGCGCCCGGCCGAAGTTGATCTCGCCGTTGTCGATGCGGATGTTGAAGCCGCAGTCCGGATTGCTGCAGACCCATGCCTTATAGGTGATGGGTGCACCATCCCGGCCGTAGTCGCTCATGGGCAGGAGTTCGCCGTTCCCGCATTTCCGACACTTCGGCAGCTCGATGTTCTGGACCACTAGTCCTCCCTGACGGTGGCTCGCGCGGGTCATGCCGCGAGACGCCCGTGCGGCTTCATGCCAGGTGTGCCGCACTCCATGGATACGAACCCTCGAACGCATCGTCGAAATCGAACACGTCCTCGAAATCCTGTCTCGAATCGCCGGGCTGGCTCATCAGCAGGCCGGTCTCGACGAGCGCAAAGACAATATCCCCGACATGAGCCGTCGAGCGTACGCCCCAGTGGTCGAGGACGAGCCGCGACAGGACACCGAAGCGCTCCAATGCCAGTTCGCGTACCGCATGCGCGAGTTCACGTCCGTCGACATGACGCCGCTCAGGGAGGCGTGATTGCAGAAATTCCAGCGACGCGAGGACGAACAGGAACGCGCTTTCATGAAAGCGCGATTCCCGAAGCCGGATCTGGTCCATCAGTCCATCGCGAAACCCGATTTCTCCCACCGCTGCCTCCTCCCTGCAGACCGCCGCTCACAATCTTCAGGCGGACGCAACAAGATGTGTGACGCGTCAGATCTTCACAACGGTTGCGAACCGGTGATGCCGCGTTATGCCGCGTACCGGTTAGGATGGCCTAAGAGAGCCGTCCGATGACGCGAGCAAGAATGGCGGCCGCATCATGCAGGGTCTTGCGCTCGGCGTCCGTGAGCGCGGCGAGTGGCTGCATCAGCTTTCGCACGCGCCTGGTGCGACCGGCGGTCAGGAGGCTCTCGCCCTTCGCGGTCGCGCGCACTCGTACGACACGACCATCCGTGGAATCGTTCTCGCGGCGAACGAGTCCTTCTTCCTCGAGCGCACGCACGAGCCGCGTCATGGTCGGCGGCCGCACCTGCTCGGCGGTCGCGAGATCACCGAGGGTGATCGGCCCGCCGAACACGATGACCGAGAGCGCGGACAGTCTCGGTCCGGTCAGCCCCGCCTTCACGTCTTCGCGCCTGAGCCGGCGCAGCAGGTGGATCGCGAGGCTGTGCCAGCGATCGGCGCGTTCTTCGGCGGGCTGTTCTCCCCTGCCTCTTGCGCGATTGGAAGCCATGGACAAATTTGTTAGCACAGCTAACTAACTCGCAAGGAGCAGAATCATGATGGCCACCACGCCTGCCGTCGGCCTGAACACCATCGGCCAGATTGCGATGAACGCGAAGGACATTCCCCGGGCTGTCGCGTTCTATCGTGACGCGCTCGGGATGCGCTTGCTGTTCGAGGCGCCACCGAAGATGGCGTTCTTCGACTGCGGCTCTGTGCGACTGATGTTATCGCTGCCGGAAACCGCCGAATACGATCATCCGGGCTCGGTGCTCTATTTTCGCGTTGACGACATCGACCAGGCCTATGCGCAACTGAAGGAGCGTGGCGTGTCGTTCCGCGACCAACCGCACCTGATCGCCCGCATGCCGGATCATGAGTTGTGGATGACGTTTTTCAACGACAGCGAGGGGAATACGTTGGCGTTGATGGCGGAAAAACGAAACTAGAGTTAGGCCAGAGGCCAGTGGCCAGAGGCCAGAGCAGACTTCGCAATCCTCTGGCCTCTGGCTTCTGGCCTCAGGCTCCTTTTTTATCGCTTCACAATCTTGTTTCGTAAGACTCCGATCCCTTCGATCTCCACTTCCACGACATCACCCGGCTTCATCGCTTTCGTCGTGCCCGGCGTACCTGTGTAAATGACGTCGCCGGGCTCCAGGGTTACGTAACGACTGATGTAACTGATGATCGCGGGGACATCGAAGACGAGATCCTTCGTGCGCTGCGACTGCACGACTTCGCCGTTGACCCGCGTTTGCAACAACAGGTCACCGTAGTTGAGTCCGGTTACGATCATCGGACCTAGTGGGCCGAATGTGTCAGACGCCTTGGCGCGGAACCACTGGAGATCAGCGCGCTGCCAGTCTCGTTCGCTGATATCGTTCCCCGCCGTTACGCCAAAGACGTAGTTCGGTGCGTCGGCAGCTGAGACATTTTGCGCTTTCTTTCCGATGACAACGACGAGCTCACCTTCGAAGTGGAGGTTCGTCGCATCGGCTGGATAGATCACTTCGGCCTCGGGTCCGACAATCGACGTCGGCATTTTCGCAAACAATCCCGGATAGGTGGCGGCAGGACGCTCGCCGAGGTGCGTGAGGTAGTTCAGTCCGACGGCAATGACCTTTCCCGGCGTCGCCGGCGCCAAGAGCTTCACCTGGTCCAGTCGCTGCGTGCGGCCCGTGGGACGAGGATTCGTGAACGGGTCGCCACTGAGTTCACGCACCGTCTGGCCGTCGAGAATTCCGTACGAGGTCGCGCCCGCAACGGTGTAGCGCACATAACGAGTGACTTGCCCGGCGAGTTCAGTCATTGGCGTGGCGGCCGCTGCAAGGAGAAGAAGAACGGCGATGCGGCGCATGGTGCCTCCTGGTTCTGTTGGCAATCTTCGCGCCACGAATCTGCCCTGCCGGCGCGTGAAACGCACCCCCTTCGACTGATCAACGCCAACGCTCGATTGCGTCGGTGGCGCCCTTGCGGCATCGTCAATTGGCATTCCCCGGAGCAGGAAATGAACGGTTACAACTTTACGGAGCGAGTCCGAAGGGCTCTTTCCCGTGCACGCGAAGAGGCACTCGCATTGCGGCACGAGTATGTGGGAACGGAGCACATCCTGCTGGCGCTGCTCGAAGGTGGTGGCGTCGCGCAGGCCACAATCGAGAACCTCGGCGTCAGCACGGCCGACGTTCGGAAGAAAGTCTTCGACACGGTAGTGCCAGGACGCGAGGACAGTACATCCTCCGCCGAGACGTCTGGCGGTATTCTCGAAGCCATCGCCGATACGATCTTCCCGCGAGGGCGCGACCTTCCGTACACGAGTCGAGCGAAGAAAGTGCTGGAGTTGGCGATGTCGGAGGCGCGGAACCTGCATCACTCGTACGTCGGAACCGAACACCTGTTGCTCGGCGTGATGAGGGAAGCCCGCGGCGTTGGAGCTCAAGTGCTCGCCTCGTTCGGCGTGTCGGTTCAGAGTGTGCGCGAGGAGGTCCTGCGCTTGCTGGGCACCGAACTGCCCGAGCGGCCCACGGCAATCGAAACGCGAGTCCGCGACGACGCTCCCGACCAGGAGGCGGCAATCACGCTGGTGATTGAACATCCCGACGGCAGGATCGAGGCGAGGAAGTTCCGCCGTAGCGGCGACGCGGTCAGCTTCCTCAATGGCCTGGAGCGGTAATGGGAAAATCCGAGCCGTGAAGGACACGAATCAGGAAGTTCTGGACCGCGGCTCTCTGATCGAGTTGCTCGTGCAACGCGCTCGTCAGGCATCCGATCTGCGGCTGGTGATCGAGGCAGCCGCCGGCTTCACGGCAGCCGTGGCCATTCTTGTACTGGGTCCGCCGTTGCGCTTTCCCCTGGCGGCACTCGCGTTCGCCTTTGGTGCGTTCGGCGCCTGGGGCATACTGGACCGTGAAACGGGCGACGATACCCGTGCCGCGCGAACGCCTGTCATACTGGCCCGGAGACTCGTTGCCGCGATGGGCGCGGTGGCAGCAGTGTTAGGCGGTGTCGGAATCTTTTTCGGGCTGCTCGGAACGTGGATCAGCTGAGTTACCAGACCGTGCGCGACATGTTCACGACGTCGAGGTAGCCAGAGATCTTTCCCTCGCGGACTGCCTTCAAGAGGTCGAGCACTGGCTGCAGCATAGTTATCGAGCGCGCACCGCTCCCCATGCCGTTGTACCCGAAGTTGAACACCGACCGCACAAACGTACTGTTCGAATCAAGCGGGAGTGTCGCGACGTTTTCATAGTACTGGCGCCACTTGTGCTGCTCGCGGAACAGGTATTGCTCGACATTCGACGTATAGATCGCGCTGACGATCGCGTTATGCGTCCTCAGGAATTCGCCAACGGCGCGCAAGGCTTTTGGCCCCGCGAAATCCCCGACAATCGGTACGATGAGGTTTCGGAGGTGAAGGTCGCGAACCGTGCGGTACTGCTGCTCATTGCCCAGGAAGCCGCGATTCACGCCCGCACCATCGGTCGCAACCATCAGTTCCGCGAACGACGGCATCCCGCGATTCCGGCCACCCATCCCCTGCCCGAAGTTGTAGGTGATGTCCGGTCCGCCCAGGTAAAAGGAGAGAAAGACGTACTCGAGCATCTGGAGGTCGTCGTTCGATAACCCGAATCCATGGTGCCTGGTGAGCTGGTTCGTGATCTCCTTCAACGTTCGCGAATACAGCACGCTGTCGCCTGCAACGGGATAAAACGCCTCGAGCATCTGGATCGGCGGTGCGTCGGCAGGGAGCCCGGCAGGGCGACGTCGGCCGAACAGGCGTGAGAGGAATTCGGCCCGGTCCTCCGACAATTCGAACAGCGCCTTGTACATGAGGTGCTGCACCATCGCCATGCGCCTGATATCGACGATGAACACGGCCCGCGGCCGCATCGCGGCGATGTAGGTGAAGTTCTGGTCCGGACCAACGCCGAGGTACACACCGCCGGGCGATCTTCCCTTTACCAGCTCGGGGATGATCTGCTGCATCGTGATCTCGTTCGAGACCAGGTTATCCGACTGGAAGAAACCGTCCGCCTCGGATGATTCCGTCACCAGTTTCCAGAACTCCTGGTCCGACAGCCGGGCTGGAATTCCCTGCGCCGCGGAAAGCGACGACGTGGCGACGAGCACGAGCGCCGTCATCAGCGCAACACGACGACCGGCGAACGCCCCAGCGATGCGACTCATATGGCCCTCCGGCCGTGAACACACGAGAGATGATGCATGGTGTCAGCCGGCCTTCTGTCGCGCCAGTAGTTGCCTCCGGAAAGCGCGCGGACGACTGTACACCATGCGACTCGTCACACGGTTCATGGCACTTTCCTGCGGCGCCCTGATCAGCGCGACCGCCGGAGCACAACAGGTCACCCCACCGGTCGGGACGTGGCGACCCGTTGCCGATCCCCTGGCGGGGTGGCACGCGTTAGGCCCGGTCCTGCTGTCGGTGACCGCCCTGGCTGGATTCGGAACCGGAACGCTCGACGTGCCGGAGCCCCGGACGACCTTCGTCTTCGCCGCGATCGAACCGGGCATTCATGCGGGGCGTGCATCGCTCGCCGTTGCGCATTTTCTGCGCTGGGAAGGTGGTGGGATCCTCCGCGCCACCGCGTTGCGATTCTGGACCGGCAACCGCACCTACATCGGCGGTGAAGCGCAGTGGGTGATTTCGGTTCTCCCGCTGGGTGTCCGCGTCGGCGCATTCAGGCCGATCGGCGACACACCCGGGAAGCGCAAGACGCTCTGGCTCGCCGACCTGAGCGTGATGTACTGAAACGTCAGGGTCGAGGCTCGAGACGTATTGTGGTCAGCGGCCGCGAGGCGGTGTGATACCGACCATCGGTCCGCCCCCGAGCCGAACGAGGCTGCGCTGTGCCGCCGACAATTCCACGAGGAAGACGTCCGCGTCCTTCCACCGCTCCACATAACGCGAGTACGTCGTCCGTGCGGTCGCCGTGTCACCCGACAATTCCGACACCCGGGCCACACGCAGCAAGGCACGAAGCCATTCGTCCTGGACGCCTTCGCCAAAGTGCCACGACTGCGACAGCTTCTGTGCCGCTTCCAACGCCGCCTCGTGCCTGCCGGCCAGGGCGTTGGCGTCAGACGTCAGCGCGAGGCGGAACGGTTCCCACTCACCAGCGTTAGGCGCGTCGATGTTCGTGAGCGCGTCCGGGCCGTTTCGCTCGGCGATGTGCAGCGAGGCGGTCAGCAGCCGGATCGGCCACTGGTTGGAGCCGCCGTCCTGCGCGACCCGCTGGGAGGCGACCCGCAACACCTCGCGCGCGCCGTTGAGCCGGCCGATGCGCGCCATCAGATGCCCGAGCTGGAAGTAGCTGCTGACCGAAACGGGGCGCGCCTGCGAGACGGCGACCGCTTCATCGATCAACTCGGAAGCGCGCGAGCGCCCACCCACCGCGGTGAAGGCGTGGGCTTCGAGGACGAGGTCATCGAACAGCCGCTGCGCGTCGCCTGCCTGACGAGTCAGTCGCGACGCAGACTGCAGCATCGGAAGTGCCTCGCCGAAACGCCCGCGCATCATCTGCAACTGCGCCAGCCACCGCCATACGGTGGCGCTGTCGACCACGCTGCCCTGCAATCCGCTGCGGAACGCGGAGTCGGCTTCGACCAGGCGTCCGGCGCGCGCCAGAATGCGGCCTCGCTGAATGGCGTACTCGATCCCGTTCAGTGAAGTCGAGTCGATGCGGCGCGCAGCCTCGAGGTGCTTCAGCGCCTGGGCCGCGTTCCCCTGAGCCAGGGCACACTCGGCGAGACCAAGCCGGGAAGGTGTATGCGTGCTGTCCACGGCAACCGCGCGCTCGAAGGCCTGGATGGCATCGCCACAGCGATCCGCGGCGACGTACGCGGAGGCGAGATCGTACCAGGCCTGAGAGGATGGAGCGCGCTTTGCCACCTGCTCGGCCAGTGTTGCCGCTTCGCCAAGACGTCCGTCGCGCAACGCAATGATCTGGCGGGCCCGCAACGCATCCAGCGCCGTCAGGCGGGCCGTGTGCGTCACCGCGCGCCGCACCCAGCGATCACCCTCCTCGGTATCCTGACGGATGAAGGCATCATTGGCGAGCGCCAGCTCGGCGAGTGCAAACGAGGAATCCTGTTTCAGCGCCCGTGTCCAGGCGGCACGCGCGTCACCAGCGCGATCACCAGTCCACGCCTCGAGTCCCTCCGCGTAGGCCGACAGTGCCTCGATCGACGCACTGCCGACTTCCCGCAGCAGGCGCGAGGAGTCGCGGACGATCTCCTCGGATTCACCCAGCGTGACGCGGACTTTTCGCAGCAGGCGGTCGAGATCGTCGACGAGGCGCGCGCGGCGCGTATCCACCGACTCTTCACCCAGCACTTCGCCTGACGAGCCATCGATCAACCGCGCGGCAACGCGCAGAGCGCTGTCGGTTCCGGTGATATCGAGTGAAATGATGCGCGGAATCCGCTCGCGGCGAGCGAGCGCCCGGATCCGGTCACGGTCAGCAACGCCACGCGCGGTGTCGTGCCCGGCGCGCGGCTTGTACAGCGCGACATGGCGCGACTGACTGAGTCCAAGCGCGGCCGCGGTGTTGACGGCACCAGCCAGCGTCAGATCGGATGCGTCACGCACATGATCGAGCAGTACCGTGCTTCCCGGCGCCAGTTCAACCGCGTTTGCCGTCCCCAGACCAGCGACCCATCGCCCGCCGGCAAACAGCAGAACGGCAACCACACTGGCCGCGAGCACTACGCGTGGCCGCGCCGGACTCTTTGCCGACGGCTTCACAACCGGAGTGCGCCTGGGCGTCGGGGTGCGCTTGCCTTCGAGAGGTATTCCCAGGCGCGCGGCAACTGCGCGCTCGAGGGTGAGGCGCCGGTGTTTTGAAATAACGGCCAGGACCTGGTCCCGGCTCGCCGTCGACGTGAATTCCCACCGTCCTTCCCCAATGCCATGCATGACGCCGTGCTGCACCAGCTCGGCCATGCCGAACTTGAACGAGAAGCCCGTGATGTGGGAAATGGCCTGCAGTGTCGCCGTATCCGTCGCTTCTCCAATCACCGCGGCCGCTTCCGCCAGCCCGCGGGCGTCCACGTTGAGCTGCGTCAGTCCGGACAACGTGACGGCGCCCCGGATGAGCACCTTGTCGGTGGGCGAAGGACGGCCGGCCGAAAACGTTTCCTTCAACGCCTCGAACTCCGCAGACGGTCCGCGTCGCGAGTCGTTATGCAGGCGTCGCACGAAATTTTCGTAGACCACCGCGGCATCCACCGGGCGACCGGCGCGCACCAACGCGGTAATGCGCGCCGTGCATGCCGCTTCGTCGAGCGGTGCGACATCGCACCACTTCTGGGCCCAGTCGACTGACGCGCGGCGTTCGTTGCGGCGCATGGCGCCGTGGTGAAGAGCGGCGAACACCAGCGCCGCACGTTGGCGAAGCTGTGCACGTTCCGCGGCCAGCCACGTGGTCCAGGTTTCGCCGGCCAGGCCATCGAGGCCGTGCAGGAAGTCTCCGCCCCACATCTGTGCCGCTTCTTCCCAACGCTCCAGGCGCACCGCGTTTTCGAACGCGTGTGCATCGAGCCGGATTTCATCGGCATCGATGAGGACCGCTTCGCTGTCGGCGATCAGCGCTTCACCGAGAACAGGACGCAACTCCGCGAGCGCCTGCCGCAGGGATTGTTTCGCGTAGTTCTCGTTGCGGTCGTTCCAGAGGAGCGCGGCGAGTTCAGCGCGTCGTACGGAGTCTGGGGCACGCCGCAGAAGGCATGCCAGCAACGCAAGAATCTTTCGCCGACCGGCAAGCATCGGCCCCGACTCCCCGAGGAGCTGAAGCGAGCCGAGAGTTACGAGTTGGATCACGTAGCGCGCAAACGATTGCCGAGTGGACGTTTGACGATGAAATGACGAACAAGTCGGCGTGGGGTCGCAAATGTTGCCTGCTCAGGCCGAGGGCGCTAGTGGAAAACAATTTTTGTGACAATTTCCGTCTCAAGCGGGCACATGTGTCTGAGCGCTCTTGCGGCCCGCGCCATACCACCGATTTTCACCGGCTTCGAAGTATTGGCTCCCGCACCGCGACTCCCATGAACGCCCTGCTCATAGTCATGCGACTGATTCACATCATCGGCGGCGTCTATTGGGCCGGAACCATGTTCTTCTTCGTCACGTTCCTCGAGCCGAGCCTCCGGTCGATGGGCCCCGATGGCGGAAAGGTGATGATTCGCTTCTTCGAGCGCGGTTATCTCAAGTTGATCCCGATCATCGCCGTCCTGACGATGCTTTCCGGACTGTGGCTCTTATGGCAACAGTCGGCAGGTTTCGATCCGGCGTACATGGGATCGACGCTGGGAATCGCATTCAGTACGGGTGGCCTGCTGGCGATCATCGCATTCCTCGTCGGCATGGTGGTCATGCGTCCTGCGGCTGGGCGGATCTGGGAGTTGTCGAAACAGGTGCCGCAGGCAACATCGGAAGAGGTCCGGAACTCCCTCCTGGCGGAAATCGGAAAGAACCGTGCGCGCACCGTGATTGCCGCGCGGATCGTTTTTGTCCTCCTGGTGATTGCCGTCGCCCTGATGGCCATTGCGCGTTACATCAGATAGAGCCCACGTCGGGTGCTTTTGCCGGGACCTGTAGGCGAGAGTTGCCGCGCACCATATTCTCGCCATGGCTATCGCACGTAAGGCATTCCTGGCCGCTTCGAGGAACAAGTGGCTCGCCGAGCGCTTCATGCGCCGGCCTTTTGCACGACGCGCTGTGCGGAAATTCATGCCGGGCGAAGAGCTGGCGGACGCACTCGACGCGGCGAAGACTCTGGCGCCCAGCCGCATCGGCACGATCATCACGCGCCTGGGCGAGACGTTGACGGGCGAGTCCCAGGCCGATGCCGTTCGAGACCATTACCTCGCCGCCTTCGATGACATCAGGCAACAGGGATTGCCCACGGTCGTATCGGTCAAGCCAACGCAGCTGGGCCTGGATCACTCGGTGGATGCCTGTCGTGAACATCTCGATGTCCTCGCGCAGAAAGCGGTGCAGACCGGCAGCCAGCTCTGGATCGACATGGAGGACTCGAGCTACGTCGATCGCACGTTGACCCTGTATCGCGAGTTGAAGACGAAATATTCACCGATCGGGATCGCCATCCAGGCGTACCTGCGTCGCACGCCACAGGACATCAGCAACCTGCTCGATGTCACGCCGATGATCCGGCTGGTCAAAGGCGCATACCTGGAGCCGCCCCATGTCGCGTTTCCTTCGAAGCGCGACGTGGACCTCCAGTATGCGTCGCAAGGCGAACGCCTGCTCGAGGCCGCGAGGGACGGACGGGCACTGCCGATCTTCGGCACGCACGACATGACAATCGTCAGGCACCTGATAGGACGGGCGGCGGCCACGAAAGTGTCGAAGCAGCAGTTCGAGATCCACATGCTGTACGGGATCCGATCCAGGGAACAACATACGCTGGCAACCGAGGATCACGTCGTGCGCTGCCTGATCAGCTACGGCAGCCAGTGGTTCCCGTGGTACATGCGCCGGCTCGCTGAACGACCGGCGAATGTGTGGTTCGTCATGAAGACGGCGTTTGCTCGTTAGGCGGAAACCAACGCGGGCACTGTCTGCTTTGTACAACGACCTCCCACATCCGTGGATGGCGGAGGTGGGATGTCGGATGTGGGATGTGGGAGAAATCGCGGCGCGAGCCTGTCGCCTAGTCCGGCAGGTTCGGCTGGGGCGTGACGCGATAGTAGGGCTTCTTGGTCACGAAACCCTTCGGAAAGCGACGGTGCGCGTCCTCGTCACTCACCGTCGGGGCGATGAGAACTTCACCGCCGTGCTTCCAGTCCGACGGCGTGGCCACTGAATAATCGGTCGTGAGCTGCAAGGCATCGAGGACCCGCAGGATCTCGTCGAAACTCCGCCCGGTGCTGTGGGGATACGTGAGGGTCAGTTTCACGCGGTTGTCCGGGCCGACGATGAACACCGAGCGCACGGTGAGCGTGTCGCTGACGTTCGGGTGGATCATGTCGTAGAGCGCGGAGATCCGCCGGTCCGGGTCCCCGATCATCGGGAAGTTGACCTTGTGTCCCGTAATGTCGGCGATGTCGACGGACCAGCGCTCGTGCGATTCGACCGAATCGACGCTCAGGCCGAGCAGCTTCGTGTTGCGGCGGTCGAACTCACCCTTGAGAGCGGCGACGCGACCGAGTTCGGTCGTACACACCGGCGTGAAATCCTTGGGGTGCGAGAAGAGGATCGCCCAGCTGCCCCGCTTCCAGTCGTGGAAGCGCAGCGGACCCACCGTGGTATCCGCATCGAAATCGGGCGCGATATCGCCGAGTCGAATAGCCATCTCCCGGACCTCCCAAACCACGAGAGCGATGATGAGCGATCGCAAGCCTCAGCCC
>Ga0079216_10000091_pt1 | contig 17136 bp, 10 predicted proteins | sample NCAS100_FD_77008 | JGI IMG/M metagenome (GOLD analysis project Ga0079216, IMG submission 77008) | Agricultural soil microbial communities from Utah to study Nitrogen management - NC AS100 | ecosystem: Environmental > Terrestrial > Soil > Agricultural land | place: USA: North Logan, Utah...
CCGCTCGGCGTCGTTCATTCCGATGAGCGCGCCGCGTCCTCGCAGGAAATTAAACGCCCGCTCTTCCGGAGCAGCATTGGCGTTATCAACTTCGAGCACCAAGCCATCCGCCGCACGCACGAAGTCGTAATTGCCGGTCTCTCGTGCGACATGTGCCTTGATTTGCGCCCCGGTGGCGCGCCGTAAACCGTCTAACGCAGCGCTAGCTGCAGGAGAGGCCTTCGCGGCTTCAACTCTCTTGGTTTCTTTTTGAGCGGCCAGGGAATCAGCCGCGGCTGTAATGTCAAAAAAACTAACTGCGCCCAGAGCGAGCGCAGTCAGGCAAAGCATTGCAGCGATAGTAATTCGATAATGAGTTCTGGTGTGCCAGGAAGACTTTCGGTCCATGATTAGACTCCTTTTAGGGTTTGAAAGCTGAAATTCGTTTCCCAATTGAGTGGCTTAAAGCCTTTTGCTCTAACTGATTTGCTGGTCGTGTGCTTCATCTGGCAGCACTTTAAAGGTGGCCGGTTGAGAAAAACTTGAGGGAAACTTGAGGGGGCTGGTTGAGGTACTGAAAGAGAACTTCAAGGGCGGGACTGTCGTAAAATAGTAATCAAACCGCAATAAAAGACGCTGGGGCGGGCCAAACAAAAAGACCGGCGAGGCATAGAGCCCGCCGGTCTTTTGTTTTTGTTCACAGCCGGGAAACCGGCTGTAGATCTTATTCTTCCACTTCGCCTTCGCCATCCGGACCGGCAACGACAAGAGGTGGTCGCTGCGGCAACGAAATTTCGTGACCGCCTACAATGTCAGGAAACTCATCAAGCTCACGCTCGCGTGCCTGATCGATCGTTTCATCGCGCTCGACATCGACGTTGCGGTAGTACTCCATGCCCGTTCCGGCTGGAATCAACCGTCCCATGATCACGTTTTCCTTGAGACCGCGTAGATAGTCGATGCGTCCCGAGATGGCCGCCTCGGTAAGCACGCGCGTCGTTTCCTGGAACGATGCTGCCGAGATAAACGAATCGGTGGAGAGCGAGGCTTTGGTGATTCCCAGAAGCAACGGCTCCGCTTGCGAAACCTCGCCATCCTCAGCGTTCACGCGTTCGTTTTCGTCAGTGAAGCGGAACCGATCGACCTGCTCCTCGAGCAGGAAGTCTGTGTCTCCCACTTCTTTGATTTTGACCCAGCGCAGCATCTGGCGGACGATGACTTCGATGTGCTTATCGTTAATGTTCACGCCCTGCAGTCGATAGACCTCCTGGATTTCGTTTACGAGGTACTCCTGCAAACGATTGGCGCCCAAAACACGCAAGATGTCGTGGGGATTGAGCGGGCCATCCATCAATGCTTCTCCGGCTCGCACGCGATCACCTTCCTGAACGTTGATGTGCGTACCACGCGGAATGTCGTACTCGCGCTCTTCCAGATCGTCGCCGGTAATGATCAGTTTGCGTTTGCCCTTGGCAATCGGACCAAACTTCACAACGCCGTCGATTTCCGACATCACTGCCGTCTCGGCCGGCCGGCGCGCTTCAAAGAGCTCCACAACGCGCGGCAAACCACCCGTGATGTCCTTCGTCTTGGTAGTTTCGCGCGGGATCTTAGCGATGATGTCGCCAGGCTCAACTACTTCGCCATCGGTCACCATCAGGTTAGCCCGCACCGGCATCTGGTAAGTCTTCAACGCTTTATTGCTGGGGTTGCGAATCTCCATCCGAGGCTGTTTCTTCTCGTCAGGCGAGTCTTTTACCACCATGCGCGACTGACCGGTAACTTCGTCTACTTCTTCGTCAAACGTCACGCCTTCCTTAAGGTCCTGGAACTTCACGTGACCGGCTACTTCCGTAAGGATGGCGAACGTGAACGGATCCCAGGTCGCCAAGAGTTGGTCCTGAGTAACGCGCTGCTCGTCTTCCACAAGGATGTGCGCACCATAAACGATCTGGTGACGAGCAACTTCGCGTCCGCGATCGTCGATGATGGTCAACGAACCGTTACGATTCATCGCGATGCGTTCGCCCTTACGACTCTTCACCGTCTGCAGATCCATGTACTTAATCGTGCCGTCCTGGCGAGCTTCGTGTTTAGACGACTCTTCCAGGCGAGCGGTACCACCGATGTGGAAAGTGCGCATCGTCAGCTGCGTGCCGGGTTCGCCAATCGACTGCGCCGCAATCACACCAACCGCTTCGCCAATCTCTACCGGGCGGCCGGTGGCGAGATTACGTCCATAACACTTAATACAGCAGCCGCGACGCGATTCGCAGGTAAGCACGGAGCGGATTCTGACGCGCTGTACGCCCGAACGCTGAATCTCGGACGAGAGGTCTTCGTCAATCTCCTGATTGGCTTCGACGATGACTCGTCCTTCAACCAGGTCGATCACGTCCTCCAGAGCCGTACGACCAACGATACGATCGCGCAACGATTCAATTTCCTCGCCGCCTTCGACAATGGCGCTGGCAGAGATGCCTCGCAACGTACCGCAGTCAGGTTCGCTGATAATCACGTCCTGGGCGACGTCAACCAGACGGCGAGTCAGGTAACCTGAGTCAGCTGTTTTCAAGGCAGTGTCCGCGAGACCCTTGCGCGCACCGTGTGTTGAGATGAAGTACTGCAACACGTTCAAGCCTTCGCGGAAGTTGGCTTGGATCGGAGTTTCAATGATTTCGCCCGAAGGACGCGCCATCAGACCGCGCATACCAGCCAACTGGCGAATCTGCTGCGCGCTACCACGTGCTCCGGAGTCGCTCATCACGAGGATTGGATTCAATTCCCCGGTGGCTTTTTCGCGATCGTCCATCGCCTTAAACATTTCCTTAGCGACTTTGTCAGTCACTTCAGACCAGATGGCGATGACTTTGTTGTAGCGTTCACCGTTTGTGATTACGCCGTCGAGATACTGTTGCTCAACCGCAATCACGTCCTTCTCGGCCTTGTCCACCAGGCCCTTTTTGGCCGGGGGGGTTACCAGGTCGTCGATCCCGATCGAGATACCTGCACGAGTCGCGTAAAGGAACCCCAGCGTCTTCAGATCGTCAAGCATTTTGACGGTCATTTCGTGTCCCAGACGGATGTGCGAATAGTTCACGAGCGATTGCAAACCTTTCTTCTTCAAAGTGCCGTTGAAGAAAGGCAATCCTGCCGGAATCGAATCATTGAAAATGACGCGACCAACGGTCGTGCTCACCACGCGCCGCACGTTCTCCTGGACTGCCGCCCGCAGAATGTCTTGCGGATCATGTTCCTGAGTCAGATCAATCAAGTCGCCCGTGATGCGCAGCTTAATTGGAGTTTGTGTCGTCACCTCTTTCGCGTCCAGTGCCAATAGCACTTCGTCGAGAGATGCGAAAACGCGGCCCTCACCTTTAGCGCCGGGCTTATCTCGCGTCAGGTAATAGCAGCCTAAAACGATGTCCTGTGAAGGAACCGCGATCGGCTGACCACTGGCGGGGCTGAGAATGTTATTGCTCGAAAGCATCAACACCGCGGCCTCAATCTGCGCTTCCGGACTCAGCGGAATGTGCACAGCCATCTGATCGCCGTCGAAGTCCGCGTTGAATGCGGTACATACGAGGGGATGGATCTTGATGGCTTTGCCTTCAACCAGGACCGGCTCAAAAGCCTGAATACCCAACCGGTGCAGCGTCGGCGCGCGGTTGAGCAACACGGGATGTTCGCGAATAACTTCCTCGAGGATGTCCCAAACCACCGGCTCCTGCCGCTCGACCATCTCGCGTGCTTGTTTAATGGTGGCCGCGTGGCCCTGCTTTTCCAGCTGGTTGTAGATGAATGGCTTGAATAATTCGAGGGCCATTTTCTTAGGCAAACCACACTGGTGCAGCTTCAGTTCCGGACCAACCACGATTACGGACCGACCTGAGTAGTCGACGCGTTTGCCCAGCAAGTTCTGCCGGAATCGTCCCTGCTTACCCTTGAGGGTGCCACTGAGCGATTTAAGCGGACGATTGTTTACGCCGCGCAGGACGCGCCCGCGGCGGCCGTTGTCGAAGAGCGCATCGACGGCTTCCTGAAGCATCCGCTTTTCGTTGCGCACGATGACTTCGGGCGCGCGCAGTTCCATCAACTTTTTCAAACGGTTGTTGCGATTGATGACGCGCCGGTACAAATCGTTTAAGTCCGATGTGGCAAAGCGTCCACCATCGAGCGGGACAAGGGGCCGCAGCTCAGGCGGAATCACCGGAATCACATCCAGAATCATCCATTCCGGATGATTGCCGGATTTGAGAAAGCTGGTCGTAACTTTGAGCCGCTTGGAAAACTTGAGCTTCTTTTGCTGCGACGTCTCCTCTTTCATCCGCTTGCGCAGCTCGACCGCCAGGTCTTCCACGTTGACCATGGCCAGCAGTTCTTTAATCGCTTCGGCGCCCATCTTCGCGACAAACTGCGCGGGAAAATCCCGCACCAGCTCGCGATAGCGTTCGTCCGAAAGCAGCTCGCGCTCTTTGATTCCGGGCACGTCACCGGCGTCAATCACGATGTAGGACTCGAAATAGAGGACTTTCTCGAGCTCGCGAAGCGGAATATCCAAAAGGTGACCGATGCGACTCGGCAAGCCTTTGAAAAACCAGACGTGAGAACAAGGGCTGGCCAGGTCGATGTGGCCCAGCCGTTCGCGACGAACTTTTGCCTGCGTCACTTCGACGCCGCACTTATCGCAAATGACGCCGCGATGTTTCATGCGCTTGTACTTGCCGCAGAGACATTCCCAGTCAGCTACGGGACCAAAAATACGCGCGCAGAACAGTCCATCACGCTCTGGCTTGAAGGTGCGATAGTTAATCGTTTCCGGTTTCGTTACCTCACCATGCGACCACTGCCGGATTTTTTCCGGGGACGCCAATGAGATACGGATCGCTTCAAAGTCAGGAGCTAATTGCTGCTTTTCTTGTTGGAATCGAAACATGTCTCTCCATTTATAGTCCACAGTCCCAAGTCCAAGGTCCAACGTCCGCAAGTCACATCGACTTTGGACTTTGGACGGTGGACTTTGGACAACACTTACGCTTCCACGGCGCTGGTAATCAGCGCTTCGCCCACGCCCTCTTCCGCTGGACCACCATTAACAGCCGACTTGCGATTAATTAGTTCAACGTCAAGACAGAGCGATTGGAGCTCACGAACGAGAACGTTAAACGACTCGGGAAGACCCGGATCGAAGTCCGCTTCTCCCTTGACGATTGCTTCGTAGATCTTCGAACGTCCTGCGACGTCGTCAGACTTCGCCGTCAGCAACTCCTGCAGAATATGAGCAGCGCCGTAAGCTTCCAGCGCCCAAACTTCCATTTCTCCAAAGCGTTGACCGCCGAACTGCGCCTTACCACCAAGCGGTTGCTGGGTGATTAAGCTGTAAGGTCCAATCGAGCGAGCGTGGATCTTGTCGTCAACAAGGTGCGACAGCTTCAGCATATAGATGTAGCCCACCGTCACCTTCTGCTCGAACGGTTCTCCGGAGAGTCCATCGTAGAGAATCGCCTTACCGGACTCGTTGATGATCTCCGGCAGCCCCAATTCGGTGGCGCGTTGTCCGGCGAGCGCAAGTTTTTCCTTGATCTCTGCTTCTGTGGCGCCATCAAACACCGGCGTCGCAAAGTGAACACCAAGGACCCGCGCCGCCCAGCCCAGGTGCGTCTCCAAAATCTGCCCGACGTTCATACGCGAAGGCACGCCCAAAGGATTGAGCACGATCTCCACCGGTGTTCCGTCTGGCAGATACGGCATATCTTCTTCCGGAAGAATGCGCGCAATCACGCCCTTGTTTCCGTGGCGACCGGCCATCTTGTCGCCAACTGAAAGCTTGCGCTTCATGGCGATAAAGACCTTCACCATCTTGATTACGCCCGGAGCCAGCTCGTCGCCTTGTCGCAGTTTGGCAATCTTCTCTTCGTAAATGTCCGAGAGGATCTTGATCTGACGCTCTGTGCGGTCTTCGTACTCCTTGATCTCGCCGCCAACATCAATTCGCGAAGATGCGAGCTGCACCTTGCGCAAAACCTTGGGCTCAATGTCGACGAGCATCTCGCGAGTAATTGGCGTCCCTTTCTCGATGACGACGTCGCGGTTGACAGTCAGGTCAGCCGAGAGTTTTCTCCCTTCGAGCAGCTCATAAATACGCTGGTCGCGTTGCTCACGCAGGATACGAATCTCGTCTTCAAGGTCGCGCCGCAGGCGATCTTCTTCTTCCTGTTCGATCGCCAACGAGCGTGCGTCTTTTTCCTGGCCCTTGCGGGTAAAGACCTGAACATCGACAACGGTGCCGTCGATTCCGGGAGGTGAAACGAGCGAAGCGTCTTTCACGTCTCCTGCTTTTTCACCAAAGATTGCCCGTAACAGCTTCTCTTCAGCGGTGAGTTGGGTCTCGCCTTTGGGCGTAACCTTGCCTACCAGGATCGAACCCGGTTTCACCTGGGCACCGATGCGAATGATGCCGCTGTCGTCCAAATCGCGAAGCATGTTCTCGCCGACGTTCGGGATATCCCGGGTGATTTCTTCGGGGCCCAGCTTCGTGTCGCGAGCTTCAATCTCCAGCTCTTCAATGTGAATTGAAGTGTAATAGTCTTCTTTAACCAGACGCTCAGAGACGAGGATGGCGTCTTCAAAGTTGTAGCCGCGCCAGGGCATAAAAGCCACCAACACGTTGCGGCCAAGCGCGAGCTCGCCGCGATCGGTGCAAGGACCATCGGCAATCACTTGGCCCTTCGATACACGTTCGCCAACGTGAACGATCGGGCGTTGATTGATGCAAGTGTTTTGATTTGAACGCTTGAACTTAATCAGCGTGTAGATGTCGGCAGTCACCTCTCGTGAGATGGTGCCATCGACATTGTGATCGGCCTTCACGATGCAACGTTCGGAATCGACATAGTCGACCACTCCATCACGCTTTGCCACGACGACGGCGCCCGAATCACGCGCAGTTGTCTGCTCCATCCCGGTGCCGATGTAGGGAGCTTCCGCTCGCAGCAAGGGCACAGATTGACGCTGCATGTTCGAACCCATTAAGGCTCGGTTGGCGTCGTCATTTTCCAAAAACGGAATCAACGACGCCGCGACAGAAACGAGTTGCTTCGGCGAGACGTCTACGTATTCGATGTCTTTACGCAAAGCGAGTACAAACTCTCCGGCTTTGCGCGAGGCATTGCGCTCGTTGACGATGTTGCCGTTGGTATCCAGCTGAATGTTCGCCTGTCCGACTACGTGCTTATCTTCCTCCCAAGCCGTCAGATAGAACGGCCACGGTTCAAACTCAGCCTTGCGGCCTCCCGAACCTAGTTTTTTGTTGGCCTTCTCCAGATCCTCAAGCGGAATGTGTTCGCCCGGCTTCAGCTTCGTCTCACCGCCGTTGATTACGCGTACGTATTCGAGAACACGTCCCTCAATCACCTTCCGGTACGGCGCTTCAATAAAGCCAAACTCATTGATGCGCGCAAAACACGAGAGACTCGAGATCAAACCGATGTTCGGACCTTCAGGCGTCTCAATCGGGCAAATGCGGCCGTAGTGCGTCGGATGTACGTCGCGAACTTCGAAGCCGGCACGTTCGCGAGAAAGACCGCCCGGTCCGAGCGCCGAGAGACGACGTTTGTGCGTAATCTCGGAAAGTGGATTCGTTTGGTCCATAAACTGCGAAAGCTGGCTGGAGCCAAAGAACTCGCGGACGGCAGCCGTGACCGGCTTGGCGTTGATCAAGTCGCGCGGCATCGTCGTCTGCATTTCTTGATGGATGGACATCTTCTCTTTGATAGCCCGCTCCATGCGCTCCAAACCAATCCGGAACTGGTTCTCAAGCAGCTCGCCGACTGCGCGGACGCGACGGTTGCCGAGGTGATCGATGTCGTCAGACTGATATTCGGAAGGATTCTTCCGCATCTTCAGAACATAAGAAACCACTTCATAAAAGTCGTGGGCGGTCAGCAAGGGATCGTCGATCCGGTTGCGTTCCGGTTTGCCCATCTTGATGTTGAACTTCAGCCGGCCCACGCGCGAGAAATCAAACTTGCGCGGATCAAAGAACATGGCGTCGAGCAAGCGATAAGCAGTTTGCACGGTCGGCGGATCGCCGGGGCGCATCTTGCGGTAAATTTCCAGCAAGGCATCCACGGGTTTAGTGATTACGTCCTTTTTCAACGTCAGCGACAGAATTGAGCCAATGTCGTCCCGCTCTGGAAAAAAGACTGAGAAGCTGTCGATTCCGGCTTCTACGACTTCTTGCAGCTTGGCCGGTGTGATTTCATTGTTAGCTTCGAGCAGCACCTCGCCGCTTTCCTTATTCACGATGTCGGAAAGGGCGAAAGCACCTTCAAACTGACTTGGTTCGATCTCTACTTCCTCAATCTTGGCCTTACGCAGCGCTTCCAGTGACGACGCGGTAATCTTCTTGCCACTGCGAACGATTGGTTCAGTGCGCCCTTTAATATCGAAATCGACCTTCATGCCCATCAGGTTGCTGGCCCCGCTTTCCGGGACCTGCATCATCAAACTTCCGTCTTCGACTCGAACCTCGTCGGTTACATAAAGGGCTCGCAGCATGTCTTCGTCGCTGAAGACCGCATTCTTAACGCCTTCTTCCAACGCCGAATCGTTCCCGGTTGTCTTGATGTCGGATTCGCGGTTAAACCAGAGACCTAACGCTCTCAGGAAAATGGAAGCGAGGAATTTGCGTTTGCCGACGCGCACGTAAAGCAGGTTCTTTTGATCGTATTCAAATTCGACCCAGGAGCCGCGATAAGGAATGATCTTGGCAATGTAAACCGCGCCGCGCTTGAAGAAGACTCCGGGGCTACGATGGAGCTGGGAAACGATGACACGCTCGGTACCGTTGATGATGAAGGTGCCGTTGTCGGTCATCAGGGGAATCTCGCCAAAGAAGACTTCTTCTTCCTTGATATCGCGAATCGACATCGCTTCCGTTTCCGGATCTTTGTCATAAACGGTGAGGCGAATTTTGACTTTAAGCGGGACGCTGTAACTCATGCCCCGCTCCTGGCATTCCTGCTGATCGTGTTTGTGTTTCAGTCCAACCGGCTCACCGCAGTTCTCACAAAGTTGCGGTCTGACGAAATTGAAGGTGCCGCATTTGTGACAAAGAGTTTCGCCGGCAGCGAGCGGATTGACCTTGATGGTAGAACCGCACTCCTTACAACTCGCGCGCAGGTAGTTCAGTCCTTCCAACCGGCCGCACTTACACTGCCAGTTGCCAATCTGGTACTCGACGAAATCGAGCGTAGCTGTACCCCGAAAATCCGAGATTGGAAATACCGACTGAAACACCGCCTGCAATCCGGTGTTCTCGCGTTCCTCGGGCAGGAAATCCATCTGCAGAAAGCGATTGTAGGACTCGCGCTGAATCTCGATCAGATTCGGAATCCGCACCGCAGTGGCGATCTTCGAAAAGTCGATACGCTCTGGTGCCTGACTTGTCCTTCGTCCCAATCCGGTATTAGCTGTTTGAAGTAGATTTACTGACATGAGAGGTTCCTTATCAAAGCCCGTTTACAATTAGCGGTTGCAAGCCTGGAGTACTTCGTTAACCGACAAAACCATCATCAGGCTGCTTAGAAAAGCCAAAGCGCGGTCAGGGCGCAGAATGCCCCGACCGCTTAAATCACGAAAAGCGGCTATGTCATCGTCAAATTTTTTGGGAGTAACGCCAGCGCCCTCAATACTCCCTTAACTTAACCACTAACATTTCGAGTGTCAAGCCAACAAACTTTTCACTCAGCCGATTGCCAGGTGACAAGCGTGCCAGGCATTGGTTGCCTCCAGCTTGCCACCTGTTGCCTTTGCTACTTAACTTCGACGGTCGCGCCTGCATCTGCAAGCTTTTGTCTCACCGTCTCAGCTTCCTCTTTCGAAACGCCTTCTTTCACCGGCTTGGGAGCCGCTTCCACCAAATCCTTGGCTTCTTTCAAGCCAAGCGCGGTGATCTCGCGAACTACCTTAATGACGTTGATCTTATTGCCACCTACTGCCTGCAGGATCACATCAAACTCGGTCTTCTCTTCAGCGGCGGCGGTTTCGCCACCTGCGGCTGCGCCTGCTGCCGGCGCTGCTACCGCTGCGGCTGCGGCGGAAACGCCAAACGTTTCTTCCAACTGCTTAACGAGCTCGGAAGCTTCAAGAAGCGTCATGCTCTTCAAATACTCAATAACATCTTCGCGTGTTGCTGCCATGATTTTCTCCATCCTCCTCAAAGGGTCCTGATGTGCTGTTGTTTTTTTCCGCAGCAGGAGAACCCACGGGACGTTTTGTTGAGGAGTTGCATCTTCCTCTCGAAAAGCGTCCGAGCCGCAATGACGACCTGACTATCGCCCTGCTCGTTGTCCGCGTCCGGCCCTACTGTTCTTCAACGAAACTCAGATCCCAAAAGCCGGGACCTCAAATCTTAGATTTTCAAATTTCAGACAATTTCAGATCTCAAATTTGAGATCTCAAATCTCTCAAATCGTTTATGCTTTCTGTTCACCAATCTGCTTAATCACGATTGCGAGATTGCGCGGCACCGCCGAGAGGACAGTGACCACCCGCTGAGCCTGGCAATTGATCAAGAACATTACCTTGGAAATCAATTCTTCCTTCGAAGGCAGGCTGGCAATCGCTTCGACATCCTTTAGCGCCACGACCTTTCCTTCAACCACGCCGGCCTTAAACGAAAAAATTTCCGGATTGGCCTTTGCGAATTTGGCGATCGCCTTTGACAAGTTCACCGGGTCTTCCTGGCTTAACGCTACCGCTGTGACTCCCTTGAACTGATCCGTGGCCTTTTCCAGATCCGTACCTGCCGCGGCCTTTCGGGCGAGTGTGTTCTTAACCACTTCGTAGGTAACGCCAGCCTCGCGCAGCTGATTGCGGAGCTCCTGATCCTTCGGGACGGTCATTCCTTTGAAGCCGACAAGCATCGCCGCCTTAGCATTCTTAAATTGCTCAGTGAGAGCTTCCAGATCTTTCTGTTTCTTCGCTTTTGTCTTCATCAGCTCTCACTCCTATTTGACGTACGCTGCTTCGTCCAGTAGAACTCCGGGGCTCATAGTCGCCGCCAAATTGACCTTCTTCACATACTTGCCTTTGGCCGTCGAGGGTTTGGCCTTGACGATCGCTTCCAGCAAAGACTTCGCATTGTCAGTGATCTTGTCCGCATCAAACGAGACCTTGCCGACTCCCACGTGGATTACGCCCGTCTTGTCGACGCGATACTCCACCTTGCCGGCCTTTGTCTCTTTCACTGCTGTTTTCACGTCGAAAGTGACGGTGCCTGTCTTCGGATTAGGCATCAAACCGCGTGGCCCCAAAACCTTACCGAGGCCGCCGACGAGTCTCATCATATCCGGGGTGGAAACTACCGCGTCAAAGTCGAGCCAGCCTTCCTTAATCTTGTTGACCATGTCTTCGCCACCAACATAGTCTGCACCGGCCTCTTCAGCTTCTTTGATTTTTTCTCCCTGGGCGATGACTAAGACCTTCTTCGACTTTCCCAGGCCGTGGGGCAGGACGAGGGTTCCACGAACGAGCTGATCGGCCTTGCGAGGATCGACACCAAGCCAAACAGTCAGCTCAACTGTCTCGTCAAATTTGGCGAAGGCCATCTCCTTAACCTTCGCAACCGCCTCTTCGAGATTGTATTTGCGGGCGGGCTCGATTTTCTCAGCAGCCGCTCGGTATTTCTTGCCGTGCTTTTTCAATTTCCAACCTCCAAGGTGCAAGCGGGATTTTCAATTGCCGTCTGCCAATTGCTAATTTCTGCAACCGTCTTTCGGCTATCCATCCCTCCCTCTCAATATTGCCGGCGAAGCCAATCGGAAATCGGCAATCGCCTTTGGCAATTATTCGATTGTCAGGCCCATCTGCCGAGCGGTTCCTTCAATCGTGCGAATCGCAGCTTCCAGGCTCGTCGTATTCAAATCGGGCATCTTCGTCTTCGCAATTTCTTCAATCTTGGATTTCGAAATGGTCCCGACTTTTTCTCGCTTAGGATTACCGGAACCCTTGGGCAAGCCCGCAGCCTTCTTCAAGAGATCGGCAGCAGGAGGCGTCTTTGTTTCAAACGTAAACGAGCGGTCTGCAAAAACCGTGATTACCACCGGAATCTTCAAATCGGGATCAAGCTGCGCGGTCTTGGCGTTAAACGCTTTGCAGAATTCCATGATATTGACGCCGTGCTGACCCAGTGCCGGGCCGATGGGCGGCGCCGGATTCGCCTTCCCGGCGGGAACCTGCAGTTTTATGTATCCAGTGATTTTCTTAGCCATCTTCTTAATTTCCGCTTGGCAATTTTCCGATTGCCGATTTCCCTCAGCCTCATCGAGTGATTTCCAATTGGGAATCTCGCCAATCGGAAATCGTCAATCTCTCATTCTTCCTCTGCGAAAGTAACTTTCTCCACATCCAGGAAGTTCAATTCAACCGGAGTTGAGCGCCCAAAAATCGTGACCGTAACTTTTAACATGGACTTGTCTTCGTTAACCTCTTCAACTTTGCCCGTAAAGCTCTGGAATGGCCCGGACTTAATGCGAACTGTCTCTCCCGCAGCATAGGAAAACTTCGGCTTCGGTTTTTCCGCCGCCTCAGTAACGTTGTGAACAATCTGATCAACTTCCTGGGGCGTTAACGGCGTCGGATTGTGTCCACCGACAAAGCCAGTAACTTTTGGCGTCGACTTGATCATGTGAAAAACGTTGTCAGGTATGTGCCCGCGCTCATCACATTCAATCTGTACCAGTACGTAACCCGGATAGAACATGCGCGTCGACTCGATCCGCTTGTTGCCGCGCATCTCGACCACTGTCTCAGTCGGGACAAGCACTTCCGCAACCTCAGTCTGCAGATCGGTGTCACGCACGCGCGCTTTCAGTCTGTCGCGCACTTTCTTCTCGTGTCCCGAGTAGGTATGAAGTATGAACCACTGCTGCATGAAAATTTTCTTCAGGCTCCGGTAATCCAGGTGAGTAGCTGGTTAAGCTGGGTCAAAGCGAAAGTCCAAATTCGGTCAACCAAAAATAGATAGACTGCAAAAAAGATTACTGCGATCAGCGTGATAATGGTCGTGTTCTTTACAGTATTGAAATCCGGCCACGAGACGCGTTTCATTTCAGCGCGAACGTCGTGCAAAAAGTGACTTAGTCGACCAAGCGGGCCGACGCGTGGTCCAGTCAACCCTCGCTCGCGCCGCGCTCCACGACCTTCCACCCCTTCACCGAAGCGAGCGGTGCGTGGCGACGGCAGTGACGCGTCTGGCTTCTCTATATCGTCCATGATTTCACTCTTCGACACTCAACTGCCTTCTCTCTAACTGGCAGGGGTACCAGGATTCGAACCCGGACTTTCGGTTTTGGAGACCGACGTGCTAACCGTTGACACTATACCCCTGTGTCGATTGGCGATTGCCGATTTCCAATTGCCGATTACATATTTCACAGAGCCATCAACATTCAGAACGACTCGAAGTCAGCGATTGCTTTTCAATCGGCCGTTGGCAATCGGCAATCGCCAATCTCACTTCGTTTCTTTATGGCCTGTGTGCTTGCGGCAACGACGACAAAACTTTTGAAATTCCAACCGGTCCGGGGTGGTCTTCTTGTTCTTAGTCGTTGTGTAGTTGCGGCTCTTGCAGTCAGTGCACTGGAGCACAATGTTATCGCGCGGCATAATCCTTCCTCATTTCCAATTGCCAATTGCCGATTTAACTACTCGTCGCTGAATGTCCATTCAAGAGCAATCGGCAATCGCCAACCGGCAGTCTCGTTATTCGACAACTTCCGATACCGTGCCGGCGCCTACCGTGCGGCCGCCTTCGCGAATTGCGAACCGCAGCCCCTTCTCCATCGCAATCGGCGCTATCAACTCGATCTCCATCGCCACGTTGTCGCCAGGCATCACCATCTCCACTCCGGTCGGCAAACTCGCCACTCCCGTCACGTCCGTCGTGCGGAAGTAGAACTGCGGCCGGTACCCGGTGAAAAACGGTGTATGGCGCCCGCCCTCTTCCTTCGTCAGCACATAAGCCTCGGCCTTGAACTTCGTGTGCGGCGTAATCGAGCCCGGCTTCGAGATTACCTGCCCGCGCTCAATGTCCTTGCGCTCCACTCCGCGCAGCAGCAAACCTACGTTGTCTCCAGCCGTGCCTTCGTCCAGCAACTTCTTGAACATCTCCACGCCGGTGACCACCGTGGTTTTAGTAGGTCTGATTCCCACGATTTCCACGCTCTCGTTCACCTTCACCCGCCCGCGCTCCACTCTGCCCGTCGCCACCGTACCGCGTCCCTGAATCGTGAAAATATCTTCCACCGGCATCAAAAACGGCTTCTCCACGTCCCGCGCCGGAGTCGGAATGTAGCTGTCTACCGCCTCCATCAGCTCTTCTACCGTCTTCTCCCACTCCGGGTCACCTTCCAGCGCCTTCAGCGCCGAACCCTTGATCACCGGAATGTCGTCTCCCGGAAACTCATAGGCGCTGAGCAGCTCTCTGACTTCCAGTTCCACCAGCTCCAGCAGTTCCGCATCATCGACCGCATCAGCCTTGTTCATGAACACCACCATCGCCGGTACGCCTACCTGGCGCGCGAGCAGGATGTGTTCCCGCGTCTGCGGCATCGGGCCGTCGGTAGCTGCCACCACCAGGATTGCCCCGTCCATCTGCGCCGCCCCCGTAATCATGTTCTTCACGTAGTCCGCGTGTCCCGGACAGTCCACGTGCGCGTAGTGCCGGTTCTTCGTCTCATACTCCACGTGCGCCGTCGCGATCGTGATCCCGCGCGCTTTCTCTTCCGGCGCCTTGTCGATCTGATCAAACGCCACGAACTGTACCTTCGGGTTGTTCTTCCCCAGCACCTTCGTGATCGCCGCCGTCAATGTCGTCTTCCCGTGATCCACGTGCCCAATGGTCCCGATGTTCACGTGCGGCTTGCTGCGGTCAAATTTTTCCTTAGACATTCTCGTTAGCTCCTTACTTGGCGACGCCCTGAACTTTTGCGATTACTTCTTCCGCAATATTCTTGGGCGCTTGCTCATAACGCTCGAAGTGCATTGTTGACGTGGCGCGTCCCTGGGTAGCCGAACGCAAATCAGTGGCATAGCCAAACATTTCCGAAAGCGGCACAAAGGAAGTAATCACCTGTGCGCCACCGACGCGCGGTTCCATGCTTTCAATGCGGCCGCGACGTGAACTCAAATCGCCGTTTACTGGTCCGGTGTAATCATTTGGAGTTACAACTTCGACGCGCATTATCGGTTCCAGAAGAACCGGCTTGGCCTTGCGCACCGCATCCTGGAACGCGAGGGAGCCGGCGATGTGGAATGAACGCTCGTCGGAATCGACTTCGTGATAACCGCCATCCAGGAGCCGCACTCTAATGTCGACGAGTTCGTAACCGGCGAGGAAGCCACGCTCCATCGCGTCTCTGATTCCCTGTTCGACCGGTTTAATGAACTCTCGCGGAATGGCGCCTCCCGTAATCTCGTTCTCGAAAACAAAACCTTCACCGGGCGCCGGCTCGATCTCGATCTCGACGTGGCCGAACTGGCCGCGTCCACCCGTCTGTTTCTTGTAGATTTCTTTACCGGGCGCTGCCTGCGTAATGGTTTCGCGATAAGCGACCTGGGGTTTGCCGACATTCGCTTCGACGCCAAACTCACGCTTCATCCGATCCACAATGATCTCGAGGTGAAGCTCACCCATACCCGCAATAATTGTTTGACCGGTTTCCTGATCGGTAGACACGTTGAACGAAGGATCTTCCTGAGCGAGACGGGACAAAGCGACACCGAGCTTATCCTGATCCTGACGCGTCTTAGGTTCGACCGCGACGCGAATAACCGGTGCGGGGAACTCCATCCGCTCGAGAATGATGGGCTTGTTCTCGTCGCATACCGTGTCGCCGGTTGTAACCTGCTTCATGCCGCCAATAGCAATGATCTCGCCGGCACTTGCCTCATCGATGTCTTCACGCTTGTTTGCATGCATGCGCATCAGACGACCAACGCGTTCCTTAGTTTCCTTGATTGGGTTGTAAGCGTAGGAGCCCGCTTTGATTGTGCCGCTGTAGAGCCGAACGAATGACAACTGGCCGAGGTGTTTGTCGGCCATGATCTTAAAGACGAGACCTGAGAAAGGAGCGCTCGCTTCAGGCTCTCGCACTTCGGTTTGCCCGTTTTTGGGGTTGATCCCTTCGACCGGAGGAACGTCCAGCGGTGACGGCAAATAATCGACAACCGCGTCGAGCAGTGTCTGCACACCCTTGTTCTTAAACGCCGAACCGGTCACAACCGGAACCATTTTGAGTTCGAGCGTTCCCTTGCGCAGCGCCTTAAGAATTTCCGCTTCAGAAATTTGCTCGCCCTCGATGTACTTGTGCATCAAGCCGTCGTCCACCGAAGCAACAGCTTCGATTAGCTTTTCACGAGCGGCTGCTGCGGCGTCTTGCAGGTCGGCAGGAATGTCGGTTGTTTCGTATTCTGAACCCTTGCTTTCGTCGTTCCAGACGAGTGCCTTCATCGCAATCAAGTCGATGACGCCTTTAAACTGATCTTCAAGTCCAATGGGAATCTGCAAGGCGACAGGGTTGGCACCAAGGCGGGAAATAATTGATTCAAATGAGCGATCGAAAGAAGCACCAGCGCGAACGAGCTTATTGATAAAGCAAATACGCGGGACGCGATATTTGTCAGCCTGACGCCAAACAGTTTCTGATTGCGGCTCAACACCGGCGACACCATCGAATACTGCAACGGCTCCGTCGAGAACGCGCAAGGATCGTTCAACTTCCATTGTGAAGTCGACGTGACCCGGAGTGTCGATGATGTTGATGCGGTGATCGACGCCGTTCCGTTCCCAGAAACAGGTTGTCGCAGCGCTGGTAATCGTAATACCGCGCTCCTGCTCCTGCTCCATCCAGTCCATCGTCGCCGTTCCCTCGTGCACTTCGCCGATCTTGTGCGTTATGCCCGTGTAGTAGAGAACACGCTCGGTAGTCGTGGTTTTGCCGGCATCGATGTGGGCCATGATGCCGATATTCCGCGTCAGATTTAGATCTTGCTTAGCCATTTTCGTGAATCGTTAATCGTGAATCGTTAATCGTAATGCGTGACTATTCACGATTCTACGATTGCCGATTTACGAGTTAGAACTTGTAATGC
>Ga0079216_10000092_pt1 | contig 17091 bp, 11 predicted proteins | sample NCAS100_FD_77008 | JGI IMG/M metagenome (GOLD analysis project Ga0079216, IMG submission 77008) | Agricultural soil microbial communities from Utah to study Nitrogen management - NC AS100 | ecosystem: Environmental > Terrestrial > Soil > Agricultural land | place: USA: North Logan, Utah...
CGGATGGCGCGCCGACAGGCCCGGGCGGTCGCTCAGGATCCAGCGGGTGCGCAGCCCGTCGGTATGCATAACGAGCTTCTCGCCCGGCAACCATTCGTACTGGAATTCCTTCACCGTGATGGTGTCCGACCCCACGGTGCCATTGTGCGACACCAGGCCGTGCTGGCGCTGGTCCATCCGGACAATGACGCCCGCGACATTGCCGACGCCCGCGTACGTGAGCGTTCCCCGGTCGAAGTCGCAGCGCGCCACCGCGAGCGCCGCGCCACGTCCGCTGCGGAGTGCCTCATGCGCGCGACGCAGAAAGGCACCTGGATGATCGACACCATATTCGGTGAATGACTGGATCGCGGTGCGAGCGGCTTCGTGCGCGAGCACACCATGTCCGAGCGCGTCCACCATCATCACGTGGAGCACGCCATCATGACAAATCATCGACCACAGGTCTCCCGAAACAGTCTCACCGGGTGCGTTTGTCGCCACGGAGCCCCACACCGGCGAGTTGGTGCGCTTCGCACGGCCGGCACCAATGCGCGACAATACAACCGTTCCCTTTCCCGGTTCGGAGTGCAGGTCGAAGACGTCAGAAAGTCTCCGCGTAGCGCCGAGGCCTGTTCCCGGTGTGCCGCTCGTGGAATGACCATCCATGAGTGCCAGCGAGACGTCCCGTACTCCGGGGCCGCGATCGACCGCCAGGAGTTCTACGCCGTGCGAGCCCTCCTCGGATATCGACTGGATGAGCAGGTCACCCCCTCCGGCGTGCTTCAACATGTTCGAGGCAAGTTCCGTCGCGACGATTCCCACGTTTCCCGTCATCACCTCATCCAGCAGCACGTTCTCCGCCAGTTGCCGTGCGCGACGACGCGCTGAGCCGATCTGGCTCTCGTCACGGATGGAGCAGACGACCTGCGACGTTACAACTGCATCAATCAAGCAGCGCGCCAACGCGTGATTGTCACCCGTGTGCCTTCACCCGGCCGGGACTCAATCTCGAATTCATTCACCAATCGCTTCGCGCCGGAGAGACCGAGGCCAAGCCCTGCTCCTGTCGTCCATCCGTCAACCATCGCCTGCTCCACGTCCGGGATTCCCGGACCCTGGTCCACAAACGTCACCTTCAGACCGACCTGATGCGGCCGCACGATCCGTTCGGCGCGCATTTCCCCGCCACCGCCGTATTTCACCGTGTTCCGTGCCAGCTCACTCGTCGCTGTGACCAGCTTGGTCTGCTCGACGAGGGTAAAGCCAAGTTCCTGCGAGAGGCGCCTCACGAGTTGGCGTGAACCCGCGATGTCCTGATCACCCTGCAGCGGCAGCGTGAGCTCGGCTCCCACATCGGCGATGGTCACACGCCCGCCAACCGCAACAGGTCCATGCCGTGTTCGACGTTGAGCGCTGTCCGGACGCCCGTCAGCTTCGCTCCCATTTCCACCAGCGTGATCGCGACTGCGGGCTGCATGCCCACGATTACACATCGTGCATCGAGTAGTTCAGCCACCGACGAAATGTTGGCGATGGCCCGCGCGATGAAGGAATCCACCACATCGAGTGCGGAGATGTCGATCAGTACGCCCTTGGCGCTCGAGTCGACAATGCGGCTGGAGAGGTCTTCCTGCAGCTGGAGCGCGTGCGCGTCGTGCATGTCCAGCTGAATGGTGACCAGCAGGGTGCGGCCCATCCGCAAAATCGGAATCCGTTCCACGTCGCTACTTCGCTGCGTGCGTCGTGATCGAGCGCCCCGTGCGCTCCAGGGCGACCGCCAGGGCATCAGCCAGGGTCGCCTTCGTCGAAATTCCCTGCAGGTTTACGCCGAGGTGCACGATCGTCTGGGCGATCTGTGGGCGCACGCCGCTGATGATGCAGTCGGCACCCATGAGTCGGATGGCGGTCACTGTTTTCAGCAGGTGCTGCGCGACGAGCGTATCGACCGTCGGTACTCCTGTGATGTCAATGATTGCGATGGCCGAGCCCGTTTCCACGATGCGCTGGAGCAGACTTTCCATCACGACCTGCGTGCGCGCGCTGTCCAGCGTGCCGATCATCGGGAGCGCGAGGATCCCATCCCAGAGCTTTACCACGGGGGTCGAAAGCTCGAGCATCTCCTCCTGCTGCCGGACAATGACCTGTTCACGGGAATTCTGGAACGACTCGATCGTCAAGAGTCCAAGCTTGTCGATGAGCTCATTCACTTCCCATAGCGCACTGGCGAACCGCGCCGGGTCCTGAATCTCGCGACGCAGCACCGTGTGCAGCGGTTCCTTCAGCGAGAATACGAACGTCGCAGTCTGGCTTGAGCTGTATCCCTGGCGCGCCCGTTCGTCAGAAAGCTGGTCAAGGAACGATCGTACGGGCTTCCAGGCTTCGGTGTGAAGGTTGTCCATCTGGCCGCTCTGGGTGGCGTCAGCCATCAGTCGCAGAAGCTCCTTCGTCTGTCCCTTCAACTGCCCGGTTTTGTTCCGGAAATCCCCAGCGGCGCCGGAAGCAGTCAGACGTGCGTTCCAGAGACTGAGCAGCTCGTCGCTGTACGATCGAAACACGTCAATCGCACCAAATTCCGTGGTAGTCATCGAGCCTCCAAACACTGACCGGGCAGAACAGCGGATGTCTTGGGGGTGCTGAATATGGCTGCGCGGGGTGGCGACCGGTACCACTCCAAAGGAGTAGGTGGTACCGGGCCCCTGGGCTTCTCGACAAGGGCCCCGGGGCTACAGGTATTTCTGCGCGTGAGGTCCCGACTCGATCACGCGCGTCGTAGGCCCAGCCTCGAGCTTTTGTCGTTAGGCTCCGGTGTTCCGTGCCGCCGGGTTCCAGCCGCACCGGCTTCCAGCGCAGGCCGATCACCATGCGGTCAGGCTCTTGTTGTCTGCCTTCCCGAAAGGCACTGTCACCAGGCTCACGCCGGACACCTGGCGCCGGAAACTCCAGGGCCGAAGCGTCCGTAGCTTCAGGTACTTCCCTGGCTCAGGAATCCGCATGAAACTGCACACGATTGTCCTGGCGCTCCTCGCCATCGCGTTGCCTGTCGCGACACCAGCCCAGACCCGCTCGGCAGCCGACTACATGGCCGCGATCGAGGGCGCGCAGCCGACGGCCGGGCCTAACGATCTGAGCACGTTGACGATCGCCGCGTTGCTGGCGCGCTTCAACGTGCCCGGCGTCAGCATCGCCGTGATCCGTGACCATCAGATTCACTGGGCGAAGGGCTACGGGATCGCAGACGTCGCGACGGGCGCGCCGGTCGACACCGGGACGATGTTCCAGGCGGCGTCGATCAGCAAGCCGGTGGCAGCGATGGCCGTATTGCGCGCGGTGCAGGACGGCCTGTTCACGCTCGACACCGACATCAACACGATTCTGACATCCTGGAAACTGGACGGAGGCCAGTTCACAAGAGACGGTCCCGTTACGCCGCGGACGCTCACCAGCCACACCTCGGGACTCGGCGACGGGTTCGGCTTCCCCGGATACAATCCGACGGATTCCGTGCCGACGGTCGTCCAGTTCCTGCAAGGCAGTAAGCTGTCGAACGTGGGTGTCATATTCATGGAGCGTCCACCCATGACGCTCATGGAGTACTCCGGTGGCGGCGTCACGCTCATGCAGCAGGCGCTGAGCGATGCGCGCAGGAAGCCGTTCGCCGACATCATGCGCGACGACGTGTTGCGTCCGTTAGGCATGACGCGGAGCACCTTCGAGCAACCGTTGCCGGAATCGTTTGACCGTAACGCGGCACGGGCGCACTCCGGCGAAGGCAAGGCGATGGGCGCGAAGTGGCACGTCTACCCGGAGCAAGCCGCGGCTGGACTGTGGACGACGCCCAGCGATCTCGCCCGTTTGGTCATCGAGGTCCAGCGTGCCTCGTTAGGACAGTTGAACCGGGTGCTCTCACGGGCGACAATACAGGAGATGCTCTCGCCCGTCGGCGTTGGCGATTATGCGGTCGGTTTCAGCATCGCGAAGATCGGCCAGGGCTGGTATTTCGGGCATGGGGGATCCAACTGGGGATTCCGTGCGACGTTGCTCGCGCACAAGGTCAAGGGATATGGCCTCGTGATCATGACGAACGCGGACCAGGGTGGCGCGGTTGCCAGTGAGCTGAGTCGGCGGATTCAGCGCGCGTATGCATGGGACTCATTTGCAGAACCCGCCCCTCGAGGGTATCGGCCGCCGGTCGAGCGGACGGAGATCACGGTCGCCGAGTCCGTGCTGCGGAACTATGTCGGCGAGTATCAGCTGACGCCTCAGTTGTCGATCACGATTACGTTCGAGGATGGCCGGTTGCAGGCACAGCCCACGGGTCAGTCGAAGGCGCCGTTGTTCGCGGAAGCCCCGGACAAGTTCTTTCTGCGCGTCGCCAACGTGCAGGTCACGTTCACGAAGACGCCGTCTGGTGAAGTGGCCGGTCTGATCCTTCATCAGGGTGGCCGCGATCAGACCGGGCGCAAGGTGAAGTAGCGACTGGAGACGGGCGCGCGTTCTGTCCGCCACAGATGGTTTTGACGTTTGACCTCCAGGCGGCGGTGCTGTCCTTGCGTCGGCAACAGCGCCTTCCGCGCACGCGCGCTTTTCGCACGAACCCGCTGCCCCTGAAGTGAGAGTCACGGGTCCAGGATTCCGTGACTCTCACCCCCCGTCGTCACCCGTTGCTTCCCTTCAGCACCCTAACGACGTCCGCAAGTTGGTCGCCTGCTCGATCCACAGGTCTGCCGTTTCAGTCGTGATCGCCTTCTCTCGCTGTGCAGCCACCTGGTTGATGAAATCCTGAAGGGCGCTGCAGGCGGCCTGCGTTTTTCCTCTGGCGATCGCATCCAGCGCCGCATTGAGCTTGGCGGTCAGTGCCTTGCGCACATCGGGAGAAAGCGTGGCCGTCGAGATCGCGACCTTGAGATCGGTCGTCGACTCGGATGCGTCCTTTACGCTCACGACCTTCGTGTACTCGGCCTCGTCGCCATCCTGATCGATGACCTTCCCCTTCACAAGCCGCGTGCCGGTCGCAGTCGTGGGGCAACTGAAGGTGTTGCTCGACGACGGCGTGGAGTATCCGCCACCGCAGTTGAAGGCATAGGTGAACGTCGTCGCTGTCGGGTAGCCGGGAACCAATGCGTTGGTCAGGGAGAGCGGGATGCTGGCGTTCACCGCGATTGATGACGGCGCGTTGAAGGTCGCCGTGGGAAGAACGGTCGTCCCGGCGGCCGGCCAGCGTTGCCCCCAGCACTCGATGGTTTTGTCGTCGCGCAGGCCGCAGCTGTGGAATGCGCCTCCGTCGACCTGGATGAAGCGACCGCCATTGGACGCAGCCTTGAGCGCAGGTGCCTGTCCGTAGGCATTGTTACCCCAACACTCGACCCTGCCGTCATCCCGGATTGCGCACGAGTGATCGTATGCGACGTTGAGCTGGGTAAAATAACCTGATGCCGCAGTCTTCAGGGCGGCGTCGCGACCATCGGCGAAACCGTAGCCCCAACACTCCACGGCACCGTCGTTCCGGAGGGCACACGCGAAGAGGGAGCCCCCGCCGACCTGGGTGAAGTAGCCGGTGGACGCCGTCTTGATCGGCGGTGCTTCCTGCGAGGGCGGATAACCGCCCCAGCACTGAACCACCCCGTCGTTGCGAAGCGCGCAGCCATGCTGATCGCCGACGCCAAGGTGCGTGAAAAAGCCCACATTGGCTGTGACCAACGGGAGGGGGGACGCGTTCCGCTCACCGAAACACTCGACGGCGCCATCATCGCGCAGCCCGCAGGTGTTGTAACGTCCACCGCCAACATCCACAAAGCGCCCGCCATTCTGTGGCGCGTACAGCGGGTTAGCGTAGCCAAACTGGTTGTAGCCGAAGCACTCGATCTTGCCGTCGCTTCGCACTGCGCAAGTATGCCCGAGTCCCGTGCCGATCGTCGTGTACACGCCGACGCCCGCCTGCTGCACCGGCGGAGACTCGCCACCGAAGTTCGAGCCCCAGCATTGCATGACACCGTCCGCCCGCAATGCGCAGGTGTGGAGGTTCCCGGAGCGCACTTGCTCGAAGGTGCCAGTGGCCGGGATGAAGAGGTGTGACGGTTGCTGCGGTTCCGTGAGCGGGGTGACAATGCGCGCCGGGTCAGTGCACGCTGCCAGGGCGGCGAGCGTTCCCAGCGCGAGCGTCACGGAGCGCACGCGCCGGCAAATTGATCTCAGTGGTAACATGGCTAATTCTCCGGGCGTCATCGCGCCCACGCGGTGAGTAGATCAAACGATGCGGCGCCGTCCGGGCCCACGATGGGTCCGAACGCGTGATCGGCCGGAACGGTGAGTGGGGTTGCGCCCGGCCCGTCGTCGTTCATGATCCAGACGTTGTCGAAATCGTAGTTCAGCATCCGGTTGCCGGTCGTCGCTTGCTTGGCGTACAATGCGTCGGCTGGCGAAAGTGACCGGCTACGTCGGCATCGAGTCGCTGCACGCGACTGTCGCGAGGAGGAATGCCACCGTGATGATTGAACGCGGTGTTTCATGGGGCCTCTGTGGGATGATGATGAAAACGGCAAACCTACCCGCGATCATCCAACGGAAAGCACCGCCGAGAGACGACATCCCGAGGCCGATATGCAGCCGGATCTTGACTCGCTGATTCGCCGGGCGCGCGAAAGCGACGGAGTGGCAGCCGAGGAGCTGTTCGCACTGCTATACGACGAACTGCACCGGCTGGCGGAGCACACGCTCCACCGCGACGGCGGTGCACTCACGCTTGGGACAACCACCCTGTTGCACGAGACGTACCTCAAGGTGGCCGGGCGCGATGGTCTGGCTTTCGACGACCGCACGCGCTTCTTCGCCTATGCGGCCCGCGCTATGCGCACGCTCGTGATCGACTACGCCCGGCAGCGACGCGCCATCAAGCGGGGCACGCAGTTCGAGGTGACCCTGGACGACAATATCGCCGCAATGGCTCCAGCCGCCGATGCCGGGGAGACCCTCATCCGCATCGGCGAGGGACTCGCTGAACTCACCGCCGTCGACGCCTCGCTCGCCGAACTCGTCGACCTGCACTTTTTCGGTGGCTTCACGCTGGCCGAGATCGCCTCGTTTCGCGGAGTCTCCGAGCGCACGGTTCAGCGAGACTGGCGCAAGGCTCGCATGCTGCTGCGCCACGCAATGCCGGACGACACCGACTGAGTCGGTCGGTCATCTCCTTGACGCGATGAGTGCCGCGTGAAGCGACTCTGCACGGAGCGTCCTCGGATGGGTTCGACCATAGCCTCGGGCCAGCGGTTCGGTGGCGGCTGCAACGGCGCGCCTTGCCGCAACGGTGTCTCTCAGGACGATCGCAGCCTGCGCTTTGAGAAAGTGCGCGCGTCCAGCAAGCGCGCTTTGGAGGTCGGCTAGAGAATCAAGTGCGAGCGCCGCACGTGCGCGAGTAGCGAGGGAATCCGCCGCCCGGGCGTCTCCCCGGGACAAACGCCACTCGCCGAGCGTGACAAGTGGAAGAGCAAACATGGGCAGTGGCGATTGATCGACCCCAGCCACCTCTCGAAGCGTAGCGTCGAGTAGCGACAGCCCCTGGTCGCCCGCTCCACGCGCCTCTCTCGCACGCGCTTGCAACCAGCTGAGTTGCGCCTGTCGCCCGCGTGGTGAAGCGCGAATGGTGTCCAGGATTCGCGCTGCTTCAGCGGTACGCCCCTGCTGCAGCCGCAACTCAGCAAGCGTCAATGGCATTTGCCGGGTCAGGTATTCATTCCGAGTCGTGTCGCGATCAGCCAATTCCAGCCAGGCGGCCGCCGAGTCGGTTGATTCGAGCCGCAGCTTGGCCGTGCCGTACAACCAGGCGAGGTACGAAGGCACGCCACGCGTGCCGAAGCGTGCCTCATTTCGCTGCACATGACTCCGGAGCAGCGAGTCGGCAGCGACGAAATCTCCGATCTCGAGCATCGCCACCGCAGCGGTGCCGAGGACGTTGAGGAGCTGCTCGTTCCCGCCGAAACCGGACGAGTCAAGTCCGTGCAGAACGCGGGTAAAGTGCGGGACCGAGGAGCGGATGCGTCCCGTTAGGCGCAGGGCGACGCCATACTCATGCATGATCGAGAGGTGGCCCGTTCCCCACGGCACACCGGCCAGAAGCGCCGACGCCTTCTGCATGCGGGCGAGCCCGTCCTCCACCTTGCCTTCGCCGATCAGGAGTGTTCCTTCTGCGCCAAGACAAAACGCCGTGGCCGCCGAGTCGGCAGCAAGGATGCGTGCGGCGAGCGCGGCGGAGGCCGTGTCCATCTCCGCACGAGCAGAATCCACGACATCGTCAAACGCGAAGCTCTGCACGCGCTTGCAGCGTGCGAGCGTGGCCGGCCCGGACAGGCCGGCGTCCCTGGCGATGTCCCGGGCGCGCGCGAGCATCGCGCGTTGATCGACACGATCACCCCGCTCGTAGAGGCGACCCGACAGATCCATGAGGACTTCGGCCACGAGCCACGGCTGTGTGCCGTAAAGGCCAGTCAGTACGCGCTCCGCCTCACGAATGCGTTCCGTCGCCGTGAGTTCGCGCCCCAACGGACCTCGCGTGTCTCCGGCCAGCACGCCTTGCAGGTGGATCATCGCGCTGGCCTTCTCGGCGCTCCGCACCGCCGAATCCCGCTCTCGGGAGGCTTGACGTGCCATCGCACGCGAGAAGGAGGTCGCACCGAGCAACGAGATGGCGACGAGCGCCCCCAGGCTCACCGCGACAGGATTGCGCCGCACGAACTTTCGGGCCCGATAGCCGAGGGAGAGGCGATGCGCGCTCACCGGTTCATGTCGCAGGAAGCGCGATAAGTCGTCGGCAAAGGCGGCAGCGCTGGCGTAACGCTCGCCAGGCACCTTGCGAAGCGACTTGCCGATGACGACGTCGAGTTCTCCGAGTCCCAGTGGGGCGGGCTCCACCTCGAGCACGGCCCGCAGTGCCTCGGATGGCGAAAGCGTGTCCGCACCAGTGGGGTGCCGTCCGGCGAGGAGGAGGTAGAGCAGCGCCCCCGTCGCGTACACATCGGTCGTCGTCGTGACCTGCTCACCCGTGAGTTGCTCGGGCGCCGCAAAGGCGGGCGTCATCGCGCCGGTGGCGTCGGCGGTCAATGCCTCAGGCTCACCCGGCTGATCGTCGAGAAGCTTGGCGATCCCGAAGTCAAGCAGCTTCACCGTGCCGTCGGCCGTCACCAATACGTTGGAGGGTTTGAGGTCGCGATGGACGATGAGGTTGGCATGGGCATGCGATAGCGCGTCGAGCACCTGCAGGATGAGGCGGACCTTCTCTTCCACCGAGCGTGCGCTCCTGTGAGCGTACGCGTCGATGCGAAGGCCGTCGACGTATTCGAGGACGAGATAGGGCTGGCCACCGGCGCTGATGCCCGCATCGAGCAGGCGTGCGATGCCAGGTCGGTTGAGGCGTGCGAGGATTGACCCTTCGCGGCGAAAGCGCTCCTGCCCGCGGGGACTCATCAGGCCAAGATTCAACAGCTTGACTGCCGCCTGCCCCTCGAATCGTCCATCGGTTCGCTTGGCGAGCCACACGGATCCCATCCCGCCGTGACCGAGGGGGCGCACGAGAGTATAGGCGCCCACCGTGCGGCCGGCGAGCGAAGCAGTAGGGACATCGTGCGTGAGGAATCGCTCCACTTCGGCAGCGCGATCGAGCGCCAAGAAGTGCCGCAGGTCGCGTGCGTCGTCAGGCGCGGTGGTATCGAGCGTAGCGAGCCACTGCTCCTGCTCCTCCACGGAAAGCTCCAAAGCCTGATCGAGGAGTGGTTCGAGGGAAAGCCAGCGCGCGCGATCGAGAGCGGTCATGGATCCCCAGAGAGTGTGATACACAGTGAACAAATGCAATGCCGCGAGGTTCCACGACGCCTGACCGCTGCCGGAGTCGTAGTGCCCCGATCGTCGTCGCCTTGAACGTCCCGCACGTCGCGGCGACACTGGTGGACCAGCTGTCATGTGGCGGGTTCGTGCCGGTCCTTGCGGATGAAGCCGGGCTCGCAGGCCGCGGGCGCGCTGGAGTCTTTCGTTGGCAGTGCTGATCGGCACTATGCTGTTTCGGAGCGCCTAACGTTCCGCGCACGTCTACTTGTAACTTGCCTTGAACTCGGCGATTGAACAAGCGACAGGCTTCTCGAGCACGGACGTGCCGAGATCAAGCTGTCGGACGTCAGGGGCAGAACTAGCCCATCCTGTACTTAGCGACCCTGGACAGCAGCGCTTTCTGCTTCGGTCTTCGGCGGACAGGTAGACACGCACGGCAGTCGGCCTCTTGATGCGGATTCGCTCGCAGGCGATGTAGTCGTCGACGCTGCCGTCTCGTCGGTCCAGCTCCTCCAGGCTCTCGCGGAGGCGCCAAGGCGTGAACGCGAATCCGACCAGGCGAGCCACGGGTCCGTCGGTCCCGCCCGGGAACCTGATCACTTCGACGTTGACATTGCCGAAGCCGACGCCGCCGCTGGTAAAACCTCAGCGAACAGCGAACGGGAAGGCGACCGGGAGCTTAAGCGTCTCGGTGAAGAACGACGTAAAGCTCACACTCGGTCCCGCCTCACGGTGGCAAGGCGCTCTTGCCGTATAATGATAACAATATATTCTTTATCATATGACCGCTCGAGGACTCGGCGAGTTCGAGCAGCTCGTGCTCCTCGCCATCGCTCACTTGCAGAAGGATGCCTATGGCATCCCCATCGTCGAGGAGATTGAACGGCGAACCGGACGGAGTGTTGCCCGTGCCGCCGTCTACATCACCTTACGAAGGCTCGAGGAAAAAGGGTTCGTCTCATCCTGGATGAGCGAGCCCATCGCCGAACGAGGCGGCAAGGGCCGGCGCTATGCGAAGCTCGAGGCCGAAGGAGTCAAGGCACTGCGTGATGCGCGTCGCGCAGCCGAGCGTATGTGGCGTGGGCTGGATCCGGCATCCCTGAGGGTGAAGTGACGGCGGCGCTCACGCCTCCGCGCTTCGCGCGAGCGCTGCTCCGCCTCGCTGTTCCCAGCGAGTCGCGCGACGCGGTCGAAGGCGACTTGCATGAACTCTACGTCGGCCGCCGGCAGCATTCGCCGCGTGTGGCGACCTCGATCTGGTACTGGCTCGAAGTCCTTTCATTGACTATGCGATTTGCTCCGGACCGATTCATGCGCGTTATGCGCAGCCTCGCCACAGGCGACGCTCTACCGTCACGGCTCGATCTGACGCTGGGCGTGCGCATGCTGGCCAAATCGCCCGGCCTGGCCCTCGTTGGCGGGTTCGGTATGGCGGTTGGTGTTGCGCTCTCCGCCGGGGCCTATGCGCTCTTCAACTCGTACTTCTTTCCCGACATTCCCCTGCCCGAAGGGGACCGCATCGTTGCAGTCGGCAAGTTCGACGCACTCCGCCGGGTAGAAAACGAACAACTGCTGTACGACTTCACGGTGTGGCGGCGCGAACTGAAGCAGGTCCAGGACCTCGGCGCATTCCGCACGGTGACGCGCAACCTTGCCGCGGACGCCGGCGTTGGCGAGTCGATCATAATCGCCGAGATGACGGCATCAGGTTTCCGCGTCGCGCGGGTTGGTCCACTCCTTGGCCGCACGCTTCTCGACGAGGACGAACGGTTCGGCGCTTCGCACGTGATCGTGATCGGACACGACGTCTGGCAAGCGCGTTTCGGCGGTGACCCTTCGGTCATTGGGCGCGAAATCCACATCGGACGCGCCCCGCACACCATCGTCGGCGTCATGCCGCAGGGATTTGCCTTTCCGGTCAGCCATCAATACTGGATTCCGCTCCGCATTGACCCGCGCACGCCGATCGTACCGGGGATGGGCCCCAACCTCGACGTGTTCGGCCGGCTGGCACCTGACGCTTCCAAGGCATCGGCGCAGGCAGAACTGCAGATGATCGCCAGTCGCCTTACTGCTGAAGGTCCGAAAGAGCTGGCCCATCTCGATTCGCGCATCGTTGACTACACGGACGTTTTCATCAACGCCGAGGCCGAGAAGGAGTCAACGATGTACGCGTTCCTGCGATTCCTGATCGCGTTTCTCCTCGTGGTTGTGGCCATGAACGTGGCGGTGCTGGTGTATGCGCGGACCGTCACGCGTTCTGAAGAGATCGCCGTGCGCACAGCGCTCGGGGCGACGCGCGGCCGCATCGTCACGCAGCTGTTCGCCGAGGCGTTTGTCCTTTCGGGACTCGCGGCTGTTGCAGGCCTCGGAATGGTCGCCGTCGGGCTGAATATGCTCGACCAGTTCATGCGCGACGCCGGTGATGCCCCCTTCTGGATCGACTCCGGGCTGTCGTTAGGTACGGTACTCTACGCCCTGCTGCTTGCCGTGCTCGGCGCCGTCATTGTTGGTATTGTGCCGGCGATGCGCGCCACCGGCTCGCAACTCCGTTTCGCGATGGGAAGCCTGGGCAGCGGCGCGAAGGCAAAGCTCGGTGCGACGTGGACGACGCTCATCGTCGCCCAGGTGGGGATCACGGTCGCCATTCTGCCACCGGCAATGCTGAAGGGCGGACAGACCGTCCGGATGGCACTGCAACCTCAGGGATTCGCGCAGGGGGAATACCTCTCCGCGAATTTCTTCGTCGCGCGGGAATTCCAGGTGAACGCGAGCGAGAGCGATGCGCGCGCCGCCGCCGACAGCGCTCGAGTTACTATAACGACTCTGCTGGCGCGCCTTGCGAACGAGTCAGGGGTGGTCGGTGCGACGATAACGAGCAGCGCGCCGTGGACGGGCGGCCGTGATCCGGTCGAAGTGGAAGGCGTGGATGCGCCGGCGCTGTCCACCCGCACGCAGTGGGTCGACACGAGCTACTTCGGCCTCTTCGACGTGCGCGTGCTGGCCGGCCGTCGTTTTGCACCTAACGACGGAGCGCTTCCCATGGCCGATCGGCCGGTGATCGTAAACTCGAGCTTCGTGACCGAGGTTCTGGGTGGTGGCGATGCGATTGGCCGCCGTGTTCGCTATCGCGCCTATGGCGACGAAACCATGCCGTGGCACACCATCATTGGTGTCGTCGAGGAGTTTCCCGCGGGAGTCAGGTCTTCCGGTGCGCCGAGCACGCGGACGATGTATCACCTGACGGTGCCCGGGGAGTGGGATGGCGCCACGCTCACGATTCGTCTTCGCGGGCAGCGCCCGGAAACGTTTGCGCCCGTGTTGCGCCAGATCGCGATGTCGGTCGACCCGATGTTGCAGCTTTCCAGCGTGCGCTCGCTCGATGCGAAGTATCGTGATTACGCCCGTAGCGGAGCGCGGCTGGCGCTATTCGTCGCGCTGATCAGCGGGAGCGTGCTGCTGCTCTCGTCGGCCGGAATCCACGCCCTGGTGTCGTTCACGGTAAACCAGCGTCGGCGCGAAATCGGGATCCGTACGGCACTGGGGGCTTCCGCGCGCCGTATCCTGGGAAGTGTCCTGCTCCGCGCCGCGCGTCAGCTCGCGTTAGGCGTGGGGATTGGACTGCTGACGGCGATGTTACTCGACCGGTTGGCGGGTGGTGAGCTGATGAACGGGATCGGCCTGCTGCTGGTGCCCGCGACGGCTGCATTCATGCTGCTGGTGGGCCTGGTCGCGGCGGCGGGCCCGGCGCGGCGTGGACTGCGCGTTCAGCCCACAGAAGCATTGAGGTCAGAATGATCTGCGGACTAAAGGCGGTCTGGAGGGCGGCCTCTAAAGGCGTCCCCTAAGAGCGTCTCCTAAAACCGTCCCCTAAAAGCGTCCTCTAAAGGCGTCCTCTAAAGGCGTCCTCTAGAAGCGTCCTCTAATAACGCACGCCGTTAGGGCACGCCGTTAGGGCACGCCGTTAGGGCACGCCGTTAGGGCACGCCGTTAGGGCACGCCGTTAGGGCACGCCGTTAGGGCACGCCGTTTGGGCACGCCGTTTGGGCACGCCGTTAGGGCACGCCGTTAGAGCACGCCGTTAGAGCACGGCGTTAGAGCACGCCCTTAAAGCTGTAGATCACCTAACTATGTCAAATATGTCTCGCATACTCGTCATGGCTTCATTCGCCGCCTTCCCAATCCGCGCTGCGGCTGCCCAGCTTCCCGCTGGTACCACGCCGCCAACTGCCGAGGCCTTCGCGGCGCGAATCGATTCGGTTGTGAAAGCCGACATCCTCCCGCGGGGATTTCCGAGCGTTTCCATCGCCGTCACACGCGGTGGACGAACGCTGCTCGAGCGAGCCTGGGGTGTCGCCAACATCACTACGGGGCAGAGAACAGAACCGACGACGATCTACAGAATCAGCTCGGTGTCCAAGCAGTTTACCGCCGCGCTCATACTCAAACTCGTCGATCGCGGGAAGGTGGCGCTGACGGATTCCATCGGCCGCTATCTGAAGGGCCTCCGGCCCGAGATGAATTCCCTCACCATCGAGCAACTCCTCAATCACACGTCCGGTCTCTCGCGGGACTTCGCCCAGATGAGTCGAGCGGCCGAAAATATGACGAGCGATTCACTCATTGCGATGGCAGCCCGGGACACGCTCGTGTCGAAACCAGGCACGGTTAACCTGTACTCCAACACGGGGTACATGCTCCTCGGCGTGCTGGTGGAAACAGCGTACGGCAAGCCGTACGGCGACGTCCTGCGTGACGAAATCGCGCGCCCACTCGGCCTAACGAGTCTGGGATGGTGCGGAACCATGCCAAGGGAACGGGCGGCAGCGGGATACAACCGATCGAGTGACGGCAAGGTTGGTCCGCCAGTCGAACAGCACCCATCGCAGAGCATTGGCGCAGGCGGTATCTGTTCGACCGCGGGTGACCTCGCCAGGTGGAACCAGGCGCTGCATCGCGGCCGAGTGCTCTCGCCGGCGTCGTACACGGCGATGGTTACGCCGCGCGGTATTGCGACAGGCCGATACGGATTCGGGATCGCTCCGCGCAATTCGTACTGGGCCTCGCCCGCGCTTGTGCACGATGGACAGTCTGGTGGATTCTCGGCACACAACGGCTGGTTCCCTGCGGAATCGCTCTCGGTCACGCTGCTGTACAACGCGCTTCCGCGGCTCGAAGTGGAAATGCAGGACTTCGTCGGACTGATCGCGCTCGGCGGAAAACCCCGTCCGATCCCCCCGATGCCGGTCATCGATCTGCCTGTCGCCGCCACGCAAGGAGAAGGGCGACCGAAGTTCGTTGGTGCGTACGAGATCTCGGCCGGTCGCCTGTTCATCGTCACGTTCGAGGACGGGAAGCTGTTCGTCACACCGCCGGGAAGTTCACCGCAGCAGCTGTTCCTTCAGTCCGGTACTGCGTACACGCTCGGCAGTCCCGAGTCGACCACGATCGTCACGTTCAGAGTTGCCGCGGACGGTGTGGTTACGGGATTTACAGCGCGGCAGAATGGGGTCGACCGGGAGTTGAGGAAGGTGAAATAGGGTGACGTTTAACGCCCGGCGCGCGCCCGTTCCACGATTGCGCGCACATCGCGAAGGAGCGTCGGGCCGTGGTACGGGATGCCGTCCTTGATGGTCCACTCGACACCACCGGACCGCACTGCCCTGCCGTCACGGATCATCTCAGTCCCTGTCGCATAGAGCACCTTCAGGTCCTCGAGCGGATTCCCATTCACTACGATCAGGTCCGCGAGATGCCCGGCCCGCACCCGGCCGATCCGGTCGTCCATGCCGAGGATGCGCGCGTTGTTTTGCGTCACGTGTTGAATGACCTTGATCGTGCTGAACCCGGCCTCCTGATGCAGCTCCAGTTCGCGGATCAGGCCAAAGCCGTACATCTGATAGATGTATCCGGCGTCTTCACCCACTCCGATGATGCCGCCGCGTCGCCCAAAGTCGCGGAGGGCCGCCATCCATATGCGGTAGTTCTCCTTCCAGTACGATTCATCCGTTGAACTCCAGCCAATGAAATACGAGCCATGGTTGGCCGGATTCGGACGGAAGAATTCCTCGAGCGTCGGGTGCAGATAGTCCTTGAACCACGGCTGGTTCTGCGCCCGCTGCAGGTCGCGGCTGGCCTCGTACACGACGAACGTGGGATCCCAGGCAACGTTCGAGTCCACCATCGCCTGGAGCACCCTGCCTAACCGCTCGGGATCAGCCTCGCGCCACAGACGCCCCGCCCAGCGAAATCGATCGACTTCGTTGTTGTAGTTGTATGTCGACGGGAATCGTTGCCCGCCGTCGAGGAGGGCGGCGTCCGGAATGCCGTACCAGTGTTCGATGCTTCGCGTCCCGAGGCGGATGTCGTCCCACGCGTTCGTTTCTTCAACGCCAATGTGGTGCGCAACGGGAATCCCGACCGCGCGTGCCTCCTGCAGCGTTGCCGTCATGATGTCGCGGTCGATACCCACCAGCTTGATGCCGTCCGCGCCTGCGGACTTCAACGCCCGGACGCGCGCTTTTGCCTGCGCGGCGGACCTGATGCCGCGGCTGTCGACGCCATCGCCGCCTTCATTGAAGTTGGCATACACGACGATGCGCGGCGCCGCGACGGCACCGGCAGCGCTTTTCGCCCGCAGGTCGAGCGTTTTTGTCGTCTCGCTGCCGACGTCTCGCACCGTCGTTATGCCTGACGCGAGCCAGAGCTTGAGCTGGTAGTCGAGAGGCTGCGGAGTTCCGCCACGTTCGTCCTGCACGTGCCCGTGGAGGTTGATCAGTCCCGGCAGGACGTATTTCCCCGTGGCATCGATCTCGGCGTCTGCTGTCGGACGCCGCGCGCGTCCATCGCGAACGGCGACCGGATCGAGGGAGACGACGTCTGCGATCGTGTTGCCCTCGATCACGATGTCATAGGGGCCCGATGCCGGGGTGCCGTTGCCGATGACGACCAGGGCGTTGCGAATCACGAAACGCGCGGGTCGGGCGCCGGACTGGATACCACGCGTCCCCTGGGCGCCAAGACTGGACGCCGTCAGGAACAGAAGCGCGATTCGAAACGAGGAGGATAGGGGCATGCCTGAATCAACGGGGTGAGTCAACTGTTGGCCACGCCTTCGCTATCAGTGCGCTGGCCGGCGACCCAACGTGATGAGGAATGCACCGGTCCCTCCAACCAGGATGAGTTCTCCCACGATCTGTCCCCAGAATAGCAGAGGCTCTCGTGCCCGGTGCGCGTACATCTGGCCGGAGTTGGCAATTGCCACGCGAGCGTCGCCGAACTGACCGCCAACGGACCTGA
>Ga0079216_10000094_pt1 | contig 16928 bp, 12 predicted proteins | sample NCAS100_FD_77008 | JGI IMG/M metagenome (GOLD analysis project Ga0079216, IMG submission 77008) | Agricultural soil microbial communities from Utah to study Nitrogen management - NC AS100 | ecosystem: Environmental > Terrestrial > Soil > Agricultural land | place: USA: North Logan, Utah...
GCAATCAAGTCAGTTGCCAAATGGCTCCGTGAACGTTCGCTGATGGTCACGACGTTCTACGTCTCGAATGTCGAACAGTACCTGTGGCGCGAGTCCGGTTCCGCGGAACGCTTCTACTCGAACGTGTCGGCACTGCCGATCGACACCACGAGCCACTTTATCCGTTCCGTGCCGCGGTCGCCGACCACCATGCCGATACGGACGATGGGCACAGCGCCACTGCAGGCCTTCGGCTACAGTATCTCGACCGACGCGAAGGGGAACGTCACCACGCAGACCTTCCGGGACAGCGCGGGAATCATGCTGGTGCAGACGACCATCGATAGCTCGGGCTCGAGGCGCACCCAGGTTACGCGCGACAGTGCCGGCATCGCGCGAGCCGTCGACACCTTCCGCACGTTTCGGGATTCGATGGCAGTGTCACCGGACAGTTCGCTCAAGAGAATGATGGCCCGCCGCGATTCCATCATCGCGGCCACGTCGCAGTGGCAGGTGCCTTCCGGTGTCACCATGCAGGTGGTCATGGGCGGATCACTCACGTCAGGCATCGCGTCGATGGACAAGACGCTGAAGTCGTACTTCCTGGGCGAGCTGAAGACCTACGGCTCGGTCGTGGAGATGACCAAGGTCACCGGCTGGCGCTGACTACGGACGCGGTGCGGTCCCGCGTTCGAGCAATTTCCACCAATCGACAATCACGGTGAGGTTCACCGGACGAGGCCTGACGACGGACCCATAGAATGCCTGGCCGTCGGGTGTGGGGTCGTACATGAACGTTCCACTGAACGTCGGTGCGATGGACCGCAGGACTGCGAGACCGAGTGCGACGCGCGGTGGTGAAATCACCGACGCATCGCGGTTGATGCGAACCGCCATGACGCCCCTGCTGTCGTCATACCAGAAGAGTTCCGTTCCGTCCGCACTCCATCGCGGCTCCACGCCCGCTTCCGGCGACACACGGATCGCCGAACCGGGCCCTGGAAACGGCCTGACGTGAATCATGGGATTCTCGAATGACGTTCCGACCTGGTACGCGATCAGTCCACCCTGTGGCGCGAGCGCCGGCGCCACGATATGGGCGGCGTGTTCGAACGCGCGACGCGACGTTCCGTTGGCAAAATCGTGCACCCACGCCTCCGACCACGGCGATCCGCCCCCGGCACCATACTCGAACACCAGGTATCGCCCGTCGGCCGACCAGTCCGTCAGTTGCACGGAACGGCCTAACGCGAGGTCGCTGACCAGGGGCGCCACGGCAGACGTCCGGAGATTCACGCCGTCGATCCGCATACGACCGGAGTCGCCGATGGCGTAGGCAATCATCGTGTCGGCCGGTGACCACACCGGGAACTGGACCGCCCGGCCATCCAGCGTCTTCGAGACGACGGTGGTCGCCCGGCGCGCGATGTCGAGCACCGCCACCTCCCAGCCGCCTAACGCAAGCCGTTTTCCGTCCCGGGACAGGCGGAAGTTCCCGAACAGGCGGCCCAGACCGGATCCGGGCACGGTGTCACCTATCGCGCCGCGTTGCTCGAAGCGTCCAAACACCCGTCCAGCGCCGCCGCCATTATCGATGCGTCCCACCAGCACGCCGTTGTGGGAAGCGGCGAGCGCGGTATTGCCGCCGGGCGTGGAGACATCGTCGAGGATCTTGACCGGCTCTCCGATCAACTGGCGATTCTTCACGTCGATGCGTTGCGCGAAGATGTTGCCCGACGGCGACCCGCGGGGCCGGAAGAGGAGGTAGTCAGGTCCCGCGACCACCGCGCGCATGCGCTGGAGATCCGCCAGCCAGGTGAGCGAATCCCCGCCCACTTCTCCCAGCCAGGCCGCCATATCGGTTGACGTGACGAAGTGCCGCCCGTCCGGCAGGAACCGCGGCTTGCCATCGAGCGCCGGCGGCGGCGTGACAATGCCGAGTGAGTCGCACGTCCCGTTAGGCACGGTGACCCGGTGCAATCCCACACCGCGTTCCGGCACGTACAGGATGACGTTGTCGGCACCCCATGACCCGCCGCCGGGACGGGCCGCCGGACACAGGGATCGCACGGCCCCCGTGGCCAGGTCGACGGTCTTGAGCTCGTTGTCATCAAAAAAGCCGATCGACTTGCCGTCGGGCGACCAGAATGGATAGAACGCGCCCTTTGTGTCGGCGATGACCCGGCTGCCAGCGGAATCGAGCGAGCGGATGATCATCTCCGACTCCCGACCGCGGCGGGCGATCACTGCGACGTGGCGGCCGTCGGCAGAGAGAGCAAGGTGCACCCCAGTGCCTGCCCACTCTTCTCCTTCATCAGGGAGGAGCGTCGCGACGACCGGCCCCTGCACACTGCTCTCGTCAGGCGGTTGGAGCGATTTGCCCGCCATGAAGGCAACCGGGGTCAGGACCGCGGCGACCAGCCAGGGAGCGACGCGACGCGCGATACTGCTTTTTCGCGGCGCGCCCCTCACGATCGTGGCAGAGGTGGCTCCAGCGCTGGTCAATGCCGCCGCAAACTCGGCCGCGGTGCCATGACGGTCTGCCGGAAGCTTCTCGAGTCCGCGATGCACCGCCGCCGCAACCGCGGGCGGGACGTTGCGCCGGGTCATCGTGATGGCTTCCGGCTCGGCGGACATCACCTTGGCCACCACCGCCTGGACCGTCGCACCCGTAAAGGGTGGTTCGCCCGTCAACATCTCGTACGTCACCGCCGCCAGCGAATAGATGTCGCTCCGCGCGTCGATGGCGCGCTCCCCCATCGCCTGCTCGGGACTCATGTATTGCGGCGTACCTAACGACAAGCCGGTCTGCGTCATGCGCGCGCCGGCCGCGGTCTGCACCGCCAGCGCGATCCCGAAATCCGCCACCAGCGCCGAGCCGTCGTGGAGGAGGATGTTCTCCGGCTTGATGTCACGATGCACCACGCCCTGGCGGTGCGCATAATCCAGCGCCGCCGCGACCTCGCGCGCGATGCGGACCGCGTCGTCGATCGGCAGCTGCCGCTCCCGTTCGAGTCGATGGCGCAGCGACTCGCCCGTGACCAACGGCATGACGTAGTACAGGAATCCGTCCGCGGCGCCCGAATCGAGCAGCGGTAGAATGTGCGGATGCTGGAGTTTCGCCGTCGTCCGGATCTCGGCCAGGAATCGCTCGGCCCCGAGCGCGGCGGCGAGCTCGGGCAGCAACACCTTGATGGCGACGTCGCGCTCGTGCCGCATGTCGTGCGCGAGATGCACGGTGGCCATGCCACCCGCGCCGAGTTCCCGCGTGATGCGGTATCGGTCCGCGATGGCGCTGGTGAGTCGGTCGATGGTCCGGCTGGTCTCGGGCATGCGGCAGCGTTGGGTGGTCGAACTTATCGATCCGGTGCGGGTCGGGGGAGAGACAAGGGCCACAGTTGCAGGCGGCGACGAGGTGTGCGACGATTCCGCGCCATCTCATCGGAGTGCGTCGTGCTCATCCCGCGTCCCCTTCTGACTCTCGCTCTCTGCGCTGTTGGCGTGATGCCTGCTTCGGCGCAGCGTCCGTTCAAGGTGTACATCTCGGTCGACATGGAAGGTGTCGCCGGCGTCGTGACCAACGAGCAACTTGGGCCGGCCGGTTTCGAGTACGCGCGCGCGCGACAGTTCATGACCGATGAAGCGCTGGCTGCCATCCAGGGTGCGCGCGAAGCGGGAGCAACGGAGATCCTGGTCAGCGATTCACATGGCAATGGCCAGAACCTGCTGATCGATCAGCTACCCGCGGACGTGACCGTGATCCGTTCCTGGCCGCGGCCCCTGATGATGATGGAAGGCATCGACTCGTCGTTCGCGGCCGCGGTCTTCGTTGGCTACCACTCGGGGACCTCGAATGTGAGCGGCGTGCGCGCCCATACGATGTCGAGTGCCACGATCACCAGCGTGAAACTGAATGGTGTCGAAGTCCCCGAGGGCGGACTGAACGCCGCCATCGCCGGACATTTCGGTGTTCCCATCGTGGCGATCACCGGCGACGACGCGGCCGTGGCCGAAGTGGGCAAGTTCACCGGTGCGGTGCCGGGCGCGGTCGTGAAACGCGCCATTTCGTTCCACTCCGCGGCGACGATGACACCGAAGGCGGCGCAGGACCTCATCAGGGCGCGGGTGAAGGCAGGCGTCGAGCAACGTTCGTCGGTGAAACCACACGTGCTGCGCGGCCCGGTGACGCTGGAGATGACGTTCAAGCACTACCGCGCCGCGGAGCTGCTCGCGTACCTGTCCATCGTGACCCGCGTGAACGCGCACACCATCCGGTTCGTGGGAAAAGACATCATGGAGGTGTCGCGGTTTATCGAGTTCGTGAACTCGTATTCGCCCGACATCACGCCCTAGACCGGGTCCACTCCAAGGGTCTCAGAAAAAAAAAGCGGCTCTACCCTTTTCGAGTAGAGCCGCTCCTTTTTGCGAGAAGTCGGAGCCCAGGATCGAGTCCGGCGTGTCGCGTGCCCGCCAGTTGTGGACTACTCGTCTACGCGATCGTCCATCTGGCCGATCTTGCGCTCAACCTTGCCCAGCGTATCCTGGGTCTTCCCCTTGAGCTGGTCGAGCTTGCCCTCGGCCTCCAGGCTATTATCGCCCGTTAGGCTGCCGGCGGCATCCTTGATCTTTCCCTTGAGGTCCTTCGCCTTGCCTTCGGCGGAATCCTCGATGCCCTTCTCGGTCCAGGTCTTGTCTCTGTCAGTCATTTATCTGTGGGTTGGGGCCGATACTTCGCGGCCGTTTACAGTGCTGTCCGAAGACGGCGCTCGGCAGCGCATTGCACTACCTGCCGCGTCGCGACCATCCCCATCCACCACCAAACAGCACCAACAACACGATCAATACGATGAGTAGCGTGCTATCCATGACGTGCCTCATGAGTGAGGGTCAGTGAAGTGCACCTGCCGACCGGCCGGATGCTCCACTAACACGACCACGGGCGCCGCTGACATCGCTTGCGGCCTTATTCACCGTCAGGCGGCAGCGTCCTCTCGAGTAGTATACCGGCACTCAGGAAGCGCCTGAATCTGCCGCTCGGCTGATCTTTGAGTTGCTCTGAAGGATCACCCCGTTCGCTAGCATACCCATCAGTCAGCAGTGCGCCGCTGGCTGGCAATCTGCGTAGCCGAGAGCGTGCGACAACGCATCGTGCTGAGCGTCACCGGGAATAAGCCGAGGGCACCTAACGATTGCGTCTTCAGTTGACCGTTGATCGACCTTCCAGTTCCCCTCGCGCCGGCGACCCACCGACTGGCGGCTCATCTGACCAGGCCTGCATACTGGTCTTCGCCCAACCCGCCGTGCCGCCCACGAAGGAGCGATCCACCCCACCTGACGACCCCCGTTGCCAGAGGTGGCCCCCTCCGGCAGCCAGTCATATACTAGGACCTCGTTCCCCATCCGACCCTCAGGCATTAGCAGATCGACGTGTCAACTCTCGACCGACTGCAGGCCAGCCTTTCTGACCGATACGTGATCGAGCGAGAGCTCGGTCGCGGTGGGATGGCGACGGTTTTTCTCGCCAAGGACGTTCGTCACGACCGCGACGTGGCGATCAAGGTCCTTCACCCGGACCTCTCGGCGACGATCGGCACCGAGCGTTTCGAGCGCGAAATCCGGATGGCGGCGAAGTTGCAACACCCGCACATCCTGGGTCTGTACGATTCGGGAAGCGCCAACGAGCTGCTCTTCTATGTAATGCCGTTCGTGAACGGCGAATCGCTCCGCGACCGGCTCGATCGAGAGAAACAGCTTCCGGTCGACGATGCCGTTCAGATCGTGCTCGAGGTCGCTGACGCGCTGGGATATGCGCACAAGCACGATATCATCCACCGCGACATCAAGCCGGAGAACATCCTCCTCGCGGACGGGCATGCGCTCGTCGCCGATTTCGGCATCGCGCGTGCTCGCACGGAAGCCGGACAGCACAAGCTCACGCAAACGGGGATGGCTGTCGGCACCCCGATGTACATGAGCCCTGAGCAGTCCACGGGCGAAACGGTCGGGCCGACGGCAGACATCTATAGTCTGGGCTGCGTTCTCTACGAGTTGCTGGCCGGCGAGCCGCCGTTCACCGGTCCCAGCGCGATGTCGATCATGGCGAAGCACGCCATGGAGACCGTGCCCAGCGTGCGGATCGTGCGGCCCTCGGTGGCGGAAGAGGTGGAGGAGGCGATCCTCGCGGCTATGGAGAAGTCGCCGGCCGATCGGCCGAAGAGCGCGGCGGACTTCAAAGCCATCCTCGGCTCTCCGATGGGTGCAACGGCGACACGGCGAGTCACCAGTCGGTACACGGCCACGCGCCGCATACCGAGTGGCCCGCAGGTGGCACTGCCTGCACCGTGGTGGCGCCGTCCTCCCGTTATCGCCGCCGCAGGTGTGGGGTTAGTGGCCATCTCGTTAGGCGCTTATACTCTTCTTTCAGGAAAGCCGAATGCACCCGTCGTGGACGAGCAGCTCAACAGAGTCGCCGTTCTGTACTTCAATGACGAGAGCAGCGACGGCGCACTGAAAGATGTCGCAGATCGGTTGACGGAGGCGCTCATCCGGGATCTGGAGCGCATACCGGACCTCAAGGTTGTGTCGCGAGCCGGTATAACACCTTACCGGAATCGGAACATCGAGCCGGACAGCATTGCGCGCGCATTGAACGCGGGCACACTGGTGTCTGGTTCCGTGGTTCCGGCCGGGGATAATGTGAGGGTCGTCCTTCAATTACTGGACGCGAGCGGAACGGAGTTCGGCCAACGAGCGAATGTCACCATACCTCGAGACTCGCTGTTTGCCGTCGAGGAATCGGTGGCGGGCAAAGTGGCCGAGCTCCTGCGTACGCTTCTCGGACCGGAGATCGAATTACGGGAAACTCAAGCCGGCACCCGGGTCATAGCGGCTTGGACCCTGTATAACAGGGCCGAGAAGCTGCGGAAGGACGCCGCTCGTCAGGCAGGCGCCAGCCGTGACAGCGCACTTGCGACTCTGGCATTGGCGGATTCACTCGTCAGGCAGTCGCAGCAGGCGGACCCTCAGTGGGCCGATCCGATCGCGCTGGAAGTCGATGTCGCTCTGCAGCGCGGACGGCTCTACAACCAGCAGAAGGCCGAGGAGCGGCCAGAGCGGGCGCGTTTCTTTCAGCAGGCGTTGGACGCGTCGGAACGGGTGGTGAAGCTCGACCCGACGAGCGCACGTGGCTTCGCGTTGCGCGGAACGGCGAAGTATGCGCAGTGGACCCTGGCCCTGACGACGGACCCCGACGTCCGCGCGAATGAACTGAAGGCTGCGACCGCCGATCTCGAAAATGCCGTCCGACTCGAACCCGATCTCGCGTCGGCGTACGCGACGTTGAGCGCTGTTTACTACGACAGGAAAGACCGCTTCTCCGCGCTGCAGAACGCGCGCCGCGCGTACGAGACGGACGCCTACCTGAGCAACGCCGAGTTCATCCTGAACCGGCTGTTCTGGACCTCGAGCGACACGGACAACTTCGCGGAAGCGCGCAGGTGGTGCGATGAGGGACGGAGGCGCTTTCCCGCCAACTACTTGTTCGCTTTGTGCCAGCTCTGGTCTCTCCTCCCGCCCGATGCCACGCCCGATATCCCTCGAGCGTGGAGTCTTGCTGCGCAGGTGGAGTCGCTCGCGCCGCCAGTTACGAAAGCGTTCCAGTCCCGCAAATCGCAGATGATCGTGGGCGGGGTGATCGGCCGCGCCGGCAAGGCAGCTGGCGGTCAGAAAGCGCTGATGGACAGCGCGAACAACGTCCTGGTGCGTGCTCGCGCAGGCCGCGAGATCGACATTGAAGGGGAGCTCCCTGGGTTCGAAGCGATCATGCGCACGCAGATTGGGGATTTGGAGCAGGGTCTCGAGATGCTAAAGCAGTACGTGGCCACGCACCCCGACCACTTCTTCCTTGTTGGCGGCAACATCCACTGGTGGTGGCGGCCTCTGGCGTCGCTCCCCGGCTTCCAGACGCTGAAGGCGAACGCGCGGTAGCCCGCGTCGGAAAAAGAACGCAAAGGGAACGCGCAGGGAGCGCCCAGCGCACGACACGGTCCTTTTTTGGTATCTGTCCGACCGCGTTGGCCGGCACTATGATTGCGCCTTCGCCGCCGATGAGTGTCGGCGGCGACGCGCGGGCAAGTTCACCTTGTTGACTGAGGGGCCCCCACATGTACCGCCGCGTACTTCCCTACCTAACGATTGCCGCCGTCCTTGCGTGTAACGCCGAGAACAGTACGCAACCGCCACCTCCACTCTCACCCTCGGCGAGTCCGGTCATTTCCGACGGCGCCCACGGAGCCGGCAATCCGGACTTCTTCTTTCTGAACCCCACGGTCCCGAGTCCTAAAAACCATCCGCACTATGGCGACCCGTTCAATGGAAGCCTGACTGCGGTTGTGACCATCTGCGAACTTGATGAGGTCCCGCCCGACGGGAATGTAGATGCGTCATCGCCGTGCAAAACCGGTGGTTACACCTTACCGCCCACGGTCGCCAGCGTGGACTTGGTCGGCGAGAAATACTCGGTCGATTGGATGGTTCCTGTCGCTGCGCCTGTCTACTACCGGATCAGGGTCATTGTCGGAACGGACACGCTTGGCTACGCCGACGTGAAGAGCGGGCCGACACCGCAGGCGCTCAAGGGCACCGATGCAAACCAGTTCATCACCCGCGTCGACGGCTCTGACCTCCCCATCAAGTTCCGCATCGAAGAGTTCGCGTTATGCGAGACGCCGGGAACAGGTCCGTGTTCGTCGGAAACCGTGAATCTGACCACCGGCGGCACGGTGAGCACCACGTTCGAAGGCGACGACCACCCGACTGGCGTTGAGATTCAGCCCGCGTCGGGCGCGGGCAGCACAACCATAACCATCGAAGAATGCACTGACTTGAACCCGCGAGTCACCGACTTGCCGACCTACGGCAGATGCGCCAGCGTGACAGCTGATCCTCCATTGACTGCGCCTCTGGCGCAGGCGGCCGTCGTGTTCATCTGCAATGCGGTGGACGATATCGGGACCAGCCTGAGTCCAGCTCAGAGGTCGCGGGTGTCGCTGCACCGTTTCGATGAAAGCCTGGGCGCCGGAGACCCGGACTCGCTGACGGCATTGCCGCACGTTGATCCGGAAGCCTGCGAAGCGCCGCCGCCCAGTTTCGGTCTCGGTCATTCACTAAAGGGGATGTTGGCCGACCTGCGGCACGGCCGCTTCAAGTCAGCGGGCGGACGATTGACAGGACTGTTATCGCCAAAGCCCTTGTACGCAGCGGTGCTCGACGAAGGCGGCGGCGGATTGTCTTTCATCTTCAGCGACTTCCAGTTCGCGCTGCCGGCGAAGATGGAGAAGGTGCCGTCCACCGATAATCAGGTTGCGCCCCCGGGCACATTGGCGACTAGTCCGAAGGTCCTCGTCACGGATCTTGCGGGAGACCCTGTTGCCAACGCCCGAGTGCGCTTTGCCGGCACGACCGAAGCAGCGTGCCTGGCAACGAGCCCTTCGACCGGCGTATTGACGGCCGCAGATGGAACGGCCAGCACGTCGTGGACGATTAGTCAGGGGTCGAACACGCTCGTCGCATGCGGTCGCGGTCTGGCGGACGCGGATGAATCGACTAACGGACCCCGAGCAGGTTTCGATCCGTTCCAGCCCATTCAGACGCCATTCGATGCCGCCGATCCGACGGGCGGTCCGGTTGAGGAGCTCGTGCTGGTTGGATCCGTCACGTTCAGCGCGACGGGCGTCTCGTTGCTGGGCTCTTCGTCGAGTGGTGGTGGCCAGAGCGGCACGATTGAGCCGAATCCAGGGAGCGTTTTCAGTGTTAACGCATCAACCGGTCTCGCCTCGCTGATTGGCTCGAGCGGCGTGACCAGTCCGACGGCCGAGCTCGAACTCAGCACCCTCGACTTCGACCCGACGACTGGGACGCTTTACGGGATCGCCGGCAGCGCGTGCACCGGCGCGACACTAATCACCATTAACCCCTCAACGGGAGCAGGAACGGCAGTCGGAAGCCTGGTTGGTGCGGGCTTCGATGGCAGTCAACCTGGAGGGTCTCCCTTCCCGTGTACTGGCGGGTCTGACGCGATCGCGATCGCTGCAAACGGCACCATGTACGCGGGTGGGTGGAATGGTGGCACTGCGGGCGGCTCTCTACTCACCGTGAACAAGTCGAACGGCGTGGTACTCACCCGGGTTTCCTCATCGCTCCACATCAGCGGCCTCACCTTCGATGCATCGGGAAATCTTTGGGCCTCGAGCGGTGGCAATTCACCGGGCGTCCTTCACACAGTTAACCTCGCAGACGGCCAGGTTCTCACGACGTTGCAATTGAAGACGGCCGCCGGAGCAAACGATAACGCGCGGATTTCTTCGTTAGCGTATGCGGATGGCAATGTCCTGTTCGCCGCGCTGCCGAACGAAAACAAGTTGGCGTCGATCAATACGACGACGGGAGTAATCACGCGTATTGGAAGCCTGGGCACTTCGGTGGCACGGATGGCCGGACTGACTTCCGTTCCGCCAGCCCCGATTCTTAATAGGATTCCGCGGTGAACTAAGACCCGGCGACTCCGAAAGGGCCGTCCGGTTTCGTTTTCGGGCGACTCCACGCCTTTTCGCGTGGAGTCGCTCCGTTTTGTGCCGCTTCGTCAACCCTGGAAAGGCAGATTCACGATGAGGTTTTCATTCGTTTATGCAGCCTGTCTTAGTCGAGCGACTTACGGAATCGTGTCGCGCTCAGCGTTACCAGCACGAGCGCGAAGACGCATAACGAGAGCACGTCCTTCCAGATCGCCTCGATGCCGGTTCCGCGCAGGAAGATGCCACGCAGGATCCGCAGGAAATACGTCAGCGGGATCGCGCCACCAATCCACTGGGCCGCCACGGGCATGGCCTCGCGCGGAAACATGAATCCCGACAGCAGCACCGACGGGAGGATGACCAGGAAGGACAGCTGCATCGCCTGGATCTGCGTCTTCACCGCGGTGGAGATGAACAGGCCTAACGCCAGGCTGGCCAGGATGAAGGGCGCCGTGCTGGCGTACAGCAGCAGCAGGCTCCCGCGCAGCGGCACGTCGAAGACAAACCGGCCGAGCAGGAGGATGACCGTGAGCTGCACGTACCCGACGATCACGAACGGCAGGATCTTCCCCAGCATCAGGCCCGCGCGCGTCACCGGCGTCACGATCAGTTGCTCGAGCGTGCCGCGCTCTCGTTCGCGGACAATCGACATCGACGTGATGGCGGACAGCGTGAGCGTCAGGATGAGCCCGGCGACCCCTGGCACGATATAGATCGAGCTTTCCAGGGCCGGGTTGTACCACGGACGCACCCGCACCTCGAGTCGCGCGCCACCGGCGTTAGGCGGGGCCAGCGCCGCGTTGCGAGCCGCCGACGCGAGCGCCGCCGCCGCAATCGCGGCCTGCGACGCCAGCGGATCGGCGGCATCGATGATCACCTGGGCTGTCGCGGTCCGCTTGCGCTTGAGGTCGGTCTCGAAGTCCGGTGGAATGACGACGGCCGCCCTGGCATCGCCGCGCTCGATCATCCGCTGCATCTCCCGACGATCAGCCACGGTTGCGACGACGTCGAAGTTCCCCGTGTTCACCATCGCTTGCGTCAGGGCGCGACTTTCCGTGGTCTTCGATTCATCGAGCACCACCGCGGGGAGGTGGCGGACCTCCATGCGGATCGCGAAGCCGAAGAGCAGCAGCTGGATGCCGGGAATGCCGACGAGCATGCCGAGCGTGAACCGGTCGCGACGCATCTGGACCAGCTCCTTCCAGAGCATCGGCCAGAGCGGTGAGCTTCGGAGTGACGCGAGCATCATGAGGTTTCCCGGGCCATTGCCCTCTGGCCTGTGGCCTCGGGACTCTGGCCTTCATCTCGCCGCTGCAGCTCGATGAACACGTCCTCGATCGTCGGCTGCCCGAACGCCTGGGTGATCTCGGCCACGGTGCCTAACGCAATGAGGTGGCCACGCGACAGGAAGGCGAGCCGCTGGCACCGTTCCGCCTCGTCCATGTAATGCGTGGTCACGAGAATCGTGGTGCCGGACTTCGCGAGCTCGTAGATCCAGTTCCAGAACATCCGCCGGGATGCCGGATCGACCCCGGCCGTCGGTTCGTCGAGGAACAGCATGTCCGGCTCATGCGCCGTGGCGCAGGCGAGGGCCAGCCGCTGCTTCCATCCACCCGACAACGTGCCGGCCATCTGGTCCTTTCGCGGCCGCAGTGAGAGGTCGTCAAGCAGCGCCTGCACGCGCGCGTCGCGACGCGCGCCGCGCAGGCCGTACATCGACGCGTAAAAGCGGATGTTCTCGCTGATGGTGAGGTCGTCGTACAGGCCGTATCGCTGCGACATGTAGCCGATGCGCCGGCGGACACCCTCGGGGTCCCGGGCGACGTCGATGCCCGCCACGATCGCCTCCCCGGCGGTCGGCTCGAGCAAGCCGCACAACATGCGAATCGTCGTCGTCTTGCCGGACCCGTTAGGCCCGAGCAGGCCGAAGACTTCGCCGCGATGGACCTCCAGATCGAGGCTGTCCACGGCCACGAGCGACCCGAACACCTTTCGGAGATCCGTCGTGCGGACCGCCGGCTCCCCGGTGCCGTGAGGCGGGTGCATCGCAGAGAGAGATGACGCGGTCATGGGTCAGCGGTCCGATGTCGAATCACGCTTGCCGGTATCCGGCGCCCGACCTCCGCCATCCGGTGCAAAGTGCGCGGTGGCCGGCAGACCCGCCTTGAGTCGACCGGTGTCGTCCCTGAGCTCGAGCTTCACGCCGAACAGCAGGTCCGATCGCTCCTTTTCTGTGAGCGCAACCCGTGGTGTGAACTCGGCGGCCGTCGCCAGGGCCGCCACGCGCGCCGGAAACACGGTGTCCCCAAGTCCGTCGATCGTGACCGGTACCGTGTCACCGACCTGGATCGACGCGAACACCGGTGCCGTGACGTAGACGCGCACCCAGACCTGTCGCGTGTCGCCTAACGACACTACCGGGATCCCGGCGCCAATGACTTCGCCGTTCTCGACGTGCCGCGCCATGACCCGGCCACTCACTGGCGCCGTCAGCACCAGTTCCTCGACAGCCGCCTGCCCCATCGCCAGCTGGGCGCGCGCCGCCGCAACCGCCGCGCGGGCGGCTGAGATGCGATCGGGACGGGCGCCCGCCTCGAGCAGGCGCACGGCTTCCCTCGCCGCGTCGCGACGTGCACCCGCCACACGCGCAGCGCCGGCCACGGCATCGAATTCCGACTGGCTGATACCGCCCGCGGCCAGCAGCCGCGCCATGCGCAACGAGTCGGACCCCGTGCGCTCGGCTTCACTCGCTGCGCTCCGAAGGTCAGCCCGCGCTCGATCGAGCTCCGCCGGTCGGGCGCCCCGTTCGAGATCCGCAAGTTCGGCGGTGGCCGCCGACACGCGGGCCCGGCGTTGCTGGATGTCCTGGGGCAAGCCGGTCTGCCGGAGGATGACCAACGTATCACCCGCCGAAACGTCCCTGCCTTCTTCAACAAGAATCTTCTCGACGCGTGCCGGGACAGTGCCGGCGACATCGGTCTGGGTGAATTCGATTGTGCCGCTTGCGTCGTACCCCTCGGTTTCCCGGCAGCCCAGACCAAGGATCGCGATCATCAGACCAGCGAGCGCTCGGTTCATGGCGCGACCTGGTGGTAGGAGTGGTTCGTGACCGGGTCAGTGCGGGATCCTGAGCCGCGGAGGGCGGCGAGGGAGAAGGCGGCCGCGTGGTGGCCGAACGCCTTTACGTCATCGGCGGTCGGTCCTTCAGGGCCACGTCCGAGAAGGATTCCGGCCACGGGACTGGCGAGCACCAGGTATCCCACCTGCGCAACTACCGAAATCGCCGCAAACCGTGGATTCACAGTCGGGCTGAAGGTGCCCTGCTTCTGGCCGGATTCGATCGCGGTTCTCAAACGTTCAAAGAGACCGGCAGAAAGCGACCGTATGGCTGGTTCAGCATGGGCTGCCTTCCAGTCGATCAACTCCCTGGCGAGGAGGATCGGCAGGTGTGGATTCGCCGCGAGTACCGCAACCTGACTTTGCACGACCGCCGAAACGACGTCTTCGGGCTTCGACTCCAAGGAGATTCGGCTCGCCGCCTCGGACGCGATCTTGCCAACCACTCGTTCCAGAACATGTCTGTATAGAGTCGCCTTACTGTCGTAATAATAATAGATCAAAGCCGCATTCTGACTCGATTCTGCCGCTATAGCCTTAATTGTCGTGGCGGTGAATCCTCGCGATGCGAACAGCCGCTCCGCGACGTCCAGAATTTTTTCGGCTGTAGCACGAGACTTTTCCACGGTTTTAACTAATCGTTTAATTGATTCTTAGTCAAGTATGGCGCCTTGACCTCCATGAGGCGAGTTCAGCCTTGGTGAATTTCGTTGTGATTGCGGGACCGTCTCGATACTCTAGGCTCGAAATTCGATTCCAGGATTCCCCGTGGGTATCACGATCAAGTTGAAGCGAAACGGCCCCTACGTGATTGCCGCCGAACAGGCGGCGGAGGTGACCGTCATCGACGCGGATGGGAATGTCATCCTCCCCGAGCCGGGTCGTTCCATCGCGTTGTGCCGGTGCGGAAGTTCGTCGACAAAGCCTTTTTGCGACCGAAGCCATCGCGAAAGCGGCTTCGACGGCACAACGCGGTGGACAGGATGCTTCGAAGTCGCGAATCCCGGTGACGTGGCGCGTATGGACAAGCCAGGAGAGCCGACGTGAGTGAAGCGCATGACCACGCCCCACGCAGCGAATCGGAGCTGGAAGAACGGCTGTCCAGGCCGACGGCCAGTGTAGTCCGGGCGCTTGAAGCCTGCCCAGGCGACGTCGCTATCCTGGGGGCCGGGGGCAAAATGGGACCTTCCGTGGCCCGGATGGTCCGTCGTGCCGTCGACCAGACCGGAGAGCCACGCCGCGTCCTGGCGGTCTCGCGCTTCTCCAGCGGACCTGCCGCCGATCAACTGGCCGAAGCCGGCATCGAGGTCGTCCGCGCCGACCTGACCGATTGGGCGTCCCTGGCGTCGTTGCCGGAGATGCCTAACGTTATTTTCCTGGCCGGACAGAAGTTCGGCACGCGATCGCTCCCCTCGACGACCTGGGTGACCAACACCGTCGTCCCGGCGCTCGTTGCCGATCGCTTCCGTGCATCGCGGATCGTCGCACTGTCGACCGGCAACGTCTACCCCCTGACGTCACTCCGACGTGGTGGCTCGCGGGAGGACGACCCGCCGGTTCCGATCGGCGAATACGCCTGGTCGTGCCTGGGACGCGAACGCGTTCTCGAACACGCGTCACGTGCCCGCGGCACGCCGGTCGCGATCGTGCGGCTGAATTATGCGGTCGACCTGCGGTATGGCGTGTTGGTGGACCTCGCGCTCAAGGTGTCCAGGGGAATGCCCGTCGACCTCCGCATGGGCGCCGTGAACGTGATCTGGCAGGGTGATGCCGCCGCGCAGGTGATCCAGTGCCTTGCCGAGGCATCTGTTCCTCCGTTCCTGGTCAACGTGACCGGTCCGGAAGTGCTGTCGGTGCGCAACGTGGCCCACGAGTTCGGCCGCCTCTTCGGCCGCGAGCCGGTGTTCGCGGGATCCGAGGCCGGTGACGCGCTGTTGAGCGACACGACGCGTGCCCAGTCGCTCTGGGGACCGCCGTCCGTGTCGGCGACACGATTGATCGGCTGGGTAGCCGAGTGGGTGATGCGCGGCGGCGTGACGTTAGGCCGGCCGACGCACTTCGAGCAGCGCGAGGGAAGCTTCTGAACGTCCGCCGGCACCTGCTGCGCGGATGGGTCATACCGGCACATCCGCTGGCGCTGACCGCCCGCCGCAAACTCGACGAGAAACGACAGGCGGCGCTGACGCGGTATTACATCGATGCCGGCGCCGGCGGCATCGCGGTGGGAGTGCACACCACGCAGTTCGCCATCCGGGAACCGCGACATGGCCTGCTGCAACCCGTGCTCGCACTGGCCGCCGACACGGCACGCGCCTGGCGCGGTGACAACGGCGTGGCACTGATCGCCGGCGTCGTGGGTCGCACACCGCAGGCACTCGCCGAGGCGGAGCTGGCGCGATCCCTGGGATACCACGCCGGGTTGGTCAGCCTGGGCGCCATGCCCGATGCCAGCGAGGCCCAGTTGATCCGGCACTGCCGCCGCGTCGCAGACATCATCCCGCTGTTCGGGTTCTACCTGCAGCCGGCGGTGGGTGGACGCTCGTTAGGTTGGCGGTTCTGGCGTGAGCTGGCCGACATCCCCGGCGTGGTCGCGATCAAGATCGCGCCGTTCAATCGTTATGCGACGCTGGACGTCGTACGCGCGGTGTCCGAATCGGGGCGCTCGGACATCGCGCTCTATACCGGGAACGATGACGCGATCGTCAGCGACCTGGTGACGCCCTTCCGTTCCACCGTTCGCAGGCGGACCGCGGAGCGACGCATTGTGGGCGGGCTGTTGGGACAGTGGGCGGTCTGGACGCGACGCGCCGTGGAATTGCTGAACCGCGCAAAACAGGCACGGCGAACCGTTCCGATGCGCCTCATCGCCGACGGAGCCTCACTCACGGATGCCAACAGTGCGATCTTCGATGCCCGGCACGGTTTTGCCGGATGCATCCCGGGAATCCACGAAGTGCTGCGACGTCAGGGATTGCTTCGCGGGACGTGGTGCCTGGACCCACAAGAGCGATTGTCACCCGGTCAGTCGGCGGAGATCGACCGCGTGCTGCGAGCGTACCCGCACCTCACTGACGACGATTTCGTCAGGGACCGACTCGACCGCTGGCTCGCAGGATAGACGGGACTTTGTCGTTGCCACGATCGCAATCCTTGCAATCGAACCGGTACGGCGCTGGCCAGAAGATCCCACGACATTGTAGAACGCGAATTTGCGCTAATTCAGGGCGAATCTCCGCAAATACGACACCACAAAAACATTGC
>Ga0079216_10000103_pt1 | contig 16471 bp, 10 predicted proteins | sample NCAS100_FD_77008 | JGI IMG/M metagenome (GOLD analysis project Ga0079216, IMG submission 77008) | Agricultural soil microbial communities from Utah to study Nitrogen management - NC AS100 | ecosystem: Environmental > Terrestrial > Soil > Agricultural land | place: USA: North Logan, Utah...
CGCCCGGGCCGGTTCGACCGCTCCGTGTCGGTCGGGCTTCCGACCGCGCCCGAGCGCGAGGCGATCCTCAGGCTGCATGCCACGAACCGCCAGATACCGCTCGCGCCCGACGTCGACCTGGGCCGGCTCGCCCGGCTGATGCCGCAGACCAGCGGCGCCGAGCTTGCGAACCTGCTCAATGAAGCCGCGATCGTCGCCGCACGCACCGAGGGGTCCACCGTCGAGTGGTCGCACATCGAGGCCGCCCGCGACCGACTTCTCCTAGGCAAGGAACGTCGTGGCTTCCAGGCGAGCGATCGCGAATGGCGCGTCGTCGCCATGCACGAGGCGGGGCACGCCCTCCTCGGCGTGCTCTGCTGCGAGGACGACGGGCTGCACAAGGTCACGATCCAGCCGCGCGGGCAGGCGATGGGCGTCGCCTTCTTCTCGCCCGATGGAGACCAGCACCTGCATTCACGGCAGTATCTCGAGGGGCAGATCCTCAAGGGACTGGGCGGCCGGGCGGCGGAAGAGGTGCTCTTCGGCACCGACGCGGTTACGAGTGGCGCGCGGAGCGACCTGCAGCACGTCACGCGCATCTCCAAGGAGATGATCTACCACCTGGGAATGGGCGAGTCTGTGGGCCTGATGGTCCTCGATTCGCAGAGCGGCGCGCCCAGCGCAGAGACGCACGCGATGATGGACCGCGAGGTGCGCGCGCTGATCGAGCGACTCTATGCCAAAGCACTCGAGCTCGTGCGCGCCAACCGCGCGGCCGTCGAGGGGCTCGGGTCAGCACTCCTGGAGCAGGATACGATCGATGGTCCCGATGCCGTTCGCATCATGGTCGAGCACGGCCTCACGCTACCCGGGCGCCGCGCCGCCTGATTCTTCCCCGGCAGGACAATAGATGCGCTTTTTTCGTTCTCCCTGGCTCGTCATCGCTCTCCTCTCCGCCGCGTCACTCGGCGGCGGAGCATGGGCGGCAAAGGCGCTGAAGCAGGCTCCAGCGCCTGACGGCTCGCGCGCGGCGCACGAGTTCCGTGACGCGCTCGAGACCATCCGGGAGAATCATGTCGACCGCCCCGGGCGCGATGACCTCTTCGGCAGCGCCACGCGCGGGCTGCTCAGCTCCCTCGACGACCCATATGCAGAGCTGCTGACGGACGAAGAGTATCGCCGCTACAACGATCGCATGTCGGGCACGCGACTCGGGCTCCGCCTCCAGCTTCGCACGCACTCCGGCGGGTCCGCCGGCTCCGCACTCCGTTCCCTCCGTGCCGATGCAGGCATCGACCCCCGCGACGAGATCCTCGCCGTGAACGGCGTCTCGACCGCCGGCTGGACCCCGGCGGACGCGGCGCGCGCACTCGCGGGCGACAAGGGCACGACCGTGACGCTGCTCGTGCGGCCGTTCGGCAGCACCACGTCCGAAATCCGGCGTGTCGCGCGCACCGCCGTCCACGTCCCTGCCGTCTCCCGCGGAATCGTGCTTCGAGACGGAACCGGCTACCTCTCGTTCGAGACCTCCACTGAGGCCGCGCCTTCCGAGATGCGCGCCGCGATCGCGGACCTGCGGCGGCGCGGCATGCGCCGCCTCGTGCTCGACCTCCGACAGAATCCCGGCGGGCTCATACCCCAGGCCGTCGCCATCGCCGACCTGTTCCTCGACCCGGGCGATACCATCGCGATCACCCGCGGCCGAAACGCGGAAAGCTCCCGTACCTTCGTCGATCGCGAGCGGCAGCCGTGGCCGCGCATGCCGGTCGCGCTCCTCGTCAATCGCGGGACGGCGAGTGCCGCCGAGCTCATCGCCGGCGCGCTGCAGGACCACGACCGCGCCCGCATCATCGGTACGTCCACGTACGGGAAGGGCGTGATCCAGACGACCTTCCCGCTCGCCGCAGACGTTGCCGTGAAGTTCACGACAGCCCGGTGGTATACGCCGAGCGGCCGAAGCGTCCAGCGGAGCGACTCCACGTACCTCAAGCCCGCGAGGGTCTTCCGTTCGGAAAAGGGTCGGGCGCTGACCGAGGGTGAGGGAATCGTGCCGGACGTGATCGTGAAGCAGGCACGCCCGCCGGCGGATCTCGTGCTCGATCGCGCGTTCGGCGAAGACGTTCCGATCTTCGAAGCGGTGATGGCTCGCTATGTCGCGGAGCTGGCCGCCGCCGGCGGTCCGCAGGCGCGCAGTGGCACCGTCACACCGGGAATGCAGGAAGAGCTCTGGCGCCGGCTCGCAGCCTCCGGACTGGAGACGCCGCGCCGGATCTACGATCGCGTGCTCCCATACGTGCGCGAAAAGGTCTCTGATGAGCTGGTCAGCGAGGTATGGGGCGAGGAGCCTGCCCTTCGCCGGCGCCTCGCCAACGACCGCCAGGTGCAGACCGCCATTTCCGCGTTCGTCAGGGGCCGGCCCTGACGGTTACTGTCGTCCCGCGCCCCACCTCGCTCTTCACTTCGACCTTCCCACCCCAGCTTTCCACAAGTCGGCGCACGATCGCAAGGCCGAGGCCTGACCCGCTCGTGTTGGTCGAGAACCGTGGCTCGAAGATCCTCGGCAGCAGCTCCGCCGGAATGCCGCGGCCGTCGTCCTCGACGCGCAGCGTCAATCCTTCGATGGTGACCGTGATCCTCCTGGCCCCTGCTCCGCGCGCGTTCTCCAGCAGGTTCACGAGCACTTCCTTTACCTCGTCCCGCCTCGCAATCGCGGACGCCTCGCCCTCGACGATGAGATGGACCTCGGCGCCCTCGCCGGCCAGCCGGTAGAGTTGAACGACCTCACCGGCTACCATCTCCAGATCGACGGGCTCGAGCGGGAGCGATTCCTGCTGCGGTGCGCCGAACCTGCTGAAGGCGCGGGCGATCGTGTCCAAGCGGTCGATTTCGCCAAGGATGCGCTGTGAGGTCTCGCCGAGCGTCGCCTCGAAGTCGCCGCGCCGGTCCCGATAGATGCGCTGGAGATGCTGAATCCCGAGGCGCATGGGCGTGAGCGGATTCTTGATCTCGTGCGCGACCTGCCGCGCCATCTCGCCCCAGGCGAGCACCCGCTCGGCGCGCGAGAGGTCGGTCACGTCGCTCAGCGCCAGCACCACGCCGGCAAACTCGACGCCCATTGGCGCTACCTGAAGCGTCATCCGGCGCTGGCCGACCGCCAGCTCCATCGCCTCCACCGGCTCGTGCGGCTCGGTGAGGATTCGGTCGAGCGCCATCCGGAGCGGAAGCCAATCGGGGGGCAGCACCGACCGCAGATCCTCGCCTTCGCCGAGCGGCACACCCACGAGTGCGACGGCACGCTGGTTGGCGATCAGAATACGACCGTCCGGATCGACTGCGATGACGCCGGTAGCGACGGTCGACAGCACGGTGTCGGTGCGCCGCCGGGCTTCCTCGAGGGCACGCTGGCTCGCGCGCACGTCGGCGGCCATGCGGGTGAAGGCGCCGAAGACCGGCTCGAACTCGATAGGCGGCGTATCCCCCGGCAGCGCGGGCGCGCGACCCTGGCCGAGCATCACCGCCGCGCGCCGAAGGTCGGCCACTGGACGAGAGAGCGCTCGCGCCGCGACGCCTGCTGCGGCTATGGCAGCGATGATCCCTGCGATCGTCGTGAGCAGGAGCACGAGCGCGAGCTCGACCCGCTCGCTCCCGACCTCCATCACGCCGGCGACCTGCGGCGTCACGAGCACTCCGACCCCGCCGGCCGGTCCGTATTCGATCACGCGGTACCCGACGCGCTCCGCAAGCGTGGGAATCGCGCCGTCGGAAGTCACCTCCACTTCGTCGCCGAGCGCAAGCGCGCGAAACGCGCGCGCATCCATGAGCGGAGGAATGACGCCGAGGTCGCGCAGAACCGGCGTACTCGCCGCGACCAGTGATCCGCCGCGATAAAGGGCGAGATCGGCGTTCACCCTCTCGCTCAATCCGCGGAGCGCTGCCTCCGGGGGCACGCCCGGCGTCCGAAGCAGGGCGCCTGCGCTCTGTGTCGCGTCGCGCAGCGTCTGAATGACCAGCAGGTCGCGTCCCCGCGCGGCTTCCTGTCCGAAGTGCGAGAACGACCATGTCGCGAACGCGATCGTGGGCAGGACGAAGAACAGGGCCAGCGCGACTGCCACCCGGAGCCGGTATGAGCGCGCCAGTCGGGCCCGTTGAAGGTGGACCTGCGAGGAGCCCGAGAGAAGACCCGCGAGCGCCCAGATCGCGGCAAGCACGGCGGCGTCCAGCACCAGCAGCAGGACGCCCCGGACGCCGAGTCGCCACGCTCCCGCCAGGTCGAGCGTAGCGTGAATGGAGCGCGCCCCTCCCGGGAGAGGGATTACCGGATCCGAGCGGAAGGCGCCGCGCTCGAGGCGCCACCGGGCATCGCCCTGAGCGCTCCCCGCGTCCGCGAGCGGCCCCAGCGCGAGCTCGTATGGCGGCGACGCCCGGGTCCCGGGGTCGAGGAGTCGCCCCAGCCGGTGCCGCGCGATGAGCGCGGATCGCGGCCCGGTCACGACCGTGACCGCGGTGCCCGGCGCCACGCGACGGACGAGCAGACGGTGCACGCCGAGGAGCGTCGGCACGGCGCGAAGCTCGACCGCCTCGGGAAGCGTGTCGAGCGTTCGCGCCAATGCCCCGGCGGTCTCGAGCGGCACGGCGAGCGAGTCGAGCGGTAGATCGGCTGCAAGGCTGTCACCGCTCCAGAGCGCAACGTGTGCGGGAAGCCCGGCGTCGTGCGCGGCCGATTCACGCCACAGGGCATGCAGGTCCGCGGCGCTCGTCGGGACGCGCGCCCGCGCAAGCTCGTCCGCGAAGGCGCGGAGCCACGTCTCGGCCACCGGGTCGGAGGGAGCCGCGAGGCCTGCGACATCGGCCTCCGCCAGCGCCGCGCGGCCGCGGAGATCGGCGCGCCAGAGTACGGCGGAGGCGAGTGTCCCGAGCGAGACGGCGATCGCCCCGAGCCCGACCAGACGCGGCGCGGGCACGGCAGCCAGTACCGCTGGGGGAATCCATAGCAGGGTGAGCCATGCCGGCCAACCCGCGTCCGGCGTCGCCGACGCGACCGACCAGGCTCCGATCGCGGCCGCGGCGAGCACCGAGACGGCTGCCGGCCATCGGCGTGGTGCTGCCGCTGGACGGGGCAGGTTGGCGGCCGAGAGCGCGAGCGGCGCCGCGGCGAGCGTCAATGCCAGCTGGACGACGATCCGGACCGGCATCGCATGCCCACGGATCGCCACGAGGTCGCTGGCGAGCATGGGAACCACGAGAGGGGCCAGTCCAGCCAGGATGACGCCCGCGGCGATGGCCGCTCTGCCCGCCGCGCCGGGGCTCGCCCGACGCCAGAGCCATGCGACGCCGAGGGTAAGGAGTGTCCCCGCGAAGAGCAGCGCCGCAGGCGATACGTCTGCGGCGCCTGGAAGTCCTCCCGCCAGCGCATCCGACGCGAATGCGGGCCCGGCATCGAGGGCGCGCCGCACCGGCGCGCGCGCCGCGATCCAGGCGAGTGGAACGAGGCCGGCGGCACGTGTCGGGTGGGCCGAGGCGAGGATCATGGCGCACGCTGCGGCGACCATCCAGAGTACGAGCCGCGCGCCGCGATCCTGGGCGCGGAGCCGCGCCTCCTCCTGTTCGGGCGGCACCGGCTGCACGCTGAACAGCAGCCGGGGGCCGGCCGTCGTGGGCTCGGTGTAGTCGAAGATGTCGGTGTTGTTTCCGGGCGCGGAGCCGGCCGGATGCACGAGCAAGCCGACTTCAGTCTGGCGGCGGAAGCGCTCGGCAAGGCTCCGGCTGCGGTCCACGATGGCGGGATCAGCCCAGATGAGCGCCGAGGCGACCACGATGCGTCCCACCGAGTGGCGGCGCGTCTCGAGGACAACGTAATATCCACTCACCCGTGCGCCGAGCGAGTCGCCGGCCGCCTCGGGCACGAGCCGGTGGCGGCCGGCCCATGCCCACGGCGTGCCGTCGGGCTCGAGGATCGCGACACCGGTCTCGATACCCTCCACTGGCACGGCGCGTTCCAGCGTCGCGAACGCGGCGCCTCGCTCGAGCCCCGCCACCGCCGCGCCTTCGTCGGCGAGCGCCGCGGCAGTCCGGAGAGCGCCGCGCAACTCGCCGCCGACGCGTTCGCCGTACGCCTGGATGCGCGCCTCACGCTGCGCCGGCCAGTCCCGATCGATGAGCCCGAGCCTGCGCTGGGTCGTGACCGCCTGAAATCCCGCCGCGGTGAGAAGTGCGGCAATCGCGACGTCGAGTGGAGCGTGGCGCCGCCCGACGGACCAGGAGAGTGCCGCGACCGACAGGAGCGCCGCCAGCGCCGCCGCGATCGTCGACGGGAACCGCGTCCATTCGGCCGCCGCCAGCCCCGCAGCGACGACCACCACGAGCCACCAGCGAGAGCGATGCCTCAAGACGGACGTCCCTGGCGATTGAAGGAGATGAACCCGAGCGCCATCCGCGAACGCCTGGCGGCGCGTTCGACGCTCATCGTCCCGGTCGGGACGACGGAGCAGCACGGCCCACACCTTCCGCTGGGCTGCGACACGGTCATCGTCGAGCGGCTGGCCGACGACCTCTCTGCCGCCGAGGGTGTACTTCGCGCGCCGACCCTCGAGTACGGCGTGCACACCCGCTCCCCGTCATTTCCCGGCGGTGCCGCGCTGCAGCGAAAGACTCTGCACAAGGTGATGAACGAACTTATCGAGTCCTGGGAGACTGGGGCAGGCGTGCAGGAGTTTCTGATCCTCACGGCGCAGGCGAACGACGCCCACCAGGAGGCCCTCAGCACGATCCGCTCCGAGACCGCGCACATCCTGGTGGTAGATGTCTTTGCGCTCGACTTCACCGGCCAGCTCGAGCGGCCCGACGATCCGGTCCAGGGCGGCGAGCTGGATACCTCACTTCTCCTCTACATTGCCCCGGATCTGGTTCGCATGGAGCTGGCGCAGGATTACACCCTCCCGGCGGACCGCAGATTCCGTCCCGGCTCCAGCCGCCGGGTGCCCGAAGGGTTCCCGGGTTCGGTCGGCTTTCCGAGCCTCGCATCGGCCCAAAAAGGCGAGCGTCTGTATAGATTCATCCTGGGCCAGGTGCAGCGCTGCCTGATCCAATGCTGAATTGATTCCGGGAGAATCGATGCGTCTTCAGGCCTTCGGCCTTCTGGCGCTCCTCGCTGCGCCTCTGGCAGCGCAGGACCGCGCCTCTGGGACATATGTAGTGGAACGCGCCGGGAGCGAGATCGGGAGCGAGCAGTTCACGCTCGAGCCCGGGGCCCGCGACCGATCCGGGACCACGCTGACCGTTTCGTCGCGGTATCCCGGCGCGCCGCGCGGCGGCACCGTCGCGAGCCGGCTCGAGCGCACGGCGGACGGCCAGCTCTCCCTTTTTCAGCTCGATGTCGAAGGCGACGATGGCCAGACGACGATACTCGCGGCCGGCGCGGGTGCGCGCGTCATTCTTCGGACCAAGGCACGCGGATCGGAAGCCGGACGCGAAGTCCCCGGCGGCCCCAACGTCGTTCTCCTCGACGAGAATGCGTACACCCTGTACATCGCAGTCGCGGACCTGGCCACGGTGGAGGGCGCGCGGATTACCGCAATCTTTCCCCGCACCGGTCGTCGCGCTCAACTGCTGGCCAAGCGGGACGGCAACGCCGACGGTCCCGCACGCATCACCCTCTCGGGCGAGATCAGCGGCACACTGACGGTGGACGCGACCGGCCGGCCGGCCCGGATGGAGTTCGCCGGCTCGGGCGTCACGGTGCGGTTGGCCGACCGCTAGCTCGGACCCTCCCTAGCAACTCGCTGCAGGACAATCCGTTCGGCGGTGTTCGTCGCAAGGTGAAACCTTTGCGCCGGCCCTGCCGTACGAGCGTCTGTCGCCGCCACCACGCAAAGGAACCGCCCATGAACCGTTGGACTCCGCTTGCGGCCGCCGTACTCATGTCGCTGCCGCTCGGCGCGACTGCCGCGCAGGACACGACCGCGGCGCGCCCCCTCGCCACGCTCTCACTCGAAGAGGCCATCGGCCAGGCACGCGCCAACAGTCCGCAGTATCGGCAGGTGCTCAACAACGCCGGCCCCGCCAAGTGGGCGGTGCGCAATGCGACGACCAATCTGTTCCTGCCATCGGCGAGCGCGCAGATGGGGTTCGGCTACACCGGTGCCGGGAGCTCGTCGTTCGGCGGCACCCAGTTCAACCAGTCGTCACCGTCCTACAACTCGAATTACTCCGTCGGCGTCTCGTGGCGCCTCGACGGCAATACGATCACCGGGCCGGCCCAGGCGCGCGCGCAGCAGCATGCGACGGAGGAAGACATCACCGCGGCCGGCGTGCAGCTTCGAGCCGACGTCACGATCCAGTACCTCTCCGCTCTCCAGGCGGTCGCGCAGGTGGACGTGGCGCGGCAGCAGGTACGGCGCAACGAGGACTTCCTGAGGCTGGCCCAGGCCCGGTACCAGGTCGGCCAGGCGACCCTCCTCGACGTTCGCCGGGCCGAGGTGGATAAGGGCGCGGCTGACGTGGCGCTGCTCCGCGCGGAGCAGAGCGCGAACGAACAGAAGCTGGAGCTGCTTCGGCGCATGGGTGTGGAGTCGCCGGTGGCGATCCAGCAGCTCGCGCTGACCGATTCGTTCCCGGTGACGGCGCCGACGCTGCAGCTCGACCAGCTGCTGACGCTGTCGGATGCCGAGAACCCGACGCTCCGCTCGCTGCGCGCTCTGGAGTCGGCGGCGGGCGCGGCGGTGACCGCCGCCCGCGCCGATTTCCTGCCCTCGCTGTCCGTGAGCGCCGGGTGGAGCGGGTTCGCGCAGGAGTTCACCGACGAGAACCTCATCCTCGGCCAGACGCTCGCGGGCGCGCAGGGCCAGTATGCATCGTGCCTGGAGAACAATCAGATCCGCGCGAGTGCCGGGCTTCTGGTCAACGACTGCCTCCTGTCGGCCGGCCTCCAGGATCCGTCCACGCTGCAGCCCGACGTCGTCACCGGCTTCCGGGACCAGAATGACGTCTTCCCATTCAGCTTCCGGCGCTCGCCCTTCAGCGCGAACGTGACGGTGTCGCTGCCGATCTTCACCGGCTTCGGCCGCACCCTCCGCGTCTCGCAGGCGCGCGCGCAGCGCGAAGATGCCGACGAGGCCATCCGCGCGCGCCGCCTCGCGGTGCGGTCCGAGGTGCACGGGCGCTTCCTCGCGTTGCAGACGGCGCACAGCTCGATCGCGGTGCAGGCCGCGAGCCGCGATGCCGCGCGCGAAGGCCTCCGGCTGGCCCAGGACCGCTACCGCCTGGGCAGTGGCACCGCGCTCGAGCTCTCGGATGCGCAGAACGCAGTACAGCGCGCGGAAGGCGACTACATCAATTCGGTCTACGGGTATCACATCGCTCTTGCCGCCCTCGAGGGGGCGGTGGGCCGGCCACTCCGCTAACGAGGACTGACCATGTCGCGCAGGATGAAGTTCGGGATATTCGCAGGCATTGCAGTCGTCGTGCTGGTGGGCCTGTTCATGGCGGGTCGGGCCAAGAAGCGCAACGCGGCGACCGAGGTCCGGATGGAGCAGGTCGGGAAGCGCGACCTCGTGAGCGCCGTGACTGCGAGCGGAAAGATCGAAGCGCAGTCCTCCGTCGACATCAGCGCCGACATCACCGGACGCATCATCAGGATCGGGGTCAAGGAGGGCGACCTGGTCTCGAAGGGCCAGTTCCTTCTCCAGATCGATCCGGCGCAATACCAGTCGAACGTCGCGCGGGCCGAGGGACTCGTCGCTTCAGCGCAGGCCGCCCTGATCCAGTCGCGGGCCAATCGCGACCAGGCAGAGCGGGCGCTGACGCGCGCCCGTGAGCTCGGCAAGGCCGGCTCGAACCTCATTGCGCCCGAGGCGGTCGAGCAGGCGCAGACGGCCTACGAGGTCTCGGATGCAAACTGGCGTGCGAGCCAGGCGCAGCTGGATCAGGCGCGCGCCGGACTGCGTGAGGCCCGCGACCAGCTCGCCAAGACCCGCCTCGTCGCCCCGATGGCCGGGCGCGTGGTACGCCTCGCGGTCGAGGAGGGCGAGGTCGCGGTCCCGGGCACATTCTCACGGGAGACCGGCCTGCTCATGACGATCGCCGATCTGTCCGTGATCCTCGCCAACGTGAAGGTGGACGAGACCGATGTCGTCCGCCTGTCGCAGGGCGACTCGGTGGAGGTCTCGATCGACGCCTTTCCCGACACGACGTTCACCGGCCGGGTCACCAAGATCAGCAACAGCGCGCAGCTCACGCCCACGCAGACCGCGGCGGGGTCCACCGACCGCGCCGTGGACTTCGAAGTGGAGGTCACCCTCGACCATCCGCCGACGGATATCCGGCCGGACCTGAGCTGCACGTCGCGCATCGTGACCGACACCCGGACGGGGGCGCTCAGCGTGCCGATCATCGCGCTCACCGTGCGCGACAACGAGGCGGTGCCGAACGAGAACAAGCCCGCGACGGTGACGCCAGCGTCCCGGCGCGACACGGCGGGAGGCGCCCGCAAGAAGGACACGGAGGGGGTGTTCGTCGTGAACAACGGGATCGCCACCTTCCGCCCCGTGAAGGTCGGCATCGCCGGCGACGAGTTCTTCGAGATCATCGAGGGAGTGCGCGAGGGCGAGACGATCGTGTCGGGCACCTACCAGGCCATCCGGGACCTGAAGGACGGGACCAAGGTGAAGGCGACGACGGAAGCGCCGCCCGATGAGGCGCCGAAGGACGCGAAGTCTTCGTGAACCCGGAGATCATCCGCGTCCGGAGCCTCGAGCGCCACTACGACATGGGCGGCGAGGTGGTGCACGCCCTCCGCGGCGTGACGCTCGATATCCGCCGGAACGAGTACGTCGCGATCATGGGCCCGTCCGGCTCCGGCAAGTCGACGATGATGAACGTGCTCGGCTGCCTGGACACGCCGGACGGCGGCGAGTACTGGCTCAACGGGCAGGAAGTGTCGAAGCTGTCGGACGACGCCCTCGCGCGCGTACGGAACAAGGAGATCGGGTTCGTCTTCCAGACCTTCAACCTGCTGCCCCGCGCGACCGCGCTGCACAACGTCGAGCTGCCGCTGATCTACGCGGGCCTGAACGGGCGCGAGCGGCGCGCGCGCGCCGAGCAGGCTCTTGCACGCGTGGGGCTGGCGGACCGGATGAGCCATCGGCCGAACGAGCTTTCCGGCGGCCAGCGGCAGCGCGTCGCGATCGCGCGGGCGCTCGTCAATCAGCCCAGCATCCTGCTGGCCGACGAGCCGACCGGGAACCTCGACAGCACGACGAGCGCCGAGATCATGACGGTCTTCGGTGAGCTCCACCGGCTCGGTCAGACCGTGATCATGGTGACGCACGAGCCGGACATCGCCGCCTCCGCGGAGCGCGTCGTGGTGCTCCGCGACGGTCGTGTCGAGTCCGACCGCCTCAACCAGGACTCCGCCGCCTGATGCCGCTCCTCGAAGCGGTCCGCATGGCGCTGCGGATGATCGGCGCGCAGAAGCTCAAGAGCTTCTTCTCGCTCATCGGCGTGCTGATCGGCGTCACGTTCCTGATCGCCGTCGTGTCGATCGTGCAGGGGATGAACGTGTACATGGAAGACCAGTTCGCGAACCGGCTGGTCGGACTCAACACGTTCCAGCTGCGGCAGCGGCCCGGCATCGTCATGGAGAACATCGACGACACCACGTGGCGCTCGTGGTCGCGCCGCCCGCGCATCACCTACGCAGACGCGCGGTACGTCCGCGAGCGGCTCACCACGCCCGTCACCACGTCCTTCTTCTGTGCCGACAACGTGGATGTGCGCTACGGAACCAAGGAGGCGAAGGGTATCCAGCTGAACGGCGCCGAGCACACCTTCTTCCAGATCAAGAACTACGAGATCGCGAGCGGCCGCGTCTTCAGCGAGCAGGAAGTGCGCCGGGGCGCCGCCGTGCTGGTCATCGGTGACCTCATCGCGGAAAAGCTCTTCGAAGGGGTCGATCCGCTGGGCAAATCGGTCATCATCGCCGGTCTTCCCTACCGGGTGGTCGGCGTCGTCGCCAAGCAGGGGAACCTGTTCGGCATCTCGATGGACAAGTTCGTGGTCATGCCGTACAGCGCTCCGGCGCGGCGCTGGATCTGCCCTCACAACGTGCTGGACGAGCTCCAGGTCCAGGCGCGGAATCCGCTCGAAATGCAGTTGGCGATGGCGGAGGCCGAGGCGCTGATGCGGAGCCGACGGCAGCTCGGCCCGCGCGACGACAACAACTTCGCGCTGCAGACGGCGGAGGGAGCCCTATCGGGGTGGAACAAGATTTCCGCGATCCTGATGATGGCGCTTCCCGGACTCGTCGCCATCTCGCTCGTGGTCGGCGGCATCGTCATCATGAACATCATGCTGATGGCGGTCACCGAGCGCACCCGCGAGATCGGGATCCGGAAGGCATTGGGCGCGCGGCGCCGCGACATCATGGCGCAGTTCATCGTGGAAGCGGCGACGCTTTCGCTCGTCGGCGCCGCGCTGGGCATCGGCGCCGGGCTCGGCCTCGCCTTCCTGGTACAGGCGCTGAGCCCCCTGCCCGCCGCCGTCGCGCCCTGGTCGGTCGTCGTGGGCGTGATCCTTGGGATCAGCGTCGGAGTGATCGCGGGAGCATACCCGGCAAGTCGGGCGGCCCGGCTCGACCCCATCACCGCTCTCCGGGCGGAGTAACGAGAAGCCATGAACTTCGCGCGACTGCTCGAGGGCATCGGTATCGCCCTTGATTCAATCCGATCGAACAAGGTGCGGGCGTTCCTCACCATCCTCGGCGTCGCGATCGGGGTCATGGTGGTGATCGCGATGGCATCGGCGATCACCGGGATCAACCGGAGCGTCGCCGAGCAGCTCGAGACGCTCGGGCCGAAAACCTTCTTTGTGCAGCGCTTTTTCCAGGGTGGCCTCACGATCGACGACGGCTCGGAGGAGTCTCAGCCGTGGCGCAAGAACCCCTGGATGAAGGTCGAGGAGGCCGAGCTCATCCGGCAGCTTCCGGCGGTCCAGTACGTCGTCTGGCGAGAGGGCGACAGCGGGCCGGTGAGCTGGGGCAACACCGAGCTGGGCAGCGTGCAGGTCATCGGCTTCAGCCCGAACTGGATCCTGTCGGTCGGCGGCACGATCACGGCAGGACGCAACTACACGCAGCTCGAAGAGTCGGCGAACTCGCGTGTCGCCGTGATCAACGACAAGCTCGCCGAGTCGCTGTTCGACAACCGCGACCCGATCGGGAAGCGGATCAAGGTGTACGGCGAGCCGTTCACGGTCGTCGGGGTGTACGTGGACGCGGCGGGCCTCTTCAACGGCACGCCGTCGCCGATCGTCGTCATGCCGCATTCGACGTTCACCAAGGTGGCCGACTACTGGAAGGGCTGGCTCATGTTCGCGGTGACGCCGAAGCCCGAGTTCACCGTCGCGGAGACGCAGGATCAGGTCACGGCGGCGCTCCGGGCCTCGCGCGGACTCCGGCCGGCGGACGACAACAACTTTGCGCTCGTGAGCCAGGACCGGCTGCTCGACACGTTCAACAAGGTGACGCAGGGATTCTTTCTCGTGATGCTTGCCCTGTCCAGCGTGGGACTCATGGTCGGCGGCGTAGGCGTGGTCGCGATCATGATGATCTCCGTCACCGAGCGCACCCGCGAGATCGGCGTGCGCAAGGCACTCGGCGCGACGCGCCGGGAGATCATGTTCCAGTTCCTCGTCGAAGCGGCGACACTCACGCTCGTCGGCGGCGCATGCGGCATGGTGCTCGGCGCGCTCATCGCCTGGCTCATCCGGGCCCTCACTCCGCTGCCTGCCGCGATTCCGCTCTGGTCCATCCTGGCCGCGGTCTTTGCATCGACCATCACCGGCGTGTTCTTCGGCCTCTACCCGGCGAGCAAGGCGTCGCGGCTGGATCCCGTGGAGGCGTTGAGGTACGAATAGAGGTCGCGGGGCGCGGAGGTCGCGGGTCGCGGGATTGTCTCCGTCGGCATCGCGACTCGCGCGACCCTCGCGACCCTGGTCGATTTTCCGTTTTCTCGCGGGCCACCGTAATTTCCCCCAATGCCCCTCTCCGAAGCCATTCGCCTAGCGCTCCGGGGCATCTGGTCCAGCCGGCTCCGCTCCTTCTTCACGCTCCTCGGCATCATCGTCTCGGTCGGCTTCCTCGTGGCCGTCGTCGCGATCATCCAGGGCATGAACGCCTATGTCCGGGAGAACGTCGCCGGCGCGGTGATCGGCACGAACGCGTTCCAGGTGCGCCGGGACCCCATCGCCGTCGGGCTGCTCGACGATGAGGCCGTGCGGTCGGTGGCGCGGCGGCCGCGGATCACCCGGAGCGACGCGGAGGCGGTGGCCCGGGCGCTTCCGGATGCGCAGGCGGTGGCGCTCCAGTCCGGATGGCCGACGCCACAGGCGGATGTCGTCCATCGCAGCGAGTCCCTCCGCGACGTCCTCGTCTTCGGTGTCACCCCCCCTTACCAGCTCGTGCAGGACTATCGCTTCGCCGCGGGCGAGCCTCTCGCGGACCCCGACGTGCGGGAGCGGCGGCCCGTCGCGGTGCTCGGATTCGACGTCGCGGACAAGCTCTTCGGATCTCCGACGTCCGGCATCGGCCGGAAGATCCGGGTGGGCGGCCGGGAGATGACGGTGAAGGGCGTGATCGCCAAGAAGGGGCGCGTGCTCGGCCAGTCGTTCGACTCCTTCGTGCTGCTTCCGCTCTCGACGTTCGAGGCGATCTATGGGCGTCGGCTGACGACCGTCGTCTCCGTCAAGATGGACAATGCGGAGGCCATCGAGGGGGCGATGGCACGCGCGGAAGAGGCCATGCGCATCGCACACCGGCTCCGGCCCGGGGAGGCGAACGACTTCACCGTGGACAAAGCCGACGCGCTGATCGATTTCTGGCGCAACCTGACGAAGCTGCTCTTCACGATCATTCCGGCCGTCGTCTGCATCGGGATCGTCGTGGGCGGCATCGTCATCATGAACATCATGCTGATGTCGGTCACGGAGCGGACTCGCGAGATCGGAATCCGGAAATCGCTCGGTGCAACGCGGCGCGATATCCGGCGCCAGTTTCTCGTCGAGGCGATCGCCCTCTCGGCGCTCGGCGGCGCGCTCGGGGTGGCGGCGGGCTGGGGCCTCGCCGCCACCGTGTCGGCGGCCTCGCCCCTGCCCGCCCGGGTGACCCTGTGGTCCGTGGCTGCCGCGCTGACCCTCGGCGCGGGCACCGGCATCGCGTTCGGCGTCTATCCGGCCACGCGCGCGGCACGCCTCGATCCCATTACCGCCCTTCGCGCCGAGTGAAGCCGTGAGGCGATCGGTGGCGGCACGGCTTCGCGTCCTCGGGGAAGGCGTCACCATCGCCGGCGAGGCGCTCCGATCCAACAAGCTGCGCTCGGCGCTCACCATTCTCGGTGTCGTCATCGGGGTGACCGTGGTGATGGCGATGGCGTCGATCGTGCAAGGCGTGCGCTCGCAGATCATGGGCACGATCGAGGTCGCAGGTCCCACGACGTTCTACGTGATGCGGTTCTTTTCCCAGACGCCGCTCGATCCGAACAACCTTCCCTACGAGGTACGCATCCGCCCCGTCCTGGAGCGGCGGGACGTCGAAGCGATCAAGCGGATTCCCGAGATCCGCTACGCCGGACTCTGGATCCAGCTCTTCCAGCGGGTCGAGCACCAGGGCGAGCGCACGCAGCTCCTCACCATCTTCGCGGCCGACGACCGGTATATGGAGATCCAGGGAGGGACACTGCTGCGCGGGAGGTTCTTCACGAGGGCCGAGCTCACCGGCGGCAACGTCGTCGTTCTCGAGAACGCGGTGGCAGACCGCCTCTTCGGTCGGGTGGAGCCCCTCGACAAGATCGTGCGAATCGGCGGCCGTCCGCTCCGGGTGATCGGCATCTACCAGAAGCCGTCGAACATCTTCGAGCCACCCAGTCAGGAGATCGGCGGCATCATCCCCTACGAGACCGGCCGGCAGAACTTCCGCTACGACGACACCAACGCGCTCTTCATTTGCGTGAAGCCCGACGCGGGCGTCACGGTGGACCGCGCGCAGGATCTCGTGACCGTGGCACTGCGCCGTGCCCGGCAGCTTCGACCCGGGGTGCCCAATACCTTCGACATGATTTCGCAGGATCAGATCCTCGAGACGGTCAACGGACTCACCTCCATCTTTTTTCTCGTGATGGTGGCGCTATCGGGGGTGGCGCTTCTGGTGGGCGGCATCGGCGTCATGGCGATCATGATGGTCTCCGTCACCGATCGGACGCGCGAAATCGGGCTTCGCATGGCGGTCGGTGCGACGCGCCGCGAGATCCTCTGGCAGTTCCTCGTCGAAGCGGCGACACTCACGCTCGTCGGCGGGCTGCTCGGCATCGCGATGGGCCTCGGAACCGGCGAGCTGCTCAAGCGCGCGCTCGATCTGGAGGCGGCGGTGCCGCTGTGGAGCGCGGCGGTAGCGGTGCTCGTGAGCGCGGGAATCGGCCTCGGGTTCGGGGTGCTCCCCGCCAACCGC
>Ga0079216_10000110_pt1 | contig 16204 bp, 15 predicted proteins | sample NCAS100_FD_77008 | JGI IMG/M metagenome (GOLD analysis project Ga0079216, IMG submission 77008) | Agricultural soil microbial communities from Utah to study Nitrogen management - NC AS100 | ecosystem: Environmental > Terrestrial > Soil > Agricultural land | place: USA: North Logan, Utah...
AGATTCAGGGTGGCGACGAGGGTGATCTGGCCATCAGCGCCTTTCGTCAAAATGCCGTCGACGTACTCCTCGGCGCGAATGAACACGGCGAGCTGCTTCAGGTCACCTTCCGAAAGAGCTTCGGTATCGGAGTAGCCGGACAGCTGCAGGTTCGCTCCGAGATCCTTCTTCGAAACGACCCACATCGACGTCATGAGGTTGTCGTTCATGAGTCGGTCACGGACGGCATCCGCAACCTGAACCCCGAGTCCTCGCTCGGCCGAACGGAACACGGGGACCATGAAGGTCGGGCCCTTGTTCTGGCCAGGCCGCAGGGGACGCTGCGTATTCGCGGTACTCTGCGCGTCGACCGTGGTCGCGCCGATCAACAGCAGCGACGTACCCGCCAGACGCACGAAAACTTGCCGAGCCTTCACTGTCCTCTCCTCCGCGGCAGTTGAACCATCGATACCCTGCCAAAACCGGCCGGGTCCGTCTCCTCATCGATCTCGGAAACTCGTGTCTCTCCCCTATGGGCGAAGAGGGACTCGAACCCCCGACTTCCTGCGTGTAAGGCAGGCGCTCTAACCAACTGAGCTATTCGCCCGGATACCGGTGCCACCCCATGCATCGGTCAAAGCGACCAGCCTCACTCCGGGCAAGCCCGGATTATTTCAGGATCGCAATCGGGACCAGTACGCAGTACCCGAGAACGAGCAAGATCGGACCAATCGTTATGCCACCTCTCGCGAGGTCGGCAAAACCAGCCACGATTGTTACTAGGGCAATTCCCCAAAACAAAAGTGGCCGCACTCGCGATGACATGCGGTCAATTACCATGCCGTAAGAGTATGGGAGTCTAGAAAAAACGTGTCAAGTGCAGACCGTTCTTTACGTTACGATTCGGTTAAACCTCTTTTACCGTCGCTCGAGTCCACTTGCGGACTGACACTCTTCAGTAGCGTGTCGATGGCATCGGCCCGTTCCTTTGCCTCTGTTTCCGCCTCGACGGCAGACATGACCGCGAGGCGTTCCTTGTTCCGCTTACGCCGCGACATGTAGAGCGGGACGAGCAGAAAAAGCAGGATGACCGAGGCGATGGTGAAGTCCGCGAAGATCGCCAATGCGCCGTAGCGCCGCCGAGTCAGACGACGCCAGCGCTCCTCGAACTGCGCTTGCGTGAGTGTAAATGCTCTTCGCACGGCAATGTCGAAGTCACGCGAGTCGCGCCAATACCTGAAGAAAAGCGTCAAGCCTCGTTCACGATCGAGTGCCGCCAGTTCTACGACGGCGCGATGCGCCAGTGCGTACGCGCCCGAGGCACGCACCGCTCCTCCGTAAAACGCCGAGTCGAGCGCGGCGAGTGACGGCACTCCTTTCCAGGCAAGAGCGACGTTCGTCGTGATGACCTCTTCCCTCCCCCATTCGCCGGCGGCAAACGACGCGTACCCCTCGTCGAACCATCGTGGCGGGATGTCACCCATGGCCTCGTGGAGCGCGAGATGCGCCAGCTCGTGTCGGAGCACGACCAGCGGATCGCCCGCATCCGAACCGGCGCGGCTTCCCTGCATAACGATTCGCTGCTCGGACGGAATCGCGATCGCGGCGCCGTATTCCGGGGCATGGGGTCCGATCAACTCGGCGAACCGGCGTCGATCGGGCGCAATGAGGATGAGTACGCGCGCCGTGGGGCGTCTCAGCCAGGGAAATGAGTCGCGGGCAGCGGCACTCGAGAGCAGCGAGCGGGCAAGTACGGCGTCGTGCGGCGCGGCCCCTACCGTGAACCGTCCCTGATCGTACCGCTGCAATCCAAGCGGAAGTTGCGCGTCCGCCGGCGTCACTCCAATAGCGGCGAGAAGCGCTCCTAGCGCGAGGGAGAGCCTCCGCCGTCGACCTCCGCCAGCATGGCGGTACACCGCTGACCCCATGGACTGAACTTGCCCGCGGCCGCACCGTCGCGCCACGCTTGACGCGCCCCGTCACTGTTCCCGTTGAACCAGCGGGCCCTGCCCAGCTCGAAGTACGCCTCGATCAGGTTCGGCCCCATTGCCAGCGCGCGCCCGAGAAACGATTCGGCATCGGCATACATCTCGCGCGACGAATACAACAAGCCGAGGTAGAAGTGCGCGTACAGGGTCGCCTTGCGGTCGGACGTGTCGCGCGACGCGCGAGTGAGATGCTCGATCGCCTCACCGTAAATCCCCTTCTTGAGGCAGATGTAGCCGACGTTCACGCGGGCGATGGCGTGCGCCGGCTCGCGCTGCAGCACCGCGTGAAAATGGAATAGCGCATCATCGTACTTCTCCTGAAGCATCAGCGCCCAGCCCAGCAGGGACGCTGCCTGTGTGTCGTCAGGCACGAGCTTCAGCGCCTTCAGCAACTCCTGCGCGGCCTGCGCGTGCTCACCGCGCGAGATGAGATTCCATCCTCGCTCGATGTGGGTGGACGCGTTGAGTTGCGCCGATCGTCCGCCGGGGCCAGGGGGCGATGCGGTCAAGTACGCGGGATCGTCAGCTCCCACTGCTTTCCGCCTGAAACCGCATCGGCGCCTGCGTGGAGAGCAGCGACTCGACGTCGAGTACCACAACCAGCTGGTCCTGGCGTCGGGTGAGTCCCTTGAGATATTCGCCGCCGAGGCCGCGGAACAACTCTGGTGGGTCCATCAGGTCCCCCGGCTGCACCGGCTTCACGTCAAGCACCGCGTCGACCAGCATGGCCGCGAGTCCACCCGGCGCAGCGCACACCATGAGGCGCGCTTGCGGGCCGGGTGTCACCGCGGCCAGCCCGAAGCGGCGGCGCATGTCGATGACCGGAACCATGGTGCCCTGATAGTCCACCACACCTTCCATCCACTCCGGCATGTCCGGCAGCGCCCGCGGCTGCTCATAACGCAGCACGCGCTGCACGGCATGAATCTCGGCGGCGAACAGGTTGCTCCCGAGGCGGAACGTCACGAGCCTCGTGGATTCAGCGACGTGACTCATAAAACCTCCATCGAGAGCGCAGCGTACGACGCCACGACCGCTCGCGCATCGAGCAGCGTGAGCAGGTCACCGTCGCGACGGATGACGCCGAGAACCACGTCGTCCTGGTGGCCCGTGCGCGGCGCCTCGAGCACGTCGGTGAGCGAGACACTGATGACGTCTTCCGCATCGTCCACCGCGAGCGCCACGCGGGCGCGACCCCCGCGCATAACGAGCGCGACGTCCTCACCGGCCGGTGTTGCCCCGAGCACGGAGGCGGGCGAATAGAGGGGGAGCAGCAGCGCACCGAGCGTGAACAAGCCGAGCAGCGCTGGTGGTGCGCCCGGGACGCTTCGGAGCCGTGGCGACTCGACCAGCTCGTCCACCGCTTCCAGCGGGACCGCAAACCGTTCCTGACCGATCCGCACCACGAGCAGCTCCTGCGCCCCGGCGCGTTCACGCACGCGGTCGCGGAAGCGGACGGTGGGCCGCTGCTCCGCCGGCGAGGGCTGGAGGCCGCTGATGGTCGGCATGGGCAGGAGGGGCGTTGGAATCATTTCGCTCCGGGGTCTCTTTCAGGACCGAGGCAAGGCGGGCTGGGTCACATCGACCCGCTGCGGTCTCGACGCCACGGCCGCCGCAATGGCGCTGGCTATGTCACGCAGCGGCGACACCGTGTCCGCCCCAGCTACGGAAAGCGCCGTTTTTGGCATGCCGTACACCGTGGATGTCGCCTCATCCTGGATCACGGCCCAGGCGCCGGCGCGTCGCATGGCCCGCAGTCCCTCACTCCCATCCCTGCCCATCCCGGTCAGCACGACGCCAATGGCGGAGCGGCCGAACGTGGTGGCGACGGTCCCGAACAGCAGGTCGGCCGACGGTCGCATGCCGTGGAGCGGTGGATCGTCGCGCATGATGAGGTACGGCGCGCCATCGGAGCCTAACGAGATGCCAAGGTGCCGCCCGCCGGGGGCGATATAGACGTGGTGTTCACACAACCGTTCGCCGTCGACCGCTTCGGACACAGGAAGTGCCGACCGCCGGTCGAGACGTTCCGCCAGGCTTCCCGTAAACCCCGGCGGCATGTGCTGGGCGATCACTACCGCCGCGCCGAGATCCGGCGGGAGCCCGGGAATCAGCTCGGCCAGTGCCCGCGGTCCACCGGTGGAGGCCGCGATGGCCACCACACGCGTGGCCGGCCGGACCGACGGTACCGCACGCAACCGTGCCCGTACCGGGCGAGCGAGGACGGACGTCGCCGCCGCCAGGTTCACGCCCAGCGCGCCGCGCAAGGCGTCCAGCACCCGTTCGCGAAGGTCGACCGCCTGCAATCCCTCGTCAGGCGCCGGCTTGCGCACGAAGTCCACGGCACCCAGCTCGAGTGCGCGGAGCGTGAGATCATCGTTATGCCTGTCGCCGGCCGCGGTCAGGATGACGACCGGCCGGGGTGACTCGCTCATGACGTAGCCGAGCACTTGCAGGCCGTCGAGGCCCGGCATCTGCACGTCGAGCGTGACGAGGTCAGGGTTCAGGAGATGGATTTTCCGGATGGCGTCGAGGCCGTCTTCGGCCTCGCCGGCAACCGAGAACTCACCGCTCGCCTGCAGCAGCTCGACCAGCATGCGCCTGACGAGCCGACTGTCGTCGACGACCAGGACCGACGCGCGCTCAGAGCTCACGGTCGCCTCCCATAAGCGAACGCACAGTCATTGCGCCGGTCGAGGCCACAAACCTGACGCTGCGACCGTATTCGCCACCCACGTCGTCACCGACAACGGGGATGCCGAGCTTGTACAGCGCCTTTCGCGTGGCATCGATGTTTCGCTGACCCATGTTGACGCCTGACGAGAGCAGCGCGGCGAACATGCGTGCTCCCCCCGCGAGCCGGGCCACCATGCGCGTCTGGGCCGCACCGCGGCGACGCATCTCCTCGGCGAGGAGCGGAATTCCGGTATCGGCGTACTTCGCCGGATGAATCGAAGGCGGACCGAATCCCGCCGAGGGCAGCAGGATGTGGGCGAGTCCGGCGACTCCGGTCGACGGGTCGTGGAGTGCAACTGCGACGCAGGAGCCGAGCCCCGCGGTGACGAGCACCGCGTTTCCGCTCGCGACTGCGAAGTCCGCGATGTTGACCACGATCTCCGCCACCTCGACGTCCGGCGGCGTCACCAGTGGCGCGGTCATGCCAGCCTCCGCGCCATGTCGAGATTGTTCCGCGCCATGGGATTTTCCGGCGCCAACGCGAGTGACCGCTCCCAGAGTTGCACGGCTTCGTCGCGCTCGCGACGACGATAGCGGATGTTACCGAGCTTCAGGTAGACGTCCCCACCAAGGTTGGGATCGAGCCTGACGGCGCGCGTGTAACATTCGAGCGCGTCATCGTACCGTCCGAGTCGGTAATGCAGGTCGCCGGCATTCTTGTGCGCCGGCGCCTGGCTGGGGTCTTCCGATATCGAGCGATCAGCGACCGCCGCCGCTGCTTCGTAGCGGCCGCGCCGTTCGTGGACGACGGCCAGGTTGTTGTACAGCGCCGCGGCGCGCGGAAAGGCGCGCACACCATCCTCGAGCAACATCGCCGCCCGATCGTGATCGCCACGTAAGGCAGTCACGAGACTCGCGTAGTGGTACCAGGCGGCCGGCCGGGCGTCTGGTTTCCAGAGCGCCGCGCACTCCTCGAGATGTTTCGCGGCGGACGGGATGTCGCCGCCACGTAGCGCGAGCACACCCTGCGCGAGTCGCACCATCGGATCCGCCGGTCGTGCCGCCGCCGCATCGACCAGCGACGCACGGGCTTCGTCGATGCGACCGGCACGTTCGAGCGCGTAGGCGAGATTGACCAGCGCCGCCGACGAACCACCGGGCCTCGTGGCACAACTGCGGAATGTGCGTACGGCATCCTCGAGCCGTCCCTGCCGGAGGGCGATCAGTCCGAGGTGGAACTCCGCGTGGACGTCGCCACCGCGCAGGTCCACGACGCGCTTGAACTCGCGCATCGCTTCGTCGAACATCGACGTGCGATAGAACGCGATGCCAAGGTTGCGGTGCTCGGTGACGCGCGCGTCAGGCGCCATCGTCTCCGGCCCGCGGCTGCGACCCAGCCGGCGGAGAAATCCTGCCGTGGCAAGTCCGAACAGGGCCTTCCCCGCCTCGAAGTCGTCGAGTCCGGATTCCTCGATGATGGCGGCGACGTCGCGTCGCCCGTCGATGAGTGGTATGACAACTTCCTGTTCGGCGGTGACATCGACATTGCTCTCCACGAGATGCTCGCGATCGAGGGAGAAGACGATGTCGAGACTGGGAATTTTTTTCTCGATCAGGCTCCATTCATCGACGCGGCGCGCACCTTCGAGCAGCAGGGACTCGGGACTGATCGATACCGTGACATCCTGCGGATCCGGAACGACGTCGGGCTCGAACGTGAACGTGCCCTGCGACCAGGTGAAGAGCAGGTAGACCGCTTCCTCGATCTGGTGCCTGAGGTACTCGTGCAGTTGCTCGCGCTTCAGGTATCCACCAGCGACCAGCAGGTCGCCGAGGCGGCGCTGCGGGTCCGCGGCCTGGGCAGCGATTGCCGCTTCGAGCGCCTGCGGCGAGACGAGGCCGTGCTTGACGAGGATGTCGCCAAGGCGATCGCGCCGGTTGATGATGGCAGCGTGCGAGATGCGCCCGCGCTCGAAATGGATCGTGCCGAACTGGTTGCGGTGGGTGACCGACAGACACCCGGTTTTCTTCCCCATGGCGAGGAGTTGCAGGACATCGGGGAGGCTCGCTTCACGGAGGCTGCCGCGGATGGCCATCAGCGCGGATCCTCAACGACACGACCATCGAGCCCGGGCCACTCGGTGATGACCTTTTCCGGGTCGAGAAAGAACGAATCGATGCCTGACGAGTCGATGAACGGCCGCCGTCTCGATTCCCCGTCGACGGCATCCTCGAACCAGGCATCGATCGTTGGCGAGGCTGCTTCATCACCCAGCGACACCGGCGTGTGGCGCGCCACCGCTTCTTCTTCCGACACCCGGCCGATCTCCACCACCAGCCCGGACTCGAATCGCGTCTGCAGGCGAGACGCCATCGCGGCCAACCGTGACGGCGGCGCATCGGCCGTGAGCACGACCTGTCGTCCCGCCTCGGCGAACGTGTTGAAGAGCTGGAAGAACTCGTCCTGCAGGCGATCACTCCCCCCGATCCGGTGAATGTTGTCGATCACCAGCGCGTCGACGGCGCGGTAGCGCATGCGCCACCGTTCCAGTGATCCCGTGCGCAGCGCCTCGATGAGCTCATCGCCCAGCGCGCCGGCGTCGACGACGGCCACCGTCCACGCTCCCCCGTCGCGTTCCCGCAGGGAATTGGCCACGGCATGGGCCAGATGCGTCTTGCCTGACGATTGCGGCCCATGAATGAACAGCGGATTGTAGCGCGAGCCCGGGAGCGCGATCACTTCGCCGGCGGCGCGAATCGCCAGCTGGTTCCGCGCACCCGACGCGAACCTGTCGATGGTCAGGTGTTCGGCCGGCCCCGGAGGCGGATCGTACGCGGCCAACGCGCGCATAACGATTGACCGTGCCTCGTCGAGGCGCGCCGGATCACGGAAGACGGACACGCCGGCCAGGCGGGGATCCAGCCGCGCCGCCTCCTGCTCGAGATCGCGCAACTGGTTCACGGCCGCGGCAAATTGCGATTCGACCGCATCGATGTCGGGCGGTTCGGCGCCCTCGAGAAACCGCTCAAGCGACTCCGTGACGTACCCTTCCCCGGCCCACCGTGCCACCGTCGACGCGAGTCGTGCGCGCCACTGTTCCACGGAGGACGTCACGACCGCGGTCACTTCGTTGAGGAAGTTCTCGAACTCGTCAGGCGCGTTGGCCAGCTCCTCACGCGCCTGCGCAGCCACCACCCGGGCGGCGCCTGCTGCCGGCGTTCCCGGTTGCAGTGAGCGCTGCACCGCCAGCTTGTTGAGCATGCCGAGCAGCTCGCGCACACTCTCGACGTCGGGACGCGCGAGTTCATCGAGCGCAGCGTCGTCCACGTCGAGGACGCGCACGGTACGCCAGAGCCAGAGAATGCCGAGCCGCGTCTCGAACTCGGGGGCGGCGATGTCGACGATGAGCCCACCCGACATGCGGGACAGCAGTCGCTGATCGAACCCATCGAGTTCGGCGGGAGGTCGGTCGCTCGCCAGCACGACCTGGCCGGCATTGGCCTGCGCCTGGTCGATCAGGCGCAGCAGCTCCGCCTGCGCCTCTGCGTGTCCTTCCAGGAACTGGATGTCGTCGAGCAGGAGGACGCGGATGCCTTCCCACTCGCGACGCCAGGCGTGGAGGTCACCACGCGTGAGCGCGAGTCGCAGCTGTTCGACAAAATCGTTTCCAGAGCGGTACTGCACGGTGAATCGCCGGTCCAGCTGCAACACCTGGAAGCCGATCGCGCCGAGCAGGTGCGTCTTCCCCAACCCCGATTCGCCATATAGAAAGAGCGGCTGGTAGACCTTTCCCGGTGATTCGGCGACGGCGGTTGCCGCGGACACGGCCAGCCGGTTGGAGGGGCCGGTGACGAAGCTCTCGAACCGGTAGCGGCCGTCGAGCATGCCTAACGTACTGCCACGGCCGGCGAGGACAACCGGCGCAACACCAGTTCCGAGGCTCGGCGGAGCGTCTCGAATACGCCGGTGCCACCCAGCGCGTCGGCGCTGAAGCTGGGCACGGACCGGAAGTTCAGTTGCCGCTCCAACTCGTCAGGCAGGCAGACCAGTTCCGGCGGCAGGTCCTGCTTGTTGTATTGCAGGACGAGCGGCATCTCCCGCGCCGGAATGCCCTGCTCAGCCAGCGCTTCATGCAGGTCGCGATAGCTCTCGATGTTTTCGTCCAGTTGCCGTCGCTGCGAATCGGCCACGAACACCACGCCGTCAGCGCCCTGCAGCACCAGTCGCCGAGTGGAGCGATAGTAGACCTGGCCGGGCACAGTGTAGAGCTGAAATCGCGTCGTGAAGCCGGAGATGGTGCCGAGGTCCAGCGGAAGGAAATCGAAGAAGAGCGTCCGGTCACCGTGAGTGGCCAGCGACATCATGTCGCCGCGTCGATCGACCGGCACGCGGTGATGAATGTACTGCAGGTTCGACGTTTTCCCGGAGCGTCCGGGCCCGTAGTACACGATCTTGCAGGTGATTTCGCGTGAGGCGTAGTTCACGACCGGCACGTCAGGCCCTCCCGAACAACACCGCGAGATTCCGGCCGAGATCGCGCTCGAAGTCTCCGGTCATCGGTGCGGTCGCCAGATCGCGATCGGTCACGTGTGTCAGTGCCTGGGCGAAGCCAGTGAAGAAATGCCTGACGACACCCAGCGAGGTGCGGTCGTCGAACACAGCCAGCACCAGGACAGTCCCCGAACCCACCGGCGCTGGAGCAAAAAACAGCTGGCGGCCTTTTCCGCCGTGGTGCAGCGGACCAAATGGCGCGCCATTGGCCTGGCGCCCAAGCTCGGAGGCCGAGGCGTGGATGGCCGCGACGAGCGAACAGACGGACATCACGTCGAGCGATCGCGTGAAGCCGTGTTGGGCCAGTACGCGGCCGCTCGGTTCGAGCGCGACGGCCAGCCCGAGACGCGCGTGACGCACGAAGTCGCTGAGCGGCTGGTCGAGCCAGGGGACGACGGAGCGCTTCATGCGACCGCCTTGAGCGCACGTTGCAGCGCCACACGCAGGAGCCCCGCCGCGGCATCCGGCTCGGCGAGCAGCACGATCGCCAGGTCCCCCTCGAGCGCCACGAACAAGCGTCCGCGCTCCGCGTCGAGCACGAGGTGGCGTGTCTCCCCGTATCCGGCCGAGACGTTGGCCAATCGTGTCCGCTGGAACAGCGCGGTGGCGAACGCGGCCAACGCGTCGGCGTCGACATCGAAGACCGTCACGCTCGCCACGGGCAGGCCGTCACTTTCGGTGGCGGCCAGTGCCGCCCGAACACCCGGCAGCGCCGCCAGGCTGCCTAACGTTTCCTGCAGCGCGGTCATCATGCGGCCCTCCCCATCCACGTCGCCGCCTTCTGCCGCGCCTGCGTCAGCAGGCGGCGGACCAGTCCGACCTGCGTGTCACGCGCCGCGGCAACCAGCACGATGGCCCCTTCGAGGCCCGGTGCCAGCGCGACGGTCGCATGTTGGGACTCGACCAGGAGCGATTCCCAGCGTCCGAGGCCGAGGTGCTTCAGTGCGCGGCCCGCTTCATCGGCCAGCCCGCTCAGGTGGGCCCCGATTTCATCGGCGACTTCGCGTCCGCTGCCGTCGACGTACGTACCGGCGAGCACCAGCCCATCGCGATCGAGCAGGAGCGCGGTGCGATCGCCGTCGCCTAACAGCGCGGCAAACAGGTGCCGTGCCTCATCGGCGGCGGACTGCCGCGCGGGCGAAGGCGGTCTGCTGGCCTTCACCTCGGGCTCGGGCGCCTTCTCCGGCGCCACACGCAGTTCCAGTCTCACGCGGCGAAGCGCGCTCGCCAGACCATCGTCGGCGGGGTTTGCATGCAGTGCGCGCGCGAGGTACTGCTCGGCCCCGGCAAGATCGCGTCGCTTGTAGGCGAGGAATCCCAGTCCCCGCAACGACGCGTGGTGCGACGGATCGAGCCGGAGCGCGAATTCCCACTCGTCGCGGGCCTGCGTGTCGTCGCCAAGGTCCGCCATCACCCGACCCAGCGCGTCATGGGCGCCGGCAAGATGGGGGTGACGCTCGAGTCCCTGCAGTGCATAACGACGCGCCTCGTCGAACCGGCGCATGCGGCGCAGCGCATCGACGAGCGAGATGAACACCAGGCTCTCCCGGTCGCGGGCGAGCTCCGCCTTCCAGGCCTGGATGCGCTCAGCGTCCATTGTTCGCTCCGGCCATGTCGTGCAGTCGCATCGCCTGCTCGAGCGCGTCCCGTGCCTGCGCGGCGATTCTCGAACGTGGTTCTGCGGCGACGACGGCTTTCCAGTACCGGGTAGCCGACGCAAGGTCACCACGACGGATCGCGAGCCGCGCCGCGGCCATCAACCACTCGGAACGTGGCTCGAGCTCCAGCGCCTGACGAAGGCAGCGGTCGGCTTCGTCGAGCCGGTTGAGGCCGACCAGGGCCAATCCCGCCAGCGCGTGCGCCTCGGCGATGCCCGGCGCCTGACGAATGGCGCGATCCGTGGCGCTGACTACATCGGCAAACCGGCCCTCGCGGGATGCCTCACGAGCGTCGGAGAGGTGGACGAGGGCGTCCTCCTCCAGCACCGGTGGCGGCGTGTTGACCAGTGTCAGGACACCGGTCGAAAGGAGACCATAGAGGACTCGTGCCGCGTCAAACTCGCTTTGCCCCACTGATGCGGCGATGGCGCGAACGCTCGACGTTCCGTCGACCGCAGCAAGCACCTGCCATTCATGGGGACGCAGGTCGAGCGTGGCCGCGTGGTCGGCATCGGCATCGCAGAGCGCGGGAACGACATCCGCATGCGGGATGCGATCCGCCATGCGCGCCCATTCGTCGATGCGGCGGGCCGCTTCCATGAGCAGCGCTTCGGCGGTCAATGCCGTCGCGTCATCGCGGTCTTCGGCTTCCGACACGCCCTCCTCGAAGCTGAAATACCCTTCGCTCCAGGAGAGCAGCTCGAAGACCACCGATTCGACCTGGCGGCGAACCTGACGATCGAGCTCGCGCTGCGAAATCGCGCCCGTCGCGACCAGGATCTCTCCGACGCGTCGTGTTTCGCCTTCCTGAATCCGGATCTTCAACGCGCCGAGGAGCTCCTCCTCGGTGACACGGCCGGCCTGCACCAGCATCCTCCCCAGGCGGTGATTTTCGTCGCGCATCGACGCACCCACGACGCGACCGCTCCGGAAGTGCACCACGCCATCGTTGTCGCGGAGCGCGGACCGGATGCGCAGCGCGCCGGTCTTCCGTGTCAGGTCCAGCAACTGGAAGACGTCGTGGACGCCAAGTTCGCGCAGCGGGCCTTCGATCGCCATCAGGCCGCTCCCAGGATTCGCGCGTCGCGCGACGCAAAGATGCGCTGGAGGTCGAGGGCGGTGCGCGTATCGCGCCGGGCACGGCGTGCGAAATCACCCGCCGGTTCCAATGCGATCACGTTCGACCACCGATCGAGCGCCAGGTCGAACTGCTTCGCCTCGGCGAGCAGGACTCCCTCGAAGTAGAGTGCGCCGACGTGATCCGGATCGAACCGCAGCACGCGGCCGAAGGCCAGCCGGGCATCGTCGCGACGGCCGCTGAGGAAGAGCGACTCACCTAACGATGACAGCGCGTCGAGATTCCACGGGTCACGCTGCAGCACGGAGACGAGCAGGTCGATGGTATCCCCGGCCCGGTGCTGTGACCGGCGGAGGGTGGCGAGTTGCAGCGCCGCCTCCACCGATGCCGGGTGCGCGGACAGCGCGGAGACCAACTCAACTTCGGCGTCGTCGATCGCACCCTGCGCCAGGTAGATCGTCGCGAGCTCGAGACGCGCCGCCAGGAACCCGCCGTCCAGCGTCACCGCCTGACGATACGCCTCGATGGCCCGGGGCTGGTCTCCCATCACGCGCGCGACGTCACCGACGTGCTTGAGCACGTCGGCACGGGCAGGCGCCAGCTTGCGAGCGGTTTCCAGCGCCTCGAGCGCCCGATCTGTGGCGCCGGCATCCGACCGGACGCGGGCCACCAGCAGCAGCGCATCGACGTCCTGCGGGGCGACCACGGCCAGTGCTTCGGCAAGGTCGATGGCCTGCGCCGCGCGACCGAGCAGGACGAAGGCGCGGACTTCGCCGGCCAGAGCGGTCCTGGAGGTCTTGTCGATCTGCCGCGCCTGACGATACCGATCGAGTGCCTCGCCATGCGCGCCCTTGCGCAGGAACACGTCGCCTAACAAGGCGAGGCCTTCGGCGCGATCGGCGCCGCTCTCCATGGCCTGGCGGATCTGTCCCGATGCCCGGTCGAGGTCTCCGTTGCTCAGGGAGGCGATGGCGGCCGCATAGGGCGACGTGCCTGACGAGTGAGGCGATCCGGGTATCGCCCGGGGCGCGAGCTCATCGAACAGCGCCTCGAGCTGGCCGACCTCGAACGTGAATTCCTGGACGGCGGCCTCCCGCCGGCCGCTGTCCAGGTCGGGCGAGACGGTGACGCGCGGATTCTCGTATTCGAGGTCGATGGCCAGCTCGAACTTCTGCGCGACGTAATACGGGTCGAGCTCGATCGCGCGCTTGGTCTCGCGCAGCGCGCCGTTGAAGTCCCCGAGATTCGAGAGCGTGAAGCTCAGGTTGTAATGCGCTTCGGCGTATTCAGGGCGCGCGTCGATCGCCCGGCCGAAGGCGTTGCGCGCGTCCTCGAACTGGCGCATGCCGGCGAGCACGAGTCCCACGCCATTCCAGGCGACGGGATGTTCCGGCTCGAGTCGGAGCACCTGCCGATAGGCCTCGAGGCCGAGGGTATTCTCTTTGCGCTTCAGGAGCAGCAGCGCGAAGTTGAGCCGCGCCTTCACGAACGACGGTTGTGCGGTCAGGGCGCGGCGGAACGCGTCGACGGCCAGGTCATCGCGGCCGGCGTGGAAGCGGGCCACGCCAAGGTTGTTGAGTGCCAGCGCGTACTGCGGATCGAGCGCGACGGCGCGTTCATAGCTCTGGAGGGCGTCGGCGGCACGACCGCTCTGGTGCAACGCGACGCCGCGCTCATTCCACAGCTTGGGACTGTCCGTCTGCTCCGTGACGAGCTGCTCGTACAGTCGCGACGCGGCGAGTCCATCCTGGCGGAGGAGGTGGACTTCGGCCATCGCCTGCATAACGAGAGCGCGATCCTCGCCGTGCTGCAACGCCAGCTCGTATTCCTTGAGCGCCTGCTGGTGGTACCCCTTCTGCCGGAAGGCCAGGCCGAGGTTGAAATGCGCCAGCGCGCCGCCGGCAACGGGCGACGGCTCCGGCTCGGGCGCCGGCCGCTCGGCACGCCGCTCGAGCGACAGGTTCGCCTCGGCCCTGCCTAACGCGGGATTGAGGCGGAGGGCGCGCCGGGCGGCGTCGGCCCCTTCCGCGTGGTGGCCCAGGTCGCCGAGGACGAAGCCGAGCAGGTACTGCACGTCGGCGTCGTCGGGACGACGCGTGGCGAGGTCGCGCAGGGTGGCCAGCGCGTCATCCGACAGGCCCCGGTGGTAACTCAGCTCCGCGAGCAGCAGGCGCAAGTCGTCGTCACCCGGCCGGGCCTCGAGCGCCTGTTTCACCCAGTGGTGCGCCGCCTCGAGCTGGCCCAGCCGCTTGCAGGCGCGCGCCAGCTGGCCTAACGCGTGAGCATCGGGCGGGGCAGCCGCTGCGAGGCGCTCGAAGTGCGGGAGGGCGCGGGTCGCGTCACCGGCCAGCAGCAGGGCGTCGGCCAGCTGCCGGCGCGTGTCGTGGTCACCGGCGTCCGCCTGCAGCCGTTTCTCGAGCGTCGCGACTTCCTGGTCGAACAGGCCGGTGTCGCGCCAGGCAATCTGGAGATTGCGCTCGGCGGTGGTCATCCGTGCATCGACGGCCAGGGCCCGCGTGAACGCGGCCACGGCCTCGTCGAGCATGCCCTTGTTGTAGTACAGGACGCCGAGGTTGTTGTGCGCCCCGGCGTCGTTAGGATCGACGCGCGCGGCGAAGCCGCGCAGCACGGCGCGGTCGCGCTCCGACGGGAGCGCTGACTGGGCCACCGGGCGCATGATCACGCTCGCGCCGCGTCCTGGGTCGCGTCTCGCCGTCAGGCGAGGCGCACGGCCCGGAGGATGGCCTTCAGCGACGGAGCGTCGGGTAGCAGCAGGAAGAAGCCGCGGACGCGCTGCCCCTTGTCCTGGATGAAAAACTCCGTCTCGACGCAGAACACGTAGTTCGGGTCCTCGCCGAACTGAAGGTGCGCGGTCGTCAGCACCGCGCGCGACATGTCGATGACGAGACTCGGCGGCGAGGGGAGCAGCATGATGCCCATGAAGTCGCTCAGCGCGTTCATATGGGCGCCGCTCAGGATGTTGCCGGCTTCCATGATTGCCGACCGCTCGAGCTCACCGAGTTCCTTGCAGCTTCCGTCCGGACGGCGCAGCATCATCTCCGCCATGCGCGTGGCCGTGGTGCGCGGAAATACGAGTAACGTCCGACCCGTCAGGTCACCGAGCATGTTCATGAGCACGGCCGCGACCGGCTCTTCGGGCATGCCGATGTGCGGGGGCACGTCTTCGAGCGGCGTGACACTGATCTGTGGCACGCTGATCATGATCCGCTGGCCCGTCATCTGTGACAGCGCCGTGGCCGCGTGACCGGCGCCGATGTTCGCCACCTCGCGCAGGGCGTCCATCTGCATCGGCTTCAGGCTCAACAGTTCGTTCATCGCGCTCCCCTTACAAGAGACTTGTCGCCTCGAGAATCAGCGCGGGCACGCCGTCGCCGAGGATCGTCGCGCCGCTGAAACACGACGCTGCTCCGCGAGCGCCATCGATCGGTTTCACCACGATCTCCTGCTGCCCGCGCAGCTGATCCACGACGAGGCCAGCCCGCCGGTCCGCCACTTCCAATACGACGACTTGGCTCCCCTCCGGGTCGCGAATCGGTAGCTCGACGATTTGCCGCAGGTTGAGAAGCGGCAGCACTTCGTCACGGAGGACCAGCACATCGGTGCCGCGAACCCGACGAACAACGGACGGTGTCAGCTGCAACGTCTCGCGTACGTGCGTCAGCGGCAGCGCGTACGTCTCGTCGCCAACCCGCGCCAGCAGCGCCTGGATGATCGCCAGGGTGACGGGGAGTCGTATTGTGATGGACGTCCCCTTCCCCAGGATCGTCCGGAGTTCCACCGACCCGCCTATCGAGCGCACCCGGCTGACGACGGCGTCCACTCCGACGCCGCGTCCCGAAAGCGTGGTGACCTGCGCCGCTGTGGAGAATCCGGGCCGGGCGATCATCTTGAGCAGGTCTTCGTCCGAAAGTTCGGTGCGGGCCGGGTCGAGTATGCCTTCTGCCTGACCACGCGTGAGCATGCGAGTCCGATCGATCCCGCGACCATCATCGGTGACGCGGATCACAACCGACGACCGATCGCGAGCCGCCGAAAGGGTGAGCTTCCCGGCTCGCTCCTTTCCCGCATTGGCACGCTCGCTCGGGTCTTCGATCCCGTGATCGATCGCGTTTCGGAGCAGATGCACCAGCGGGTCGCCGATCTGGTCCAATAGCGCACGATCGAGTTCGATCTCGCGGCCTTCGACCACGAAGTCCAGTTCCTTGCCCAGTGAACGGGCCGCGTCGCGCACCACGCGCGGGAACCGGTCGAA
>Ga0079216_10000111_pt1 | contig 16124 bp, 9 predicted proteins | sample NCAS100_FD_77008 | JGI IMG/M metagenome (GOLD analysis project Ga0079216, IMG submission 77008) | Agricultural soil microbial communities from Utah to study Nitrogen management - NC AS100 | ecosystem: Environmental > Terrestrial > Soil > Agricultural land | place: USA: North Logan, Utah...
AAGACGCCGACGGATCGCCGGGTTCGGCGCGCTTCACCTGGTAGATCGCGCCCTGCTGCGATCCCACAAGCGGTGCGAGCTCACTCAGCAACATGCCGCCCACCGTGACGAGGTCGCGTTGACCCTGCAGCATGCGGGTGAACTTGGCGAGGTTCGTCTTGAGCCAGTCCTGTTCCTCGTTGCGCTCCGTCGTGGCTCGCAGGTTGTCGATCATCGTGTTGATGTTGTCCGACAACTCGGCCACTTCACCTAACGCCTCGATCTGAATCGAACGCGTCAGGTCGCCCTTGGTCACCGCGGTCGCCACTTCGGCGATGGCGCGCACCTGGTTCGTCAGGTTGGCCGCGAGCAGGTTCACGTTACCGGTGAGGTCCTTCCACGTCCCGGCAGCGCCGGGCACGTTGGCCTGGCCGCCTAACCGGCCTTCCACGCCGACTTCGCGTGCGACGTTGGTCACCTGTTCGGCGAACGTCGCCAGCGTGCCGGTCATGTTGTTGATCGTGTCGGCCAGCGCGGCGACTTCGCCCTTCGCTTCCACCTGCAGCTTCTGTTCGAGGTCACCCTCGGCCACGGCGGTCACCACACGCACGATACCGCGCACCTGGTTTGTCAGGTTGCCGGCCATCTGGTTCACATTGTCCGTGAGGTCTTTCCACGTACCGGCAACGCCAGGCACCGCCGCCTGTCCACCGAGCTTTCCTTCCGTTCCCACGTCGCGCGCCACGCGCGTCACTTCGGAAGCAAAGGAGTTGAGCTGGTCCACCATCGTATTGATGGTGTCCTTCAGCTCGAGGATTTCTCCCTTCACGTCGACGGTGATCTTGCGCGACAGGTCGCCGCCGGCGACGGCCGTCGTCACCTCGGCAATGTTACGCACCTGGGCCGTCAGGTTCGACGCCATCAGGTTCACCGAGTCGGTGAGGTCCTTCCACGTGCCGGCGACGCCCGGCACCTCAGCTTGTCCACCGAGCTTCCCCTCGGTCCCGACTTCGCGGGCCACGCGCGTCACTTCAGACGCGAACGCGTTCAGCTGGTCCACCATCGTATTGATGGTGTTCTTGAGCTCCAGGATCTCTCCCTGCACGTCCACGGTGATCTTGCGCGACAGGTCGCCGCGCGCGACCGCTACCGACACTTCGGCGATGTTTCGAACCTGACCCGTCAGGTTCGACGCCATCGAGTTCACGTTGTCGGTCAGGTTCTTCCACGTACCGGCGACGCCGGGCACCTCGGCCTGTCCGCCCAGCTTTCCGTCCGTACCGACTTCGCGTGCCACACGGCTCACTTCCGACGCGAACGAGTTCAGCTGGTCTACCATCGTATTGATGGTGTCCTTCAGCTCGAGGATTTCACCCTTCACGTCTACGGTGATCTTGCGCGACAGGTCGCCTCGCGCGACTGCCGTCGTCACCGCCGCGATGTTTCGAACCTGCGCCGTCAGGTTCGACGCCATCGCGTTCACCGAGTCAGTGAGGTCTTTCCAGGTGCCCGCGACACCAGGCACTGCTGCCTGACCGCCGAGCTTCCCGTCGGTTCCCACTTCGCGGGCAACCCGGGTGACCTCTGATGCGAAGGCGTTGAGCTGGTCCACCATCGTGTTGATGGTGTTCTTCAGCTCGAGGATCTCGCCCTTCACCTCCACCGTGATCTTGCGCGACAGGTCGCCTCGCGCGACCGCGGTCGTCACTTCGGCGATGTTACGCACCTGGTTGGTCAGGTTGCCGGCCATCTGGTTGACGTTGTCCGTGAGATCCTTCCACGTACCGGCCACACCGGGCACCTGCGCCTGACCGCCGAGCTTTCCTTCCGTTCCCACGTCGCGCGCCACGCGCGTCACTTCGGAAGCGAAAGCGTTGAGCTGGTCCACCATCGTGTTGATGGTGTCTTTCAGCTCGAGAATCTCGCCCTTCACGTCGACCGTGATCTTTCGCGACAGGTCACCGCGCGCAACGGCCGTCGTCACCGCAGCGATGTTACGCACCTGCGCCGTGAGGTTCGACGCCATCGCGTTCACCGAGTCGGTGAGGTCCTTCCACGTCCCGGCCACGCCCGGTACGACCGCCTGACCACCTAACCGTCCTTCGGTTCCGACTTCGCGCGCAACGCGCGTGACCTCCGCTCCAAATGAACGCAGCTGGTCCACCATCGTATTGATGGCTTCCTTGAGCTGCAGGATTTCGCCGCGCACGTCGACGGTGATCTTTCGCGAGAGGTCGCCGTTGGCGACGCCGATCGTGACATCGGCGATGTTGCGGACCTGGGCCGTGAGGTTTCCGGCCATCTGGTTCACGGAGTCCGTCAGGTCCTTCCACACCCCGGACACACCGCGCACCTGTGCCTGTCCGCCGAGTTTTCCTTCGGTGCCCACTTCGCGGGCGACACGCGTGACTTCCGAGGTGAACACCGAGAGCTGGTCGATCATGGTGTTCACCAGTCGCGCCGAACGGAGGAACTCGCCTTCGAGCGGACGACCATCGACTTCGAGTGCCATCGACTGACCGAGGTCACCCTTTGCGACGGCGCCCACGGCGCGAGTTACTTCAACGGTCGGGAAGACGAAGTCGTCGATGAGTGTGTTGATGGCGGAGATCTCATCGGCCCAACCGCCAGTGGCGCCGGGCACCGACATGCGCTGCTTGAGCTTTCCCTCGCGACCCACCATGTGAGAAACGCGCGCAGTCTCACGCGCGCGTCGTTCGGCGAGGGTTACGATGTCGTTGAACGCGTCGGCGATCTTCCCTTCAACGCCGGTCAGTTCCTGCGGGAGCCGTACCGAAAAGTCGCCATCGCGAAAGCTTTTCATCGCGTTGAGCAACTGCCGCGAAAAAGCGTCGACCGTTGCTCCATTTTCGATCGGCGCTTGCTGTAACAGGAAGGTGGAATCCATGGAGGGAAGAGGATTTGCTGCTTGCTCCATGGGCACCCCTCGGCTGGTAAGCGTCCGAACTCAACGGCAACGATAGCTGGGAAAGGTTGGTTTTTTGTGATAAACGCGGAATATGCCCGGGGAGGCGCTTTGTCCTACTACTTCCGGATAGGATGGGGCTGCTTCGGGACTGCAGGAGAAGCGAGTAGCAAAGCACCCGGCGACCAGCGACCCGCGAGATCATGTGTGGATGCCACGGAGCGACTCGACGCCGGCCCTCATTTCAGCTATTCCCTGATCGCCAATGGCTGGCCGCTTGCTAATCGCTAGTCGCTGATCGCTAATCGCTGACCCCCCATGTGGTTACTTCCACTCTTCTCCGGATTGGCCCGGCTGGCCTCGCACATCTATTACAAGGTGCGATTCACCGGCCCTGCTATTCCGGCCGGTCCGGTGCTCCTGGTGGCGAATCACCCGAATTCGCTGCTGGATCCCACGCTGGTCGTGGCGGCGGGGAGTGTACCCGTCCGCTTCCTGGCCAAGGCTCCGCTATTCGAGGACCGGAAGCTCGGATGGCTGATGCGGGCGGTCGGCGCCATACCGGTTTATCGGAAGGCCGACGACCCGTCGCAGATGTCGAAGAACGAAGATGTCTTCCGGGCCGTCTGCGACGTTCTCGCCCGAGGGGCGGTGGTCGGGATCTTTCCGGAGGGAATCAGTCACAGTGATTCGGCCATGGCGCCGCTCAAGACGGGCGCGGCACGGATAGCGTTAGGCACCGCGGCACGGACCGGGTATCCCATCTCGATCGTGCCGGTCGGGCTGTCGTTTCGGGCCAAGGAGATTTTCCGATCGGACGCCTACGTGGTGCGGGGCTTTCCGATCGCCTGGGGCGATCTCGTCTCACGCGGCCCTGACGACGCCGACGCCGTGCGTGAACTGACCGCCCGGATCGAATCGGCACTTCGCGGCGTAACGGTCAACCTCGCCTCGTGGGAAGACCAGCCGGTCGTGGAAACCGCGCTGCGCGTATGGGAAGCGGAGCAGTCGACTCCGTCACGTGATGCCGAACGCCTCGCGCGGATTGAATACACCACGAAGGCGCTCGAGCGAATCCGTGCGTCGAATGATTCGAATGGCACGACGCTCATCGCCGAAGTACGCCGGCACGATCGCCGCCTCCGCTGGCTGGGATTGCGGCCGTCAGACCTGAACGCCGACCTGGCGACGAGCAACACTATCGAGTGGGCGGCCCGTCGCCTTTACCTGTTTCTGCCACTCGGCGCTGTATTCGCGTTGGCGGGGGCGGTGCTCTTCTGGCCTCCGTACAAACTGACGGGCATGATCGTCGACCGACTCCGTTTGCGGCGTGATGTGATGTCGACATGGAAGCTGCTGATCGGAATCGTGCTCTACCTGCTCTGGCTCGTCGTTGTGGTCTGGCTCATCGGCGCGACCATTGGATGGTGGGCGGCGCTCGCCAGCGTCGTGCTCATTCCGGCCGTAGGTATCGTAGGACTGCACCTGCGCGAGAACTGGCGTTCCACGTGGGACGATGTTCGCCGGTTCTTTCTGTTGCGATCGCGCGGTGATCTGGTCGAGAAGCTTCGAGAGGAACAGAAGGATCTCGCGCTACGGCTTGAGGCGCTTCGATAAGGCTTTGAACGGGACGTACAACTCCGCAACACCTGGGGGTGCGGATTCCGCGAATTGGATCGGATTGCTCCGTGCTCGCTTCGGCCGCCACCGTGCTGGGTCGGCACTAATATTGGTTTGATCAGATCCGATCACACAGACTTTTCTGCTGTGGATTCACGCTCTGAGGCGTGTCTGACTCGAGAGCAATCCGATCCAATTCGTGTAATCCGCACCCCAGGTGTTGATGTTGATTTTGATGTTGCTGTCAGCAACACACTCCTGCAGTATCTGACGTCGTCGACCTCACTACACATGAAGAAACTCTTTCTTGCCATTGTGCTCGCGCTCACGCCAGTCACCACGGCTGTAGCGCAAAACCGGATCACAACTCCCAAGGAAGAATTCGGATCGAATTACGGAGACGACTACTTCCTCGCCAACTACCAGCAGATCTCGAAGTACTGGCACAAGCTTGACGCCGAGTCGGACCGGATGATGGTGCAGGAGATCGGCAAGACCGCCGAGGGCCGGCCGCACCTGATGGCGATCGTGACATCGCCGGAGAATCATCGGAACCTCGACCGGTATCGCCAGACGTCGATGCGTCTCGCACTGGCGCAGGGGCTCACGGACGACGCAGCGCGACAATTGGCGCGTGAGGGGAAGGCTGTTGTCTGGATCGACGGAGGCCTTCACGCATCGGAAGTGTTAGGCGCCCAGCAGCTGGGCGAGATGGTCTACCAGATGGTGAGTCGCACCGATCCGGAGACGACGCGGATCCTGGACAACGTCATCATCCTCTTTGTCCACGCCAATCCCGACGGCAACGACCTGCTCGCCGACTGGTACATGCGCAAGTCGAACCCACAGGAGCGTTCGACCGGCGGTACCCCGCGCCTCTACCAGAAATACATCGGCCACGACAACAACCGCGACTTTTTCATGTCAACGCAGGCTGAGACCGAAAACATCAGCCGCGTCCTGTATCACCAGTGGATGCCACAGGTGCTGTACAACCACCACCAGAGTGGCCCGGCCGGCACGGTCTTCTGGTCGCCACCGCTGCGAGACCCGTACAACTACAACCTCGACCCGATCGTCGTCCTCGGCTATCAGGCGTTAGGCGCGGCGATGCACAGCCGGCTGGCGGCCGAAGGGAAACCCGGTGCGACGATGCGTTCGGGTGGGCCATATGACGGTTGGTGGAACGGCGGCATCCGCAACACCGCCTCCTTTCACAACGTGATTGCGCTGCTGACCGAGATGATCGGCAACCCGACGCCACAGCGGATTCCGCTCGTGATGAACCGGCAGCTGCCATCGGCCGACCTGGCGTATCCTATCGCGCCGCAGGAGTGGCACTTCCGCCAGAGTGTCGACTACTCGATCTCGCTCAATCGCGCGGTGCTCAATTACGCGGCCGGCATGCGGGAAGAGTTGCTCTACAACATCTACGCGGCGGGTAAGCGGTCAATCGCGCGTGGCACTACCGACACGTGGACAACCAACCCGAAACGCCTGGCGCAGGTGGCGGCGCGATTTGGTGGAGCAGGGGGACGTGGGGGCCGCGGCGGCGGTGGCGTATCTAACGAAGAGGCGGCGTGGGCCGAGTTGCACCGACCGGAACTGAGGGACCCGCGCGGCTACATCATTCCGTCCGACCAGGCTGACTTTCCGACGGCGACGAAGTTCATCAATGCGTTGCGCGAGGTGAATATCGCCGTGCAACGCGCGACAGCGGATTTCACCGTGGCGGGAAAGAGCTATCCAGCCGGCTCCTACATCGTGCACACCGCACAGGCCTTCCGGCCGCATGTGATCGACATGTTCGAGCCGCAGGTGCACCCGGACGTGTTCCCGATTCCAGGTGGTCCTCCCACTCCGCCTTACGACAACGCCGGCTGGACGCTGGCGCTGCAGATGGGTGTCACGTTCGACCGCATCCTCGATCCATTCACTGGTCCTTTCGAGCCGGTGACGGACTGGAATGCGAAGCCGATGGCTGGTCGCGTAACAAATGCCAACGGCGCCGCGGGCTTTGTCGCAAGTCGGAAGGTGAATGACGCGTTCATCGCGATGAACCGGCTGATGAGGGCGAACGAAGAGGTCTACGCCCTGAAGACGCCGTTGGTGGCGGGTTCGACGACTCATGCGACGGGCACATGGTACGTTCGCTCAAAAGGGACCACGCGAAGGAAGCTTGACTCTCTGGCCGCGCAGTTAGGCGTCAGCTTCACCGGCGTCACCACCAGGCCTTCTGATGCCGTGCGGATTCGGCCGGCACGCATTGGCCTCTGGGATCAGTATGGTGGTTCAATGGACGCCGGCTGGGCGCGGTGGATCCTCGAGCAGTACGAGTTCCCGTTCCAGCGCGTCTTTCCGCAGGAGCTGGACGCCGAAAACCTGAACGCGAAATACGACGTGCTGGTGTTCGTGGGCGGCGGGATACCTGGCGCGGGAGCCGGCGGCGGTCGTGGGGGTGGACAGCCCGCACCTGACGATGTGCCAGCCGAATACCGACCACACCTCGGTCGCGTGACGCACGAGACGACATTACCGCAGCTGCGCACGTTCATGGAAAACGGCGGCACAGTCGTGGCAATCGGATCCTCGGCGCCAAACTTCGCAGCGTTCCTGAAGCTTCCCGTCGAGAACCATCTGGTCGAGAATGGCCAGCCACTGCCGGAGTCAAAGTTCTATACGCCCGGATCGATCCTCGCCGCCCGGTTTGACCCGGCGACGCCGGTCACGTTAGGCATGGACGATCTCACGAACGTCTTCTTTGATGACAGTCCGGTGTTCCGTCTCGGCGCCGGGGCCGAAGCCACCGGCGTGAAGAAGCTGGGGTGGTTCGATACCAGGACGCCACTGCGCAGTGGATGGAGCTGGGGCGAGAGTTACCTGGAGAACGGCGTGGTCGCATTCGAGGCGCCGATCGGGAAGGGACGAGCGATCTTCTTCGGGCCCGAGATCCTCAAGCGCGCCCAGCCACATGGCACGTTCAAGTTGCTGTTCAATTCGATCGTCCGCTCCGTCACCCCATGACCGCGATCCGACCGAAAGTCCCGTAACACTCGTTTAACGCAGAGAACGCAGGTCAGTCTGTGAATCGCTATCGTCTGAAGCACTTTGCCGTTGTCGTGCTGCTGTCTCCTGCAATTGCGACGGCGCAAGGTCGATCGATTCGCGGCATCGTCGTAGATAGCGCTGGAAAAGGAATTCCGTTCGCCGTTGTTACGGCAACCGCTTCAGAACGATCTGTCGAGGCCGACGAGAACGGCCGCTTTCAGTTGCAGCTGGAGCAATCCGAGTCGTGCTCATTGTGGACGCGACGACTCGGTTTCCACTCCACGACACTCAAGCTGCCGTCCTGTCCAGACACCGCACTCCGTATTGTGCTCACCCGGGCTCCACGAGGAGACGGTGGTCCCCGGTGTGGTACTCGCTCCACTGAAGTGTGCGCCGCACCTAACGTGGCACGGTTGGAAACCATCAGCGCCGGCCAGACACACACCTGCGCGCTCGAACCTGACGGTACCGCATGGTGTTGGGGAGATGGCCAAAAGGGCGCTCTCGGGGACGGCTCAACCTCGGTGCACCGATGGCCCGAACGCGTCGTGACGAAACATCGATTCACCCAGATCGCGGCTGGAGGCAGCTTCACGTGCGGCGTTACGACAGACGGTAAGGTGCTTTGTTGGGGAACGAACGAGGTCGTCCCGAACTGGCCAAAGCCAGCCGTGCAGCCGGCGGAGGTCGGGTCGTTCGGCGCCGGGATACGCCTAACGGCGGGGCGGCGGCACGCGTGTGTACTCGATGGCGATGGACGGGCATCCTGCTGGGGATGGAACGTCGATGGGGAGACGGGAACCGGTTCGAGCGGAATTGCCTCGAGCCTGATCGCAACGCCGGCAGCTGTTGCCGGCGACCATCGCTTCGCGTCCGTCTCTGCAGGTTCCAATTTCACATGCGCAATAACCAGGACAGGACAGATGCTCTGTTGGGGCAACAATGTCGATGGCGTATTGGGTGGCCAGGCCGCAGAACGCTGCGGCGACGTTCAGCCCGTGCCCTGCAGTGCGCGCCCGGTTGAGGTCAGAACGCCTGAGCCGATGCGCCAGGTCTCGTCAGGCACATCACATGCATGTGCGATTGGGGTATCCGCCACGGTGTACTGCTGGGGCGCAAATGGACACGGCCAACTAGGACGAGTTGGCCCTACCACAACGACGCCACAACCACTGTCCAGCGCCGAAAAGCTCACGACTGTTGCAAGCGGCGGCATCGAAACATGCGCCATCACTACCAGCGGTGCGCTGTTTTGCTGGGGAGCAGACCCTCGGCGCCGAAACACGAATGATCTCCCTGCCGATGACGTGCGCCCACGGCTCGTTGCCCGTGACATCAGAGCCGTCAGCCTGGGACAGAGTCACTCCTGTGCGGTCACCAGAGCCGGTCGGGTCCTCTGCTGGGGCGATACAATCCTTGGCGCTTTCGGTTCGCGCTGATGTCCGACCGTACTATCGGTCCCCTGATTCAGGGTAACGCTCTCGTTCCTCGAGCAACGATTCGAGCTCGGCGATCACCCCGCCATCTTTCGGCCTGACGTGCGGATCACCTTGGCGTTTTCGACAAGGACGGCGTACGCATAGCCCGCACCGACTTGCTGATTTGTCCGGACAGTACCGGTGACTGTGACGGTGTCGCCGGCAGTCACCTTGTCGAGTGTCGTGACCGTGATGTCGAAGTCGCCCTGGATGACCGCGCCGGTCCCGTCCTGCAGATGCACCCAATTCCTTTCCATCACTCCTTCTGTGACTTTCACGGCAAGGCCGCGGATCGTCACGCGCTTGCCGTTAAGACCATCTCGTTCCGCCCACGTTTCTGCCACGGTGCGGGCATCCACACCGATGGCTTTCTCGACCTTCAGAAGGTCGATCCGTTCCGACGCAGGTGCTCCAGTGGCGTGAGGGTTGGTCGGAGCTGGGGAGCCACTCGGACCTGACGGCGCCAAGGTCCCGAAGTACACCTCGGGAAAGGTCCGCTTTAGTGAGGTGGACGCGAAGTTCTTCATCAACATCGCGCCAGAGACTGTGACACGCGATCCCCTGGTCACCGATCCTCCGTCGACCGCAGCCCACGCCTCACCGTTCTCCGTCTTGATCCGCAGGTAGAGATACGGAGGTGCAGCGATCTGCTCGAGGACAGTGCCCGTCAACGCGTCTTCGCGGCCGCGCGCCGTCTCGCCGAGAGGAACATTTCCAGACTGAGGGATCCTCTGGTCGCAGCCAGCGATGACGATGGTCAGGATGAAAAAGAGAGTCCGATGCACGCGGAGTACCTTGGGAACAGGACGCAACTCAACTCCATCAATCTGGCTCACGGGCGGGGGCGTCGCGTAGTGGAGTCCGGGCGCCGGCGTAGGGGAACTGCGGTCCTGTCAGTGGGGAAGCCCCGCACAACCGGCCGATTGGTCACTCGCCTCAAGCGTCCGCGAAGCATGTCAGCAAGCCTGTCGCCGCCGGCGGTCTGGAGGTGAAGAGCTGTCACCTTCAGTCAGTCGGATCACCGCGACGGCGAAGCTCCCGGATCGCCTCGAGCTCGATCAGCTGCTCGACATCTTTCGGCCGTTTTACGGCGCGCTTGGACGCAATCAGTGCGTCAAGCGTAAGTGACCTGAATTCAACCGCGCCGATCTTCACTCGTTCTGACTCCTTCACGGCCGCGTCATAGTCTCCGACTCCCGGAACGAGATCGAGCACGTCGATCGCACCCTTCTCTGTGGTCAAGGTCATCACCGGAGTAATCCGGAACTGTCGCTCGTCGAGTATGAAGGGAAGTCCAGGTTCTACGCCGCGGAGATATGGCTTCCACTTCTTCAAGAGTTTTACCAGGCGCTCGACATTGTCGGAGGCGGTGTCGTAGCAGATATCGATGTCGTTCGTGAATCGCGCTGAGCCCTGGATGGTGGCCGCAACTCCGCCAATGATCACGAAGCGCACCTTCGCATTGACGAGGGCCTTGATGATGTCCTCGAACACGCTACTTCCCCAGGCGAACGGCCTTGCTGAATGCCATCATCCCATCGAGCTGCCGAAGCCGCTCACTTGGATGACGCTCCAGGTTCGCCTGGAGTAGAGTCACATCGAGTCCGTACCGTTTTGCGGCCGCAATTGGCGCGACGCGTCCCGGTTTTCGACCCGCGCGCCGAGGAGCGTGCTGAGTGGCGAGCTGCGAGCGGCGCGTAGCTATCGCCGCTCGGAGGCGTGGGACATCGACCAGAAGATGGACGACACCAGATTCCTCGCGCGCACCGGCCGGCGAATGAAGGGCGGTAGTGGCAAGTTCCAGCGCCCTTGGAAGGGCGATACTGAACACTCGATTCAGGACCCGGATCAGGGCTAGACGCTCGGCGCCCTCGAGCGTATACCGCGCATCCAACCCAAGCAGCGCATTCGTATTCAGCACCCACTTCGCGGGCGCGTCGACCAGAGTCGCAAATTCCGCCAGTGTCATCTATGATATATAGTCTAATAACTAGACTATATTCAAGTCGCCCAGTATGCCGCCGCCGGCCAGAGTAATTCCAACTTCCCCCACCGACCGACGACGGCAACTGAGATCTGACACCAGCCTAACGAGCAATTTGCCGTGTGCCCTGGGCGAGCAGACTATGGCGGTCCGACAGGCAGCCGTCCAATCGCCAGGGGCCCGTGGACGCTGAACCGGGGTGAGACGCAAGGGTGCGTCGGCTAAGCACTTAGCGCATCGACAACGCGCACTGGGTCCGGCTTGGTAAACCCACGGCGGGGCCACGCGTGTCGGATCATCGACAAGCGTCGTAATACAGTCGATGCCTGCCCGTCTGCCCGCCTTCCCGTATGTCACCAACCGTCAACCTCACCGACCTTCAACTCGCCATCGTCCGCATCCTCTGGGAGCGCGGCGAGTGCACGGTGCTCGAGGTCCAGGAAGCGCTGGCGCCGGAGCGCAAACTTGCGCAGACCACCGTCGCCACGATTCTCACCCGACTCGAGAAGCGGAAGATCGTCCGGCATCAGGCGAAGGGACGACTCTTTGTCTACAAGGCGCTCGTCACCGAATCGCAGGTGCGCAGATCGATGGTCTCAGACCTCACCGCGCTCCTGTTCGACGGTTCACCCGCAGCCCTGATCAATCATTTGCTCTCCGAAAAGGAGATCAAGGCGAGTGATCTCGATGAAGTGAAGCGACTGATCGCCGATGCGGAACGGGGAGACGGCGATGTTGCCCGTTAGTTCGATGTACCGTGTGATCGGGTCGCTGCTGCACTCGGCGAATGTCGTGCTCGAGTGGCTCATCACGTACGCGATCCACAGCACGCTCCTCATCGGCGCACTACTCCTGCTGACGTCTACTTCATTCGGACGTCAGGCGCTGGGGAGAAATGGGTCGTGCCTATGGAGGTTCGCGCTGGTGGGCGCGCTGGTTACCGCTTCACTGCAGTCCATCCGATCCACCGCGCCGCTCTCCGGAACGCTGCGCCTCGATGGCGATACGCCGGCGCGCACAACGGTCCGCGTAGAGGTGAATCGCGATCGCACCGCGGTTGGGCCCAGTTACTCGGCAAGCCGCGCGCGCGACGAAAAAACGGTTGTGAAGTCGTCGATCAACGTGACTCCGGTGTGGCCGCTGATCGTGCTCGGAGCGTGGTTTGTCGTTGCGGCAGCGTTGCTCTGCCGGTTCCTGGTGGCCCGTGCGCGATTCCTGCGCACCATCGGACCGCGCACCAGCGCCGACCACACGCTTGCCGGGAACGCACTTCGACACTTGATGCAGGAAGGGCAAATAACCCGCGAGGTCCGGCTCACGATCTCTGATCGCCTGACGAGTCCTGTGGCGCTGGCCAGTGATGAGATCTGCCTTCCGTCACGGGCCATGTCAGAACTCGGCCCAGTTCGTATAGAAAGCATCCTCGCGCACGAGCTTGCGCACCTTGTGCGACGTGATCCGTTGTGGCTTACCCTGTCTCGAGTGATCGAGGCGCTGTGTTTTTTCCAGCCGCTCAACATCCTCGCCCGTCGCCGGATGCAGGAATCGGCGGAATTCGCCAGCGATGCGTGGGCATCAGCGCGAGTCGCGCGGCCACTCGACCTCGCGCATTGCCTGGCCCGGGTCGCGGAATGGACGATCGCCGCTCCGCGAATGCTCGTGCCAGCAATGGCAGAACATCGCGGCGGAGTCCTGGTTCGGCGCGTAGAGCGCCTGACGACTGGTCGGGTGATTCCGGAGGAAACGCCAGGACGCGCGTTGCGGCTCATGGCTGCGATGTCGCTGGTTGCATTGATCCTGCTTGCGCCGCGCGCGGCGATCGGAGCCGATGTTCCGACGGGTCAGTTCAACGCAAGACTTTCCGAGACCGCCAACCTCTTCGTGCTTCGCAATGGCAGCGCACCGCTGGTCGGGCCTGGCCGGGAACGCGTTGAAGCCGTGATGCTCCGCTTGCGGCAACCATAGCTTCGCGCGCGCGCGAATCCGAGGGCTCGAAGCGAGATGTGAAAACCATGGAACATCGATCGTACGGATTACGCGAATTTTACTGATTCAACCCAACGGGTTGGTCCCTGCGTGATTCGTGAGATCCGTCTGAATCGTTTTTCAATGGTTTTCATGAATCTCTCGTGACTTTCGCGGACCGCTCAGGGTTTGCTCAGCCTTGGCCGGAGAGCGAGATTTCCTCTCCCCGCTAACCCCCCAGTGCCCCATGAATCGCCGAGACTTCTCCCTTCGCCTTGCCGGCGCCGTCGGCGCGCTTTCGCTCGGCAACACTCGCCTCGGCGCGGAAACGCTCCGGCGCCCGACCAGGACGCAGGCGACCAGCGCACTTCGAGTGAACGGTGATCGGATCAACGCCCATCTCACCGCGCTGTCCGAGTTCGGCAAGAACCCATACGGCGGTGTGAGCCGCACCGCGTACAGCGAGGCGGACAAGAAAGGTCGCGACTACGTGATCGGGTTGATGCGCGAGGCGGGCCTCGAGACAACCATCGACGTCGCCGGCAACATCATCGGCAAGCGCGCCGGATCGAACCCGGCATTGAAGCCGTTGCTGTTCGGTTCACACATCGACTCCGTGCCTGACGGTGGGAATTATGACGGCGACGTGGGCGTGTTGTCCTCCATAGAAGTCGCCCGCACGCTGAAAGAGCGTAACGTCACGACGCGACACCCGCTCGAGATAATCATTTTCCAGAACGAGGAAGGTGGAACGATTGGCAGCCGGGCATTCGTCGGACACCTGCCGGACAAGGACCTCGACCAGGTCGCGAAGAGCGGCAAGACACTGCGTGACGGCATCCGGTTCATTGGCGGCGATCCCACGAAGCTGGGCACGTTGCAGTGGAAGACCGGGGATTACGCTGCGTATGTCGAGCTGCACATCGAGCAGGGCGGCACACTGGACGCTGAAGGACTGAACATCGGCGTCGTCGAAGGGATCGTGGGAATCGGCTGGTGGGACGTGACCATTGACGGTTTCGGCAACCACGCCGGCACGACCCCGATGGACAAGCGTCGCGACGCGCTCATGGCCGCGGCCAAGTACGTCCAGATGGTGAATCGAGTCGTAACGTCGGAACCGGGACGGCAGGTCGGCACGGTCGGGCGGATCCAGGCCTTCCCCGGTGCGCCTAACGTGATTCCAGGGCAGGTGCAGGCGACCTTGGAGATTCGCGACCTCGACCAGGCGAAGATCGTTCGCCTCGCAAAGAAGGTCATGGACGAGGCAACGAAGATCGGCGCCGAGAATGGCACGACGTTTACGTTCAAGGAGACGTATCTCAGCACGCCGGCGATGATGAACACGGACGTGCAGAAGGTCATCGACAGTGCCGCCAAGGGCCTGAACATGACGACAAAGTATCTGCCCAGTGGGGCTGGCCATGATGCCCAGTACATGGCGCAGATCACGCCGACGGGCATGATCTTCTGCCCGAGCGTGGGCGGTGTGAGTCACTCACCGAAAGAATTCACGAAGCCGCAAGACGTGGTGAATGGGGCCAACGTTCTGCTGCAGACCATGCTTGCGCTTGATGCGAAATGAGTTGAAAAGTGGCCGGCGCAACGCGCAAAGAGTCGTTGTCCTCCTCCTCTCGGCGCTGACGGTCCTAACCGCGAGCGTCTCACACGCGCAGACCGGCATTGGCGAGCGCGCGCCGCTGATCCGCGCCACGCCGGCGGGGAACATCACGCGTGCGACGCGCATAACGCAGGCACCTGTCCTCGACGGGCGTGATGATGAAGAAGTCTGGCGCGACGCGATTCGCGTCGACGAATTCCGGCAGGTCGAGCCGGCCGAGGATGGCGAGCCGGCATTCCCGACTTCGGCGCGTGTTGTCTACGACGATCGGTTTCTCTACGTCTTCGTCCGTGCCCACGATCCACACCCTGACAGCATCGTCGGCCGCCTCAGTCGCCGGGATGTCGGCACCAACTCCGACCAGATCGGGCTGATCATCGATGCGTATCATGATCGACGCACCGGTGTCCAGCTTGCGGTGAATCCGGCTGGTGTGCGGTTCGACGCAGTCGTCTTCCTCGACAACCAGACTGACGCCGCCTGGGACGGCGTGTGGGAAGCGGCGACGCGCGTCGATTCCGCCGGATGGACCGCTGAATTCCGGGTGCCGTTCAGTCAACTCCGTTTCAACGACCAGCCGGAACACATCTTCGGCTTTGCCGTGTACCGCGACATCGGGCGCCGCAACCAGAAGGACGCGTGGCCGCCGACGTATCGGGCCTCTCGTCAGGCAATGATGTCGCAAATCGGAACACTCGAAGGGCTGAGCGGAATCCAGCGGTCGTCGAAGCTCGAGTTATTGCCGTTCGTGACGACGTCAAACCTCACCGAGTCGCGGCCTGACGGCTGGGCGCATCCGCAGCGCGCGGCGATGGGGCTCGACATGAAGTACGGCATCAAGGAGAATCTCACGCTCGACGCGACGATCAATCCCGACTTCGGGCAGGTCGAAGCGGATCCCGCCGTCCTGAACCTCACCGCGTTCGAGGTGCGCTTCGAGGAACGCCGGCCGTTTTTTCAGGAAGGCGTCGGCATGTTCCGGTGTCAACCGTGTCAGGGAATCTTCTACCCCCGACGCATCGGCCGTACGCCGCAACTGCGATCGAATGCCGGTGACCCGTTATTCACCACGATCCTCGGCGCCGCAAAGCTCACCGGACGGTTCGGCGGCGGCTTCAATCTTGGCGTCATTGAGGCAGTGACGCAGCGTGAAGTCGGTGTTACCGGCAAGACGGTTGAGCCGCAGACGAATTATCTGATCGCCCGAGCGTCACGTGACCTGCGCGGCGGAAGCAGTTCGATCGGCCTGATCACAACCGCCGTCAACCGCTTGCTCGATGGCGACACGGAAGACTTTCTCCGTCGCAATGCGAACATGGCGGTGCTCGAAGGATTCCATCGCTTCGCCGACGACAAATACGAATTCGGCGCGTATGGCGGTCGCAGCATCGTCTCCGGCACTGAAGAGGCAATCGCACGTACGCAGCTCAGCTCCGTGCACCTGCACCAGCGACCAGACGGTGACGTGGAGTTCGATTCAACCCGCACGAGTTTATCAGGTGG